>Ga0172378_10004382_pt1 | contig 13232 bp, 9 predicted proteins | sample GrowelOW332metaG_FD_119755 | JGI IMG/M metagenome (GOLD analysis project Ga0172378, IMG submission 119755) | Groundwater microbial communities from an aquifer near a municipal landfill in Southern Ontario, Canada - Pumphouse #3_1 metaG | ecosystem: Environmental > Aquatic > Deep subsurface >...
ATTCAAAAATAAAAGATATATTTGCACAATGATTTCTTTCGGACATTCTAACATACTAAACTTAAAAAATATACGTCCATACGTTTTACCAATAGCGATAATCTTTGGAAGTATTTTTCATTCTTTTTTCTCTAAGATTCATAATGTGGCTCCATATATTATAGGTGTCATTTTATTTTTAACTTTCTGCGAGGTCGATTTTAAAAAGATAAAAATTCAAAAATATCATCTATGGCTTTTAGCTTTTCAGTTAATATTATCTATAGTATTTTATTTGATTTTATCACCATTTAGTGCTATTCTAGCTCAAGGTGCTATGATAGGAATTTTAGCTCCAGTGGCTGCTTCATCTACAGTAGTAGCTGTAATGATAGGAGCAGACATGAATTCTATGGTTTCATATACTATATTAGGAAATTTAGCCATTGCTCTAGCAGCACCAATATATTTTTCATTCGTAGGAACACAAAATGGAAGTCCTTTTTGGCCAAGTTTTTGGGATATCATCATGAGGGTATCTCCTGTAATTATCTTTTCTTTAGGAGGTGCATATATAGTTCAGAGAAGACTAAAAAAACTACATAAAGTCATTACTAAATATCAAACCCTACCCTTTTATTTATGGAGTATAGCTTTAGCTACTGTAATAGGCGTCTCTACAGATTTTATAATCAAACAATATCATACTGAATACAAAATTATATGGTTAATGGTTCCTATTTCCATTATCGAATGTTTAATGTCTTTTGGCTTTGGAAGATGGATAGGAAAAAGATATGGATACAAAGTATCAGGAGGTCAGGCACTAGGTCATAAAAATGGAATTTTAGCTGTTTGGATGTCTCAAGCTTTTCTAAATCCTTTAGCATCTATTGTTCCTGCGTTATATATTCTATGGCAAAACATATGGAATAGTGTTATGATATGGAAAACTAATAATGCTTCTAAACTTGACAAGAAAGAATAGAAATAAAAAATTATTAGAAGTTTAATAGAATTGTATTATATTCGCACATAGAAAACGATAAATAACGTCTAAATGGATTATACATTTTTTGACTTTTTAAAACTTATTGGTTCATTATGTTTATTCCTTTACGGAATGAAAGTAATGAGTGAAGGTTTGCAAAAAGCCGCTGGGGATAGACTAAGAAGTATTCTATCTGCGATGACTAGTAACAGGTTCGCTGGTGTTCTTACTGGAGTTTTAATTACAGCTCTTATTCAAAGTTCTTCTGCTACTACTGTTATGGTCGTTAGTTTTGTTAATGCGCAATTACTCACACTAACACAGTCTATTTCAGTAATTATGGGTGCCAATATAGGTACAACAGTTACAGCTTGGTTAATTTCGATTTTTGGATTTAAAGTAGATATGGGAGCCCTCGCGCTCCCTATTTTAGCATTTACTATTCCCCTATTATTCTCTAAAAAGAGTAATGCTAAATCTATTGGTGAATTTATGCTAGGTTTTGCTTTATTATTTATGGGACTATCTTTTCTTAAATCCAATGCACCAGACCTAAATGCTAATCCAGAAATGTTATCATTCGTCCAGAAATATACCAATCTTGGATTTGGATCAGTACTATTATTTCTATTTATAGGAACCATTATAACTATTATTATACAATCTTCTTCAGCTACTATGGCCATTACTCTTATTATGTGTTCTAGTGGATGGATTAGCCTAGAATTAGGAGCAGCTCTAGTATTAGGAGAAAATATAGGTACTACTATAACTGCCAATGTAGCAGCATTAACCGGGAATGCACAAGCTCGTCGAGCCGCTCTAGCCCATTTTGTATTTAATATATTTGGTGTGATATGGGTATTAGTTTTATTTCACCCTTTTATGCATCTAATAAATTGGATAGTAGATAATTATTTCGCTACTAATAATTATGCAGTAACTATATCATACAAGTTATCTGCTTTCCATACTATTTTCAATATTTGTAACGTTATATTCCTTATCTGGTTTATTCCATTAATAGAAAAATTAGTTTGTCAATTAATTACCTCTGATCCAGAAGAAGAAGATTATAGACTTAAATATATATCAAGTGGCTTACTTTCTACTTCAGAATTATCTATTTTACAAGCACGAAAAGAGATTAATCTATTCGCAGAAAGAACAGCAAGAATGTTTTCAATGAATAGAGAATTACTAAATACTAAAAAAACAGAGGAATTCAGTCGTATATATGGGCGCATAGAAAAATATGAGTCAATTAGTGATAATATGGAACTCGAAATAGCCAGCTATTTAGGTGACGTTTCTAATGGTCGTTTAAGTAACGATGGTAAGGAACAAATCCAGTCAATGCTAAGAGAAATTTCCGAGATTGAAAGTATTGGAGATAGTTGTTTCAATATAGCTAGAACTCTAAATAGAAAACGTCAGACAGGAAAAGATTTTACAGAAAAGCAATATGCACATATCTCTAGTATGATGGATTTAGTCGATCAAGCTTTAGAAAAAATGATAGCTGTAGCTGGTAAAAAATATGAATCTTCTAAAGTTCTTAGTTTAAGTTATGACCTAGAAAATGAAATTAATAATTTCAGAGACCAACTTAAAACTAGAAATATCAATGATGTAGAAAAAGGACTTTATGATTACCAGATAGGTGTATATTACATGGATTGTATAGGTGATTGTGAAAAATTAGGAGATTATATTCTCAATGTCGTTCAAACTAAAGAAAAAAGATATTATAAACCTATCCCTGAGGAATATGAAGACATTTAGTCTTTAAAATTATAAATCATATGAAAATATAAATTTATACCAATAATTTTATATATTTGTTTATTAAGTAATTGTACCTTATTACTCATTTAAAATTATAAAATTATGAAAAATTTATTTGATCTTACAGGTAAAGTGGCAGTAGTCACTGGAGCAAGTTCAGGACTAGGTTCATCAGCTGCTCAAGCTTATGCAGAAGCAGGCGCGAAAGTAGCTCTTCTAGCTCGACGAGTAAACAAGCTCGAAAATCTTAAAGATAAAATTGAAAAAGCTGGGCACACGGCAATGGTAGTAGCTTGCGATGTTTCTTCTGAGGCTAGCGTAAAGAGCGCTATCGAACAAATCACACAAAAATTCGGGACAATAGATATATTGCTTAACAATGCCGGAGTGGCTGTTCGTGGTGGTGTAGATTCGATGACAGAAGAAGAATGGAATAAATCTTTTAATACTAACGTTAAAGGAGCTTTTTATCTGTCAAAATACATTGTACCTATAATGAAAGATAAACATTATGGAAAAATTGTAAATATAGCATCAGTAAACGCAGTCGTAGCAGATAAAATGGATGTTTTCACACGACATTCTTATAATGCTTCTAAAGCAGCTGTTGTAGGACTTACTAAAGGGATGGCTGCATCATATGCACAATTTGGAATAACTGTTAATGCTATTGGTCCAGGCCTATTTGAAACAGAGATGACATCTTCTACCCTTTTCCAGTCTGAAGAATTTATGAAATACTATAATTATCAATGCCCTGCAAGTCGTCCTGGTCATGTCGGAGAATTAAATGGTACCATATTATATTTATCTTCTGACGCCTCAAATTATGTACAAGGACAGCTAATCCTCGTCGATGGTGGTTTCACTTTAGTTTAAAGTCATATATATTAAAAATAAATAAAGCATGAGTAGAAAAATTCTACTCATGCTTTTTATTAATACTTAACTATGATAAGCTCTACTCGCTAAATACTACTTCTTCATCTCGATAATCCACCGATATAACATTGCCCTTTGAGATTTTTCCAGCTATTAGCGACTCTGCCAGCCTGTTTATTAAATCGGTTTGCAAAACTCTCTTTACTGGTCTTGCTCCAAATTCTGGATTAAATCCTTTCTCTGTAATGTGATCTAAAAATGCGTCACTATAATTTAATTTTATATCACTCTCGAGAAGTTTAGCATCTAAGAGTTTCAGTTGTAATTTTAATATCTCGCGGATATCTTCTTTCGTCAATGACTTAAATTTAACTATTTCGTCAATACGATTTATAAATTCTGGTCGCATAAACTTGAAAAGTTCTTCTTTACTCTGCAGATTAGATGTCATAATCAAAATAGTATTTTTGAAATCGACAGTACGACCTTTATTATCCGTAAGACGGCCATCGTCAAGCACCTGAAGTAATATATTGAAGACATCAGGGTCTGCTTTCTCTATTTCATCAAGTAATACTACTGAATATGGTTTGCGTCTTATAGCCTCAGTTAATTGACCACCTTCATCATATCCTACATATCCTGGAGGCGCTCCGACTAAACGAGAAACAGAATACTTCTCTTGATACTCACTCATATCAATACGAGTCATCATATTCTCATCGTTAAACATGGATTCAGCCAAAGCTTTAGCTAATTCAGTTTTACCTACACCAGTCTGTCCCATGAAAAGAAATGAACCTATAGGACGATTAGGATTTTGCAAGCCTGCACGACTACGTCTGACGGCATCAGAAACAGCCTTTATAGCCTGATTCTGTCCTATTACTCTTTTATGAAGTAAATCCTCCATTTTCAAAAGTTTCTCTTTCTCTCCTTCAAGCATTTTATTTACAGGAATGCCAGTCCACTTGGCTACTATTTCTGCTATATCCTCATCTTTTACACTTTCATTAATTAAAGGATTTTGATTCATCTCTTTTTCTTGAGAAAGCTGTTTAATCTGTTCTTGAAGACTAACTATTTTACCATACCGTAATTCAGCTACTTTACCTAAATCTCCATCCCTTTCAGCTTTTATAGCCTCTTGCTTAGCTTTCTCTACATCAATACGTGCTTGTTGAATCTTACCTAGCAGAGCTTTTTCTTTTTTCCATTCTGCATTTTTTATATCAAGATCTGCTTTAATCGATTTAATCTGATCATTAAGAGATTCTAATTTAGGAGACTTTCCTTCTCGTTTTACTGATTCTTTTTCGATTTGAAGCTGACGCAGTTTACGAGACTGCTCGTCAATACTCTCTGGAACGGAATTCATCTCAAGTCTCATCTTCGATGCTGCTTCATCTATTAAATCTATAGCTTTATCTGGCAAATATCTATCAGTTATATATCTATTTGATAAATCCACAGCAGCGATTATCGCATCATCATCTATAGCTACTTTATGAAAATTTTCATATTTTTCACGCAAGCCTCTAAGTATAGAAATAGATTCTGCTGGAGTTGGCTCATCAATCATTACTTTCTGAAATCTTCTCGCCAAAGCCTTATCAGACTCGAAATATTTCTGGTATTCATCTAGTGTAGTAGAACCTATCGCACGTAATTCTCCCCTCGCTAAAGCAGGTTTCAAAATGTTAGCAGCATCCATGGCTCCTGATGACCTTCCAGCCCCGACTAAGGTATGAATCTCATCGATAAACAATAAAAATTCGCCATTACTTTTAATAACCTCATTAACTACACCTTTCAATCTTTCTTCAAATTCACCTTGATATTTAGCACCTGCTATTAGTGAACCCATATCTAATGAATAAATAACTTTCGACTTTAGATTTTCAGCAACATCCTGATTAATAATTCTTTGGGCAATACCCTCGGATAAAGCTGTTTTACCTACGCCTGGTTCACCAACCAGAATCGGGTTATTCTTAGTCCTTCTAGATAATATCTGAAGAATTCTTCTTATCTCCTCATCTCTGCCGATAACTGGATCTAATTTACCAGTTTTCGCCATTTCATTTAAATTGAGGGCAAATCTGCTTAAAAATGTTTTATTTTCTTCTTTCATAATATTCTTTTTTAACTAAAGAAAAACAATTTACGAGCCAGATGCATTATATGTGACAATTTGACACAAAATATTTGGTTTCTTTAAATATTATTATGTAAATTTGTTTCGCCTATTTTTAGATATATTATCTTAAAATACCTAAAAGTTCTTAATTTAAATAAACTTATAACCACGTAAAAAGCATCACATGTTAAAAAATTCCACAGGGGATACAAATGTAGAAGTACAAGACTCTTCCACCTCCCCAAATCATGACAAACTCATTAAGAATAGTATTAAATTTTTAATAGCAGTTTTAGCCGCAATAGCTATTATGATTATTCCATCCACTTCTTTTGGAATGACAGGTTTAACCGTCGTAGAACATAGAGTAATAGCGATTTTTATTTTTGCAGCTCTTATGTGGCTATTAGAAGCCGTTCCAGCATGGACGACATCTGTATTAGTAGTAGTACTACTTTTGCTTACAACATCAAACAGCTGTCTTTGGTTCCAAGATAAGAGCAGTTCTGCAGAACTTTTCGGAACATTAGTATCATATAAGAAATACATGATAACATTCGCAGATCCGATAATAATGTTGTTTTTAGGAGGATTTGTACTAGCCATCGGCACTACTAAAACTGGATTAGATGTCAAAATGGCTCGTATTATGTTAAAACCATTTGGAAAAAAGTCTAATTATGTTCTTTTAGGATTTATACTAGTCACAGCTATATTTTCTATGTTCATAAGTAATACTGCCACAGCAGCCATGATGCTAGCATTCTTAGCACCTGTTCTAAAAGCTCTTCCAGACGATGGAAAAGGAAAGATAGCATTAGTTATGGCTATTCCTATTGGAGCTAATCTAGGTGGTATTGGTACCCCTATAGGCACTCCTCCGAATGCTTTCGTTTTAAAATACCTTAATGATCCTGCTGGATTAAACATGGGGATAGGATTCGCAGAATGGTTCGTACATATGTTCCCTTTCGTTATATTAATGTTATTCATAGCATGGTTCATGTTAAGAAAATTCTTTCCTTTTAAACAAAAAGAGATTATTCTAAATTTAAAAGGTGAAACAAAAAAAGGTAAAGACACATGGATAGTCGGAATTACTTTTATAATAACTGTAATTTTATGGATGTTAGATAGTTTAACAGGAGTCAATGCAAATGTTGTAGCTATGATTCCTATAGCGATATTTTCCGTAACTGGAGTTCTAACCAAAGATGATTTAGCCAAAATAAATTGGAGTGTATTATGGATGGTAGCTGGTGGTTTCGCATTAGGCGTCGCACTTGAAGAAACTGGATTAGCTCAATTACTAGTTACTTCTATTCCATTCGGTAATTGGCCTGTAATGTTAGTACTAATAGGTTCTGGACTTATCTGCTGGACATTATCTACATTTATTTCAAATACTGCGACTGCCGCTCTAATGGTTCCTGTCATAGCAGCAGTTGGAGTCGGCATGGGAAGTACACTTGGACCTATAGGTGGTGTTAAAACTTTACTTGTTTGTATAGCTATTTCAGCATCATTAGCCATGGCTCTTCCTATCAGTACCCCTCCGAATGCACTAGCACATTCTACAGGTTTAGTACAACAGAAATATATGGAAAAAACAGGAATCACTCTTGGAGTAATCGGTTTTATAATAGGTTTCACTGTTATCATTGGATATTCAGTAGTAGGACTTTGGTAAAAAAAATTTATAATATAAAGAAGCATCTCCTATGAGATGCTTTTTTTATTATATTTTACTTTCATTAATAATTTTATAATTCTTTTAGAAAGTAAAATATCTTATGACTTTTCATCTTTTGAAAAAGATCATCACTTTTGATAAAAGTTTTGTCTTTCTTCGCATAAACCAATAAAAATTAAAGATTATGGAAGAAATGAAAGACATGGAATTTGGTAATGTCAAATCCTTTAAAATTAAATCATCAACAGGTGAAACTGGTTTTGTTGGAATAGATCCTTCATTACCTATAGAAGTTCAAAGATTATTTCTAAAAATTATTAATGAAGATGGTGACATCCCAGACGAAGAAGCGATTATAAGAGCTGCCAACAAGGATAAAGCTAAGAAGAAAATCAAATAATATTTTCAAATATTGAAGATATATTTTATACCTTTGTTATAAACAAAAAATATTTAAGATGAAATTATTTTACTTTGATTTAGAGACGACTGGAGTCCTTGTTAATAGGAATGGTATTCACCAAATCTCTGCTATAATAGAGATAGATGGAGAAGTTAAAGAAAGATTAGATTTAAGAGTTCAACCAAATCCTAGAGCGAAAATAGAAGAAGAAGCATTAAAAGTGGCAGGCGTTACTAAAGAGCAAATTCTAGCCTACCCACCTATGGACGTTATATATAATCAATTAATAGTGATATTAAATAAGTATATAGATAAATATAATAAAAAAGATAAATTTACTTTAATAGGATATAATAACGCTAGTTTTGACAATGGCTTTTTAAGAGCTTGGTTTAAACAGAATGGTGACAACTATTTCGGTTCATATTTCTGGGCTAACTCTTTAGATGCTATGGTTTTGGCTTCATATTATTTAAAAGAACGCAGATCAGAATTAATTAATTTCAAGCAATCTACCGTAGCAGAATTTCTTGGAATAAATGTCGAAGAAGATAAACTTCATGATGCTTTATATGATGTGGAAATATGTCGAGCTATTTATCAAACTATAGATAATAATCTTAACAAATAATTAAAATTTCTAAATAAATTTTAAAAAAATAACACTTGTGATATAACAAGTGTTATTTTTTTACTTTAACTCTATTCAAGTTTCTTATTTAAACTCTTCAATAAGTTTAGTCATTTTCTCATCGGCACCCTCTCCACGAGTTCCGAAATAAAATTTAATCTTAGGTTCAGTTCCTGATGGACGAACAGTTACTACTGAACCATCCTCAGAGAAGAAACGAAGAACATTAGACTTAGGAAGACCTGTCTCTTCTGGTTTCTCACAGTCCATAATACGCACTACTGGAGAACCTGCAAGTTCACGAGGAGGATTAGTTCTAAAATCATTCATCATTTTAGCTATCTCTTCAGAACCTTCTTTACCTTTCTTAACGACAGATACAAGTTTATCTTTATAAACTCCAAATTCAGAATATATCTTCATTAAGAAATCATAAAGAGACATTCCTTGATCAGCAGCCCATGCAGAGCACTCAGCTATCATACAACAAGCTATCACTGCATCTTTATCACGAGCGAACTCACCAACATTAAATCCATAACTCTCTTCTCCACCACATATAAACTCGTTCTTGCCTTCGTTTTCACGAACTATCTCACATATATATTTGAAACCTGTTAAAACATCATATTGTTTAACACCAAATTTATCAGAAATAGCTTTCAAAAGCTCAGAAGTAACTATAGTTTTAACTGTATATTTAGTATCATCTAACTTGCCAAGTTCTTTCCAACGAGTAAGTATGTAATACATCATCATAGCAGCAGTCTGATTACCAGAAAGAAGAACTAATTTACCTTCATTATTTCTAACGGCAATACCCATTCTATCTGCATCTGGATCAGTAGCCATAACTAGGTCAGCACTTATCTTCTCAGCCAAATCGACACCCATCTTCATAGCAGAAGGCTCTTCTGGATTAGGAGATGCTACTGTAGGAAAATCTCCATCACTAATAGCTTGCTCAGGCACCATAGTTACCTTTTCAAAACCTAAACGTTTTAAAGCTTCAGGAACCAATCTAACTCCACATCCATGAAGAGGAGTATAAACGATTTTCATATCTTTATGATTAGCTATAGCCTCTGGTGAAAGCATTAAAGAAAGAATAGAATCTAAATATGCTTTATCCACATCTGCTCCAATCGTATGAATACTAGAAGAAAGTCCTTCACCGAAATTTACCATAGTAGGATCAGTAATCTTAGACACCTCTTTAACTATATTTACATCATGAGGCGCTGTAATCTGTGCACCGTCTTCCCAATAAGCTTTATATCCATTATATTCTTTAGGATTATGAGATGCAGTAACCATCACACCTGCCTGACATTTTTTATATCTGATAGCGAAACTCAATTCTGGAGTAGGTCTTAGATTATCAAATAAATATACTTCAAAACCATTAGCAGCGAATACATCTGCTGTTATTCTCGCGAACTCGCGACTATTATTTCTAGAATCATAAGACACTGCCACAGAGATCTTCTCCCTATCTGAAAAATTCTGTTTCAAATAATTGGCGAATCCTTGTGTAGCCATACCAACGGTATATTTATTCATACGATTAGTACCTACACCCATAATTCCTCTTAATCCACCTGTACCAAACTCTAAATTCTTATAAAAGCATTCTTCGAGTTCTTTAGGATCATTTTGAATCATGCTTCTTACTTTTGTTCTCGTCTCAGGGTCATAACTTTCTCCAAGCCAACCTTGAGCTACTTTTTTATAATCATTCATTTTTTTAAATTTTTAATGGCATACAAAAATAATAAAAAATAAACATCTATCTTTGTGAAATGGGAGAATTTACACAATTTATTCTAAATCATGAAAACGACGATGTCACAAGACTACTCTTAGGAGCATCGAAATATCCAGACATTGACATAAAAAAAGCAGTCATTATAATCAATGCACGGAAGAAAATAAAAAGCAAAATTCCATCATGGTACCAAATCCCCTCATTAAAATACCCACAGTCGCTCTCAGTCGAACAATGCAGCTCTGAATCCACAGCACGCTACAAAGCCAAAATATTGAATCACATATTTACAAAAAGCAATATACAAGGCAATGTTAACACGGACTCAAGTCTAGTAGTAAAACCAGCAGAGCAGCTCCGAATAGCAGACATCACAGGAGGACTCGGCGTAGATTCATACTTCTTCTCCCAAGAAGCAAAAAAGGTATTCTATTTCGAAAGAGACCAAGAACTAACAGATACGGCAAGGCATAATTTTAATGAATTAAACATCACGAACATATCTGTTAAATCAACTGATATACAGAAAGATAATCTAAATACTCTAGAAAGATTAAACATAAATGCTATATACCTTGATCCAGCCAGAAGAGGTAACCATGGAGAAAAAGTTTACTCCATAAAAGACTGTGAACCAAACATTTTGGAGCTAAAAGACGAGCTATTCAAGATAGTACAAATAATAATGGTTAAGATTTCTCCAATGGCAGACATTAGTAAAACGATAGAACTACTACCAGAAACCAGAAGAGTAGATATAATATCATCAGGCAATGAATGTAAAGAAGTCTTACTCACGCTTATAAAAAAGACTAAAACACTAGAAAACCAAATAAAGATACATGCAGTAAATATTTATAAAAATGATACACAGGATTTCGTTTTCTCTCCAGATGAAGAAAAAATAACAAACCCTTCAATAGTAACATTAGAAGATATTAATCAATTCTCATATCTATACGAACCTAATAAATCTATTTTAAAAGCAGGAGCTTTTAAACTTCCTGCTATAAGATACGATATTAAGAAAATAGCGATAAATACACATCTTTATCTATCTTCAGATATTAAAGAAAACTTCCCAGGAAAATGCTTTAAAATTTTAAAAGTACTTGAATACAAAAAAGCCACTATAAAATTAATAAAAAGTGATTATCCTAATGCCAGTATCACTGCTCGTAACTTTCCATTATCATCAGATAATCTTAGAAAGAAATTAAAACTTAATGAAAGTAATAAATATCATATCTTCGCATGCTCTTTAGATGATGCATCGAAATGGATATTCATCACTGAAAGAATATAACTTACCTTGGGACTATCTCTTTAGGAAAATTGACTAAATAAAGCTTTTGAGTAGCACGAGTCATGGCAGTGTATAACCATTTGAGATCATCAACTGTAGTTTCTTCTTTCCAAAAAGGATTATCGATGAAAACACTAGACCACTGTCCACCCTGTGATTTGTGACAAGTAATAGCTGAAGCATATTTAATCTGAAGAGCATTATAATATGGATCCTCCATAACAGCTTTCATCCTTTTAGCTTTAGTGGGAAGGTCTTCATAATCTGCTAGAACTCCTTCGAATAAAGCTTTGCTCATCTCATAAGATAAAGAAGCTGTCTCTGAAGTTAATGTATCTAAAATTACTTTAACAGATAATTCTATGTCATTATAATCTGGAAAAGATAACTCTGCATCGGCGAAATGCAGGCCATAACGTTCATCATAATGCCTGATACTCATCACTTTGGCGATATCTCCATTGGCTATAAAGTCTAATTCTTTAGCTTCTTCTGGAGAATCAAAATTATAACAATTCTTCACTACCATAATCCTATCCCCTCTTGTAAGCTGCTCTTCCATATATAAAACTACAGATCTGATACCTCCATTATATCTATTAGCCCGTTTATTAGATCTACATAATACGACAGTATCCTCTATTCCATATTTATCTATAGAGTCTGTGAGCTTTTCTATTAAATCCCCTCCATTTATGTTTTCTATATCATTAAAACCACGCATTATTAATTCAGGCTTTGGCAGATTATCCAGATAGTGCTCAGGATCTAACTTATTAGCACGCTCGATCATTTTACGCACTAGCGTAGCATTAAACAAAATCCCTGAATCTACAGATTGACGTACCACTTCTGCTAGTTCGGAGAACCAAACATTGCCATAAGAAGCCTTAATATACGGTATGCTTAATGCAGGGCTCAGTTGATGTCCTATGGGAGGAAGTTGGGCACTGTCCCCGATCAATATTAATTTGTTATCTATACCGCCTCGTACGTATCTTATAAGATCATCTAATAAATCGCCAGTTCCAAACATAGAATTCGAAGTGTATCGTCCTTTAGAAACAGGGTCATTACCACCACCTACGCCTATCAGAGATGCCTCATCTACTATAAATATAGTATCCTTTGATTTATTCGGAACAAGAGTAAAAGATCCTGCCCTACCTGATATATCACGTCTTCTATATATCGTTTTATGAATAGTCATAGCTTTCTCACCTGTATGACTGGAGAGGACTTTGGCAGCTCTTCCTGTTGGAGCCATCAGGCAATATGATAGTTCAAAGGACTTCAGTGTCCTGACGAAAGCACCTATTGCCGAAGTTTTACCTGTACCTGCATAACCATTTATAACTAAAATATCACATTCATGATAAGAAACATTAAATTCAGAGAGTTTCTCGAAAAGATTTTTTTGGTCTGAAGTGGGTTCGAAAGAAAAATTTTCAACTAATTTATTAATAAAATGATCTTGGAATGACATATTACTGAATTTTCCGAAAGATATCTATTTTTTTCTAAAAATAACAAATACCATTAACATTGTATAAATCTCTAAACGACCGATTAGCATAACCAACATTAAAACTATTTTAGCGAAATCACTGAAAAAGTTATAATTACCAAGCGAATTACATCTTCCAAAACC
>Ga0172378_10004383_pt1 | contig 13230 bp, 7 predicted proteins | sample GrowelOW332metaG_FD_119755 | JGI IMG/M metagenome (GOLD analysis project Ga0172378, IMG submission 119755) | Groundwater microbial communities from an aquifer near a municipal landfill in Southern Ontario, Canada - Pumphouse #3_1 metaG | ecosystem: Environmental > Aquatic > Deep subsurface >...
TCAAAACTTCCTACAATCGAAGAAGTAAATGGGTGGTCGAGTGAAAAATTTGTGAATACCCTTCGTCATATACCTGACCATGTTGAGTATAATCCTAATTTCCGGCAGTTGATTCATGTTGCTTATAAGGTTGCTGCGGAAATGGGTAAAGAATATATTGATTTGCTTGTCAAATATGCCGATGGGATTGGAGCTTGTGTAGAAGAGAATATTTATGACAGACATTTAAAAAGGCTATTTTCAATATAAAAGAATTCTAAGTATTTAGAAATTCAATCATCATTTATTTAGGTTAAGTCTTGTAAAAAGTACGATTTGTACCCGAAAGATACAAATTAAGGAGTAATATGTCTGATTTAACAAAAATTAAACCAATATCTTGACGAAAAATAAAAAAAACGTGTTAATTAGTTGGTGAGAAGCAAACTTCGTAAAGTAATGAGACATGAGTGTTTTGAATGATTTAAATAAATTTAAACCATGAAATCGTTATCCTAGTTGAGTAACATATTAACAAGGATTTTTAATTATAATTGCAAAACGGATTTTGGTATACTGGTTTTATATTCACATATTTTTAGTAACTTTGCATCAAAAATTGAGCTAATATCGAAATCCAAAAAGAGAATGATAAAATTTTCAAATATCACTTCTATTTATAACGAGTATCTGGATATCTTATACGCGTATGCTTTGCATTTGGGTTTTGATGATAATACAGCAATGGATGCAATCCATGATGTTTTCTACAAATTGTGTACATATAATTCATCGTTGCAAGAAATTGATAACTTGAAATCATACCTTTTCAGATCATTAAGAAACAGGCTAATAGACATAAATCGGACAAATAGAGAAATCACATCACCACTCTTAGCTCAAGATGATATGGATGAGTTTATGCCATTTAATTTGAAAGTAACCATTGAGGATGAGATAATTTTGAAAGAGAATGCTGAAGAAATTCGCCAAAAAATAGAAAATGTACTAAATAGATTGACAGAGCGACAGCGTGAAATTGTTTATCTGCGTTACATTCAGGAATATAGTTATGAAGAAATTGCTGAAATAATGCAAATCTCAGTTTTATCCTGTCGCAACTTGGTTAGCAAATCAATTACTAAATTGAAAGATACTTCAATTGCAATTTCTTTACTCATTTTAATGATAAAGTGATTCATTAATTAGAAACGTTTTAGTTTTTTTTATTAAAATTAAAAATAATATCTTTTTTTATTTGAAAAAGTGATTATGTTTTCAATTAATGATCGTCTTAATTATAAACAACCTGTAAAAAAGATTTAATTTGTTGAAAAGCTTTTATGCAATTAAAAACAGAAGATAATAGTTTTATTCGTTTCCTGAAAGATGAAAAGTTCATTGAGTGGAAATTGCTTCCGAATGATGAATTGAACATCTATTGGATGGAATTTCTTCAATTGCATCCTGAAGAGAAGGATAACATCTTATTAGCAGAATCTTATTTAAAAAAGGTTGATTTTGATTCAATCAAAATTTCACCGAAGAAGAAGCGTGAAACAATGCATCGTCTGAAACAATCGCTTAACAAGTATAACCAAAAACGAAAGATACGTAGTTTTACATATGTTGCCGTTTCATGTGCCGCTATATTGTTACTAACCATATTCATACATAAAGAACTAATTCATCCAGATTGTGAATTAGTTCCATCTAGGGATTTTATCGTTGGAAATGAATTGGAATCGGAAGATATATTATTTATTACCGAAAATAATACTGCATCATTTAAAAGTAATGTTGATATACAAATAGACAACGATAAAACTGCACAAATATACAGTAAAAACAACGAAATCGAAGAGATCTCCATTAATCAGCATACGATGAACAAGCTGGTTGTACCGTATGGAAAAAGATCAAAAATTCTACTTGCCGATGGAACTCAAGTGTGGTTAAATTCTGGATCCACGTTGGAATTTCCTTCTGATTTTACAGGTAAATCTCGTGATGTTTATCTTTCAGGTGAAATGTATTTAGAAGTGGCTCCTGATAAAAATAAATCTTTCAACGTGCATACTATGGATTACAACATTAAAGTTTATGGTACTAAATTCAACGTATCTTCTTATAATGGTTTTCGTTCATCAGTCGTTTTAGTTGAAGGATGTGTTGGTTTGCAATCAACTAATAAACAAGAATTGCGATTATTGCCAAATGAACAGGCAATTTATTTGGATAAAGGTGTTTTCACAACTAAAGAAGTGGATGTAATACCATTTATATGTTGGAAAGATGGATATTTAACGTTTGAAGATACTCCAGTTATCGATGCCCTTAAACTGATAGAAAGATATTATAACTTTTCATTCAATTATGATGATGATGTTTCCTTAAAGGACCTTACTTGTACCGGGAAAATCGTTTTATCGGACAATTTGGACAATGTGATGACTACACTCGCGTTGATTTCTAACACAAAATACAAAAAGAAAGACAAATTAATTTATATCTATAAAGAATAATAAACCATTAAAAAACCGAATTGCTTATGAAAATGATATAGTGAAAATTAAAAACTAAAAACTAAAAAACCTGTTTTTATGCAGGATATAAAAATCGGACAGTAGTGCGAATACCGTCCGATAAGATAATTCTAACTACTTAATATATCAATAATTAAAATCATACAAAAATATGAATAAATACTCTATTGAAGGGGAAAAACCTGTCAATATTTTTAAATATGCTTTTAAAATCATGAGAATAACTTTATTTCTATTGTTTTTCTGTATCTTCATTGCTGAAGCTGCTGTCAGTTATTCGCAGGAGGCTAAATTATCTTTTAATCTGAAATCTATTACCATAAAGGGGATTTGCGAAGAGATTGAAAAGAAAAGTGATTATCGGTTTATATTCACAGGAAATACAAAAAGAATAGTTAATAAGAGAGTAGATCTAACAGTTAGCTCTCAAAATGTAAGAGAAATTTTAGATCATTTATTATCCGATACAGATCTAAACTACAGGATATTAGACAACCAAGTAGTCGTTTATCGTGATGATGAAAAAAATATTCCAACAGAAGTTAATGAAATGGTTGCTGAATTAACGGTTCAGCAACAAAATACTGTCAGAGGAAAGGTAACAGACCAAAATGGAGAATCTTTACCCGGTGTAACAGTTATAATAGTCGGTTCAACTAAGGGGGTAATTACAGGTACCGATGGGGTTTTTTCTATTGACGTGAATCCAAATAGCAAACTCGAGTTCTCATTTGTAGGATTAGAAACTCAAATAATTCAAGTTGGAAATAATAAAACCATAAATGTCGCTCTAAAAGAAAAAATCGATGAATTAGAAGAAGTAACAGTGGTTGCCTTTGGTAAACAGAAAAAAGAAAGTATTGTATCTTCTATATCTACAGTAAAGCCGAGTGACTTGAAAATACCAAGTAGTAACCTTACAACAGCTTTAGCGGGTAAAATATCGGGATTAATTTCTTATCAGAGAAGTGGAGAACCTGGTCAAGATGACGCAAGTTTTTTTGTGAGAGGGGTGACATCTTTTTCTTATGCACGGGGGCCTCTTATTCTTATAGATGGTGTAGAAATGTCATCTTCAGATTTAGCACGTCTTCAAACTGATGATATTGCAAGTTTTTCAATTATGAAGGATGCCGCAGCAACTGCTTTATATGGAGCAAGAGGTGCTAATGGAGTCATTTTGGTTACGACGAAAGAAGGTAGAGAAGGTAAAGCTCAAATTTCGTTTCGTTACGAAACATCATCTTCAAGTCCAACCTCAAAAGTTGAACTTGCTGATCCAATATCATACATGACGCTAAATAATGAGGCTGTTACTGCAAGAAACCCTTTAATGGCAGTACCATATTCATTTGAAAAAATTGATAATACAAAAGAAGGTGCTAACCCATACGTTTATCCGGTAAACGATTGGTACAGCATGCTTTTTAAGAATTATACATTCAATCATCGAGCAAATTTCAATGTAAGCGGTGGAGGAAATATTGCAAGATATTATATTGCAGGAACTTTTAATCAAGATAATGGTATATTAAAAGTTGATAAAAATAATAACTTCAATAATAACATCGATCTTAAAAGGTATCTATTACGTTCAAATATAAATATAAATGTTACAAAAACAACTGAGGTTATTGTAAGATTACATGGAACTTTTGACGATTATTCAGGCCCCATTGATGGTGGAACTGCAATATATCAAAAAGTGATGAGGTCAGATCCAGTACTCTTTCCTGCCTTTTTTAAACCTGATGAACAGTACAGTAATGTTACACATACCTTATTCGGAAATTATGATAAGGGGCAATATATAAATCCCTATGCTGATATGGTAAAAGGTTATAAAGATTATGCAAAATCTTTAATGTTAGCACAATTTGAATTGAAACAAAATCTAGACTTTATAACAAAAGGTTTAAAAATAAGAGGACTTTTTAATACAAATAGATATTCATATTTTGATGTAAATCGTTTTTATAATCCTTTTTGGTATTCTGTTGCTAATTATGACAAACATACAGACACTTACATGTTAACAAGACTAAATCCTACTGGAGGAACTGAATGGTTAAGTTATAATGAGGGTCCGAAAGAAATAACATCGACAACTTATCTTGAAACAGCTCTTAATTATGACAGAACATTCGAGAAGCATTCAATAAGTGGTTTGTTAGTCTCAACAATAAGAAATACCATTAAGCCAAATGCATCTTCTTTAGCATTGTCGCTCCCTTCAAGAAATCTGGGTTTTGCGGGAAGATTTACTTATTCTTATGATAGCCGTTATTTTACTGAATTTAATTTTGGATATAATGGATCGGAAAGATTTGCTAAAAATGAAAGATTTGGATTCTTTCCTTCAATAGGAACAGCATGGATTATTTCGAATGAAAAATTCTGGAACGATAATATCAGAAGAACAATTCATAATTTAAAGTTAAAAGCTACTTATGGTCTATCCGGAAATGATGCAATAGGATCGTTATCCGATCGTTTTTTTTACTTATCTGAAGTAAATCTAAACGATAATGGAAGAAGTTTTACTTGGGGGGAAAATTTTGATTATTCAGCGAATGGAGTTGCAACTTATCACTATGCAAATGATAAGATTACTTGGGAAATTTCAAAAAAAATGAATACAGGTATTGAAGTGGGTTTATTTGACAAATTGAATATTCAAATTGATTATTATACTGAGCATCGAAAAAACATTTTAATGTATAGGGCGGATATTCCAACGACTATGGGTTTGCAAACTACGCCTCAAACAAATGTAGGTGAAGCCAAGGGTAGGGGAGTAGATATTTCTGCTGATTTTCAACAATCATTCAATAATGATTTCTGGATTATGGGATTAGCTAATTTTACATATGCAACTTCAAAATATGAAGTGTATGAACAGGAGGATAACACATTAACTCCTTGGCTTTCTAGAATAGGACAACCTATATCACAAAATTGGGGATATATAGCAGAACGACTTTTTGTAGATGATTATGAAGTGAATAACTCCCCTACACAGACTTTTGGCGAATATATGGGAGGGGATATCAAGTATAGGGATATTAATGAAGATGGGCAAATTAATTCATTGGATCGGGTCCCTATTGGATATCCAACGCAACCTGAAATTATTTATGGATTTGGTTTATCTGCTGGTTTTAAAAATTTAGACTTTTCTTTCTTTTTTCAAGGTTTAGCAAGAGAATCGTTTTGGATTGATTCTTACAAAACTGCACCTTTTATAGATACTGATGGAAATGGGGATATTATATCAAAAAATGCTTTATTAAAAGTTTATGCAGATAATCATTTTTCTAATGATAATCCAAATATTCATGCATTATGGCCTCGACTATCTGACAGACATATAGCAAACAATACACAAACAAGTACATGGTTTATGCGAGATGGTTCTTTCTTAAGATTAAAATCGATTGAATTTGGATATACTTTGCCGAAAGAAATAACAGACCATGTCGGCATTAAGAATTTACGCTTTTATTTTTCAGGCACTAATTTGCTCACATTCAGCAATTTTAAACTTTGGGACCCAGAAATGGCAGGCAATGGGATGGGCTACCCAATTCAAAAAGTGTTAAATCTTGGTCTACAAATTTCATTTTAAAAAAAGAATAAAACGATGAAAAAAATAAAATTTATTATTGTTATATGTCTCTTTGTATTAAATTTTTCATGTGAAGATTATTTAGATGTAGTTCCAGATAACGTTCCGACAATTGATCATGCTTTTAAAGACAGGTCAAGTGCTGAAAAGTATTTGGCAACCTGTTATACATATTTACCGAATTTATCTTCACCTTCTAGTGATCCGGCAATACTTGGAAGTGATGAATGGTGGGCTATTGAAGATCAATATTACAATGATAGAAGTGCAAACTATGCAGGATTAAAATTGAAAAAAGGTGAATTGAATTCGAATGATCCTTTATTTAACTATTGGGATGGTCTTAATGGCGGTAGAGCATGTTATAGAGCTATAAGGGATTGTAATGTTTTTTTAGAAAATATTCATAAAGTAGGCAATGATTTGAGTGAGGATGAATTAAGACGATGGATTGCTGAAGTTAAATTTCTAAAAGCTTATTATCATTATTATTTAATGCGTATGTATGGACCTATACCAATTGTCAAAGAGAATTTACCTATTTCAACAGGTATTGATAATGTTAGAGTATTCAGAGATCCATTTGATGAAGGTGTTGAATATATTGTAAGTTTATTGGATGAAGCCGTTCAGGATTTACCATTACAAATTCTTAATGTCAGTTCTGAATTGGGAAGAATTACTCAACCTATTGCATTAGCACTAAAAGCAGAAATATTAGTAATGGCGGCAAGTCCTCTGTTCAATGGAAATCCCGAATATAAATCTTTTGTAGATAAAATGGGAATTCCTCTTTTTTCACAGGAATATAGTAATGAAAAGTGGGAGAAAGCCGCTGTTGCATGTAAAAATGCTATAGACACATCTCTATTGGCTGGTCACGAACTATATGAGTTTACTAAACAGTCGAATATATCGGATTCTACAAAACGATTGATGTCTCTTCGACATGTTGTCACAGATAAATGGAATAAAGAAATTATTTGGAGTGAAGCAAAATTATCCATGTATGATTATCAAAGGGCGACTACTCCATACTTCTTAATTGAACAATCTCAATGGACACCGACAGATCCCTATATGTGCCCAACATTAAGAATGGCAGAACTTTTTTATTCAAACAATGGAGTTCCGATAGAAGAAGATTTACAATTTGATTACTCCAACAGATTTACGTCTGAATCTGCACCATTAGATCATAAATACTATATCCAACCAGGTTATATTACAACAAAACTTAATATTGGAAGAGAAACTCGTTTCTATGCTAACTTAGCTTTTGATGGAGCGATTTGGTTTGGAAATGGACGATATAAAGATGTTGGAATGGGTGCAGCAAATGAACAACCTTGGGTATTTCAAACTAAAAAAGGAAAAGCTCAAGGCAAAACATCAAATCTTAGATATTCACTAACTGGATATTGGGTTAGGAAAACAAGCCATTTTGAAAGTGTGAGCACTTCTGCGTCTTCTAATGTAATTGTACGTTCAACATTTCCAATTATTCGTTTAGCAGATTTGTATTTATTATACGCAGAGGCTCTAAATGAATCTTTAGAAAGCCCATCCGAAGAAGTTTATAAATACATTGATCTTGTTCGTGCAAGAGCTGGATTAAAAGGTGTTGTTGAAAGTTGGCAAAACTTTTCAAAATATCCATCCAAACCTTCAAATAAAGAATCTATGAGGGAAATTATTCAACATGAACGAATGATAGAATTAGCTTTTGAAGGAAAACGCTTTTGGGATATCCGTAGGTGGAAAACTGCTTATTTTTGGTTAAATCAACCAATACGGGGTTTGAATCCTGATGGACAAACATCTGAGGAATTTAATATAATTAAGGTACTTTATACCCCGGAATTTTCAACAAAAGATTATCTTTTTCCTATTCGACAGTATAATCTTAGGGTTAATACAAATTTAATCCAAAATCCGTATTGGAAATAAGTCTATCACATTTTAAAATTTAAGTAATGAAAAAATATATTACAATAAACGCTCTATCCTTTATTGATGAATCTTTACTACGAAAGGAATGTAATTCCAGATTGTTTAAGTCTTTGCTTTTGTTATGTTTTGTTTGTATATTCCTACTTACTGCTTGTACGCAAGAATACATCGGACAATACCCTGTAGACAATAAACCTCCGCAGAAAGTCTCAAATCCTGTTATTACAAATTTTAAAGGAGGAGCTTCAATAATGTATGATTTGCCAGTTGATAAAGATTTATTGTTTGTAAAAGCTGTATATAAACTTCCAAATGGAGTACAAAAGGAGACATTGGCTTCTGCTTTTGTGAATGAACTAACAATTAAAGGATTTGCAAAATCGTCTAAAACCAAAGTTAGTTTAATAGCAGTTGACAGAAGTCAAAATGAGTCTGATCCAGTTGAAATTGAAATAGAACCGTTGAATTCACCAATTTTTGATGTTTATGAAAGTCTTTCAATCATAGCAAGTTTTGGAGGTATTAAACTGACTTGGGACAATCTTGAGAAAGAAAGTGTTGTGGTAGGTGTTTTATATAAAAATGAAGACAATTCTTTCGTGTCATTAGAAAATTTCTATACTTCTGTTATTGAAGGAAATGGAGCGGTACGTGATCTGGAAAGTAAAGAAACTGAATTTGGTATTTTTATAAGAGATATTTATAATAACTATACAGATACCCTTTTTACAACTCTAACCCCATGGGAAGAGTCGGAATTAGATAAGAGTTTATGGAAAGGTATGCCTTTATGTCCTTCATTTACCGTTTCGCAATGGGGAGGTCCAATTACAAAGTTATGGGATGGACAAACTTTAGCTGATGGCACTAACGTTTATTATGTAAATACTACATCTTTACTCAGAACATTTTTTACTATAGATTTAGGAGTAACAACTAAATTGTCAAGATTTAAATTCTGGGGAAGAAATAATTGGTATTTTAATTTACATCATCCTAAAGAATTTGAAATTTGGGGGACCAATGATCCTATTGTTGCAAATGGAGATGCATGCTCATGGGATGGATGGGAATTATTGCTGACTGGTAAATCTGAAAAACCATCGGGTCCCGATGCCACAGCATTTACTAATTTAACTAGCGAAGATCTAGCCTTGGCCATTGGAGGTGAAGAGTATGAGTTTCCAATAGAAGCTCCTACTGTACGTTATATACGTTTCCGGACTCTACGTAGTTGGACAGATTCTAACAGCTCTTTTTTAGGTGAATTGACTTTTTGGGGTCAGGTTAATAATTAATTGTTTTAATAATTTGTGATATACATTATGAAAAAGAAAAAATATTTTGCACTGTTATTTATTCCATTATATATCTTATTTGCTTGCTCAGATATGAACGATAAACATGATATTTATTTGCAAAATGGAGAGATTTTTTACATTGGACGGGTCGATTCTGCAAAAATTCTGCCAGGCCAAAACCGATTCGTTCTTCGATATTGGATTACGGATGCTCGAGCAAAAGAACTCAAAATCTATTGGAATCAGAAAAGAGATTCTTTAATTGTATCTGTTCCTGTTCATAATCCATCTGATTCTATTGATGTTCTAATCGGAGATAATGAGCATATAATACCAGAAGGTGGATATACTTTTCAGGTAATTTCGAGCGGCGGTGGCAATTTAAAGTCAATTGTTTTTGAAAAGTCTGGGAATGTGTATGGAGAAAAGTTTTTATCGACTTTAACGAACAGATTTGTAAGGAAAATTGACTATGATCCAAATAAAGAAAAGCTAAGCATTGCCTGGGGAGAACCTTCTTCTTCCAGAGAAATTGGAGTTGAGATAACATATTTTGTGGGGGAAACAAAAAATGTTGTTAAGCTTACAGCGGGACAGATTGGTTCGAAAACAATATTGGATAATGTAAATGTAGAAAAGGGGGTGTCCTATAGAACAATGTTTTTGCCTGAACCTATAGCAATAGATACTTTTTTTACTTCTCCTACACCAGTTACAATCCTTCAAAATGTAGCTTTAAACAAACCTGTAAAGACTAGCTCTAATTTAAATAATAGTTTTGACGGCTCTAAAGCTGTTGATGGAATAATTTCTACAGATTCAAGATGGATAAGTAGTTCAGGAAGCGAATTAGAACATTGGATTGAAATTGACTTAGGAAGAGAATATAAACTATATTCTTTCAAATTATATAAAAACTTATATAATGATTTTTTTCTTCCAAATTTCACATTTCAGATACAAAAAAATGGAGAATGGATTGATGTTTTAGGAGTGGAAAAAAATTTGGGAGAAATATATGAAGGAATTATAACTGATGAAGTTACAGCTGATAAAGTGAGACTTTTTATTCCTATTTATGAAAAAAATATGGTTAGATTGATGGAATTTGCTGTATATGTGAAATATTAGAACTTCATATTGATCAATTTTTTAGATCCCTCATTTAATATATATAAATTTAAGAGATCTAATATTCTTTAATAATAATTTTATGGATATGAAAAAAACATTTATTATAGTTAGCACAATATTAATTTTTGGATGCTCAGTACAAAAAAACAAAACAAAGTTAACGGATTCTATTTCTGGTATCTACCCGCATTTGGCGTATTATAACGATGAGGATGAATGTGGTACGGGAGCAGTGGTTCCCTGGGCGGAAAGCTTGTGGGTAGTTACTTACGGACCTCATCAACCTTTTGGATCGTCTGATAAATTATACCAGATTAAACGGGATATGCAGAAAATTGTCTATGATAAAAGTATTGGTGGAACTCCTGCTAATCGGATGATTCACAAAGAAAGTAATCAGCTTTTTATAGGTCCTTATGCAATTGATAAGGAAGGGAATGTTCGTGTAATTGAATATACAACTATGCCGGGAAGGCATACGGGTAATGCACGTCATTTGACAGATCCTGCTAATATGATCTATTATGGTACAATGGAAGAGGGTTTTTATGAAGTGGATGTAAATACGTTGGATGTGAATGAATTGTTCCGTGATAAAAATGTGAACCAAAAGCCTGGAGAAATGGATAAAGAAGCAGATTTATTGCCTGGTGCTCATGGTAAAGGTTTATACTCGGGACAAGGAGTAATGGTTTATTCTAATAATGGAGAAGCAACAAATGAGGCATTAACTAAATTTGATATTAAGGCTGGCTCGCTATCTGAGTGGGATGGAAAAGAATGGAAATTAGTTCGCAGGAATCAATTTGTGGAAGTGACAGGGCCGGGAGGTATATTAGGGAATGCGAATCCTAAAACTGATCCGATTTGGGCAACGGGTTGGGATCATAAATCGCTATTGGTTGGAGTTAGGGATGCAGAGGAGGGATGGAGCTTTTATCGTTTACCTAAAGCGAGTCATAGTTATGACGGGGCTCATGGATGGAATACCGAATGGCCTCGTATTCGGAATGTTGGGACAAAAGAAAAACCGAACTTTCTGATGACGATGCATGGAATGTTTTGGCATTTCCCTGAGACGTTCTCTAAAGCAAACAGTGCTGGCATACGTCCACGCTCTGCTTATCTGAAAGTGATAGGTGATTTTGCAAGATGGAAAAATCAATTGGTCTTTGGCTGTGATGACTCTGCTAAAAAAGAATTTCTGAACAAGCGTAAAGCAAAAGGTAATATTGATGGACCAGGACAATCAAATTCAAATCTTTGGTTTACTTCAGTTTCTAAACCTGATGAGTTGGGTCCTACTACTGCAGGCGGTGCTGTTTGGAAAGGGGAAAGAGTAAATGCGGACGAGTGGTCAGAGCCGTTCTTGTTTACTGGTTGGTCGCATCGAAGTAGTTGGATTAGAAATGAAGGACGAGATCGGGTGACAGTTACTTATGAAGTGGATAAAAAGGGAAATAATCAGTGGAGTTTATTAAAAAAAATTGAATTAAGTGAAGGGGAATCGGTAAATGTTGATTTTTCTTCAACTGAAACGGGTGAGTGGGTTCGTGTTAAAACTGATAAACCAACTACGATTTCATTAACTTTTAACTATGTAGATGATGATTCAAGAAGTACTGTCTCAGATGCCATTTTCAAGGGGTTGGCAACTGTGGAATCGAAATCAGATTTGAGGGGGCTGTTATATGGATTAGGTAATAATCGCCGTGCTTTGGGCTTATTATCTGAAACGGGATATTATGAGATGGACGAAGTTCTGAAGCTGGAACGAAAAGAGGATCCTGAAACAGCTGATTTTATTCGTAATAAATTTGCCGTACCAAAACAGGTAGTAGAGATAGATAAAGGATCTGTATTGGTTATAGACGATAAAAACAGACGTTGGAGGTTGCCTTTGGGAGCGGATGCTTACAGTGATTTGACTAACCAGGGACTTTTGCGTATTTGCCGTGAAGTGGCAACCGAACGGGACTTATTTAGTTGTCATGGTACTTTTTATGAGTTACCAGCAGAAAATGCTGATGGGTTTGCTAAGATCCGACCGATAACATCTCATAATTACCGAATCAATGATTTTGCTTCTTATCGTGGAATGCTTATTCTTACAGGTGTTGATCTTGAGGAAGGAAGGACAAATCCGCATATCATTGTTTCAGATGATGGAAAAGCGGCTGTATGGGCAGGTGTTATAGATGATCTTTGGAAATTAGGGAAACCAACAGGAATTGGTGGGCCTTGGGTTAAGTTTGACGTAAAAGCGGATATTCCTTCCGATCCTTATTTAATAGGTTTTTATGATCAACGGGAATTGACATTATCACACATGTCTGAAAACATGGTGAGGATTACCGTAGAAGTGGATCCTACAGGTGACGGCGATTGGATGGAATATGAGGTGTTTACCGTTCAACCGGGACAACGACTTCATCATCTGTTTTCACCTTCTTTTCAGGCACGCTGGATTCGGTTTATTTCTAATTCTGATGCAAACATAACAACTTGGTTGGAATATAAATAGGAATTAATATGAGAATATATGGCTTAGTCTTATTGTTCGCGATAATTACGAATATAATGATGGCACAGTCGACTTCTATTTTAATAGAAGCAGAAAGTTTTAGTAAGAAAGGTGGTTGGGTAGTCGATCAACAATTTATGGATTTAATGGGATCGCCTTACTTAA
>Ga0172378_10004386_pt1 | contig 13228 bp, 15 predicted proteins | sample GrowelOW332metaG_FD_119755 | JGI IMG/M metagenome (GOLD analysis project Ga0172378, IMG submission 119755) | Groundwater microbial communities from an aquifer near a municipal landfill in Southern Ontario, Canada - Pumphouse #3_1 metaG | ecosystem: Environmental > Aquatic > Deep subsurface >...
AAACACCGCACGCGGCCCGCTCATTGAAACGGAAACGCTCATATCAGGGATAGAGTCAGGTAAAATCGGTGCGGCAGCAATCGACGTCATTGAACACGAAGCGGGATTATACTACAACGACCTCAAATCTACAGTACTGAATAACAGGGAACTTGCCGTACTGCGCTCTTTCCCGAACGTAACGGTAAGTCATCACATGGCGTTTTACACGCAGAACGCCATCAGGACAATGGTGCTTGATTCAATGGAAGGCTGCCTTCAGTTCATGCAGACAGGTACGAGCAGATGGGTTGTGAAATAAACAGGACCTTCACCGGAGTGAAGCTTTCTGTTCGCCGATCATGAATCCGTCACGGAACGGATCGCGTTCATCTATAACCCAGGTATTAAACCCGGTAATCCATGCCCGGCCTGTTATACAGGGAATTACAGCGGGATACGGCCCGACGGTAGTTTCCTGAACGGCTTCACAACGGAAAAGTGAACCTATAACGCTTTCATGAACAAACGGCTGATGTAATGAAAGCTTTCTCCGCATATATAAATCCGCTACTTTTGCACTAGTTCCTGTTCCGCAGGGGGAACGGTCTATCTGACCGTTTCCGAATATGACAACATTTTTTCGTCCTGCCTGAGGATTGTCGGGAACACAGGAAAATTCGACAAGATCTACAGTTGAAATATCTAGATACGGATGTTTCACTTTTATAGTCTCATTGATTATCTTAAGAAGTTTTTCTCCTAATGACGTAAACTCTTCAAGCCTGTCATGTTCTTTTGAAAGTGTAATTTCTGTTCCGTCTACGATAGCAAAAAAATTCCCGCCGAAAGCAATATCAAACATAATTTTTCCGTAACCAGGAACGTCTGCTGAAGCATCTTTCATATACACAAATGAAGGAACATTAAAAAAGCTGACCTCTTCTGCCCTGTTATTATTAACTTTTACTGTCGTTTTTATCAGTCCTGCAGGGGAATCAAGAACGACTGTCGTATACGGTTCAGAGATATTTACAAGCGATGTTTCAACCGCTGCTGTTGCTACTCCTATGCTCCCGTGTCCGCACATGTTCAGGCAGCCGTTATTGTCAAGAAAGATAACGCCGAAATCAGCTTCCGGTCTTGTCGGTTCCGTAAGGACCGCACCAAACATATCCCGGTGTCCCCGCGGTTCAAGCATAAGTGCGCGTCTGTACATATCATAATGCTGTTCAAGATCCAGTTTCTTTTCCATCATGGAATTTCCGTTAAGACGGGGAAAGCCTTTTGTAATAATCCGTGTACTTTCTCCCATTGTGTGAGAATCAATAGTAGTAATGACGTGTGAATATTTCTGTAAAGACTGCACTATATCACGTTTCATTATTCATCTCCTGCCCACGGATACAATTTTTTTAAATAAAACCAAAATAAGGCTGCTGTGTCACTGCATTGTGAAGCCATTTGATAAGCGTTATAAAATCAAACACGGGAAGCTGTACCGCCTTTTGAACAGCATATGCATACGGCGGCATATCACTGCATTCAAGAAGGATCGCGCCTGTTTCGGGACATTCACGTACAAGCTCAACCGCTTTACCGGTAACTTCCTGTTGTACAATACCGTTGTCAAATTCTCCGCGGCCTTCAAGAATACAGGAAAACTCTTTTTCATGCCTCAGGTCTTTTAGTATGAGCCGCTTCTGAAGTTCAGGAGTAACAGAGCAGCTTTCAAAAAGGCGCTGTGTAATAGAAACTTTATCGGCCGTAAGGATTCCGATCTTCTGATCAGGTCTGATAAGCCCTGCAATCCACGGGATCTGTACAAGACTTGACAGCGCTACGGGAACATTCACAGCCTGTGCAACCTGTTTCTGGTAATTTCCGAAAAAACCACAGGCAGCACTGATGGCACGTACTCCCTCGTTCTGCAGTTTTGTACAGGCAGAGAGGATTGCAGGTAAAACAGACTCACTGCACGTAAAAAGATTCGGAATATCAAGCCCTTCTACAGCCCTCAGTCTGACGGGAAAATCATACGTGTATCCGTTTACGACGTTTCCGGGAAGTAGTGGATAAAATACATCGTCAATGTAGATAATTCCGACGGGAAAACCTGCAACATTCTGCCCTTTTTTCATTCTGATGATGCAGTCTTTATTTCCTGCATCAATATATCCGTATTGTATGTTTTCTTCCATAAGTTATTTTATTTTTTCCCCGCCGTAAAACGGGCATAATCTAGAGGGCTTATATCAAAATCGGTTTTCTTTTCTGCCAGTATCTGCGACATGAGAAGGCCGGTTATCGGTGAAAAACAGATTCCGTCCCCTTCATGTCCTGCTGCAATGTAAAAGCCGGGTACTTCATCAACATCGGATACAATCGGAAGGTGATCAGATACATACGGACGGACACCGGCATAACTGCGGATGCACTGAATATCTTTGAGGCAGGGATAAAAACGCATTGCACGTTCGGAGATTGCCTTCATCGCCTCCACTTCGGAACGAATATCAAAACCACGGAAACCACGGTATCCTCCTACAAGCAGATTGGATGCTTTTGTATATTCCAGGTTAAAAGCAACGTTATACTCTTCAACAAGCGGACTGACATTACGCTTGAATTTAATATCATCAAATTTTGACATCATGTACCCGAATTCAAGGAGTTTATGATTAACAATTTTTGATACTTTCTCGGATATGAGATTCATACCCTTTCTCGGCTGGATCGGGATGGGGACGCCTGCAAGTTTTCCGATATCGGGCGCCCACACACCGGCACAGTTAATAATCCGCTTCGTGCGCAACGTTCCGTAACTCGTATCGACAGATTCGACTGAATGATCTGCAGGATTAAGATGAACTGCATTTATCGTACAGTAGGTGTACACGTCAAGCCCCAGTTTTTTTCCTTCTTCAGTAAATGCAAAACATACTTTATACGGACATACGGAGACGGCACCTGACGGTGGTGTATACAATCCGCCAGCAAGATCTTTCGCTATATACGGTTCCATTTCACAAAGTTCTTTATTGTCAACCATCCGCAGCGGATAGCCGTTGGCCTGTTGTGATACAGCATACCTTTCAGCGGCAACCATTTCAGGTTCCGTTTCGCACACATACAGGCAGCCTTTTGCATCATATTCAAAATCGTAATCAAACTGATCCGCATATTTTTTATATAAATCTATGCTCGCCTGCCCCATCGTTGTATCAATACCGGGCTCTTTATCACAAATAAGTGCAACAGCATCGCAGTGACTTGATGAACCTCCGGCTATATCGCCATGGTCAAGTAAAGCAACTTTCATACCGTCTCTGCTTAAATGATATGCCACACTTGTACCTATGGCTCCTGCGCCTATGACAACAGCATCATATGTTTTCATTATTCAACCACTCCTTCTGCAAGTTCACCGAAAGATACAGGCCGCACCGGCGGACGGGCCGAAGCAGAGCCCACCTGATCGGGTTTTAATCCAAGTTCTGCACACAGTATCTGCTGGACAAGTTTCTCGCAGATGCGTCCCTGACAAAGTCCCATTCCGGCGCGTACACGACGTTTTACACCTACTATATCGCGGGCACCTTCTTTTACAGCCCTTTTTATATCGGCAACAGTAACTTCCTCGCAGCGGCACACAATCATATCATCTGAAAAGTTGTCCATTATTTTCTCCTATAATAGTAATCCGGACGGCATAGACTGAAATAGTAAAAAAATTACAGTCTTTCCATACCGCGGATTTCATCAGCCTGCTCAAACGGAATCTCAACAGTAACAACAGGGGTATGATCGAAACTTTTCGGATTCATAATTTTTACAATCCTGCCGTCACACACATATTCACCCTTTCTGTTAACTGCCCGGACCATATCTCCCTCTTTAGGAAGTGGAATGTACTCATACGGAAATGAGACCGCCGCCGTTGTTTTTGTATACGTTTTATCAACAATAAATATTGCAAGCCCCGGACACCGGGATACGCAGATTCCGCACCCGATACATTTCTCTTCATCAAGTTCAGGAAGATTCGTAATAGGATCTCCTATGTGAATTGCATTTTTTGAACATGACGATTCGCAGGGATTGCATGGAATACACTGTACGCATTCAATCACCGCAACCGGGCCGTGTGTATACCGCACATCAGAAGGAACCTGTCGTAATCCGGTCAGTTCCTTATAATCAAGACACCCTGTTTCCTGAATAGCCATTGCTGCTAGACCTCCTGAAATTCGGGTACCGGAGTACCGACTTTCCCGTTGAATTCATCAAGTATTTTATTTTTTTCTATCATGCGCCGTTCACCGAACGGGCCCATCCTGAGTGCATCAAGACGTTTCCATATTATTTCACGTTCACTTTCGGCATCGCTTCTTACTATATAGCCAAGAGCTTCTGCAGCAGAGATACCGGCAAGACGGCCTTCTTCAAGCGCAGTACTTGCTTCCTCTACGCCTGTAGCATCACCTGCGGCAAAAATATTTTTTACGGATGTTTCCATACGTTTATTATGGAGAGGTACATACCCGCCGAACAATCCGTCGAATTCCAGTCTGCATTTCATCAGCCGCAGGAGTTCCGTAACAGGTTTAAGGCCCGTCGCTATAGTAACAAGATCAGCTTCTATCGTCTGTTCCGTACCGGGAACCGGTTTAAAATCACTTCCGACTTCAGCAATTACGACTTTTCCGACGGTACCGTCTGCTCCCGGACAGACTTCCACGATGGTGTGTCCTGTATAAATGGGAACACCCGCCCGTCGTATTTTTGCGGCATGAACAGCATACCCGCCTATTTTAGGAGCGGCTTCAACAAGAGCCGCCACATCTATACCAGCCTGCATCATCTGATATGAAACAATAAGACCAACATTGCCGCTTCCCAGCATAACGGCACGTCTGCCGGGTTTTACGTGATGAACATTAATCATAGTCTGGGCAGCACCGGCTCCCATTACCCCGGGAGTCGTCCATCCTTTGAAACGGACGACATTTTCGGAAGCACCCGTTGCGACAATGATTTCTTCCGCTTTTACAGTCACCAGTTTTTTTTCAGTTCCAGTTGCTCCGTTTTCTATTGCAACTTTATTTCCGGGAAAAAGCCCTATGACGGTAGAATTGAGCCATATTTCAACACCGTTTTTTTCTGCTTCTTCCAGCAGTTCAGAACCGATATCAATTCCCCTTGTTCCGGCATGGTGAGCACTTGATCCGAAAAATTTATGAATCTGCTTAAACAGCTGTCCGCCCGGTTTCATATTTAAATCAACGACAAGAACCTTTGCACCGGCTTTTGCCGCCTCAATAGCAGCGGCAAGACCTGCAGGACCCGCACCGACAACAACAACTTCTTTTTTTTCCATAAATTTAAACCCCTTCTATTCCTTCCTGCGTTTTAATTACCATACCTGCCTCTACCGGAGTAATGCAGGTACGCACATTAGGACGGCCGTTCACAACCATAGCACAGTCCGTACACTGTCCTATGCCACAAAAAAGTCCGCGGGGTTCGTGTTTCTTTGCCGTATACCGGTTTATTCTGATCCCGTTTGCCAGAAGTGCAGCAAGAATCGGTTCCCCTTTTTCAGCGGGGATTGTTATTCCGTCTACTGTAATTTCAACAGTTTCTTTATCTGAAGCCGTATCAAGCACGGCGTGTTCTTCAATTCTATTGTTCATACATGCATCCCTTATGCCGTTGTACCGCTTTGTATGTGCAAAACGGTACAAAAAATAAAATCAGAGGACGGCAGTAAATTCCATCTCTACCAGACAGCCTTCTACCATGCTGACACACTGCGTGCAGCACCGTGCCGGATAATCACCTTTCGGAAAATAAGACTTATATACTTCATTCATTTCAGGAATTTTATTAATATCACAGATATAAATAGTCACCTTTGCAACATTATCCATCGTTGCTCCTGCGGCCTCCAGAACGGCCTTTGCATTTTCCATCGTTGCCTTTGTCTGCTCCTTTACTCCACCGGGGACGTATTCACCGGAAACATCAGTACCGATCTGTGTCGTAAAAATCATGTTTCCCATTTTTGTACCAAGTGCATACGGACCATGACATTCTCCGCATTTTGGTGATAAAATCTGTTCTCTTTTCATTTTCCATACCTCCGTAAAATATTTCCGGCCGCAGACTGCGGCCATTCTGTTTCGCACATACTAATCCTTCGAAAAATCAACAACGACATTTTTATTCACAAGGTTTGACGGAATCTTTTTCTCATGAAGCCGCTGAACAAGCTGTTCAAGAGCAATACGGCGTGCTGCATAGAAAGAATCCTCTGACATAAATGCGGCATGCGGTGTAATTACTACGTTGTCATTCAACGCAAATAAACCGCTTGTTTCATTCGTTTCATCTTCAATGACATCTATTCCTGCTCCTTTTATCCATCCTTCTTTCAGCGCTTTTACAAGAGCCTGTTCATCGACGACGGAACCTCTTGCTGTGTTTAGCAGATAAGCAGTTTTTTTCATTTTCCTTAACTGAGGTTCACCTATAAGATGGTACGTAACGTTTTTTATCAGAGGGCAGTGCAGAGAAACGAAATCCGATTTTGTAAGAAGTTCGTCAAGCGTCTCCGCTTTATCACATCCGTATTCCGCCAGGTATTCTCCGGATTTAGTCGGTGCATACACAAGCACTTTCAGCTCAAGTGCCTTCAGCATGGGAAGCATGGTTTTCGGAATCTGACCGAAAAAAACCATTCCGAAAGTCATACCGGCAATCCGTCCCGTTTTATATCCTTCAAGCGGATTCCATTTGCCGGAACGGACGGATTTATCGTAGAATGTAATTTTCCGTACAAGATCAATAAGCAGTCCGACCGTATGAAGTGCTACTTCCGGCGCACAAAATCCGGGAGCATTAGTAAGACAGACGCCCCGTTCCGTAGCTGCTTTTACATCAAGATTATTATATCCGATACTCTGAACCGAAACGCATTTTAATTTCGGGCATTTCCCCATAACTTCATCTGTAACCTGTTCATACTCAACAACCAGGCCGTCTGCATCGCCCAGATATTCCGCAAATTTTCCGGACGTCTTGTCTTTTATTTCAATCAGTTCAACATCATCAACACCCCACTCTTTCAACAGGCCGTTTTCATAGTCAAGTGTATCATCAATATTAAAATAAACAACCTTTATCATACATTCCCCCATCTGTAATAATTATTAATCATGCATAACGGAAAACCCGAATTTCGTCTGTGCCGCATTAATAATAATATCAACACACTTCCTTCTTGACAGTTTTGAAGTATTCAGACACATATCATAATTAGTTATATTGTTCCACTCCTGCCCCGTGTACGTCTTGTAAAATTCGGCACGATATTTATCATTTTTATTAACCATCTGCGCAGCTTCTTCCTCTGATACGTACATCCGTTCCGAGATTTCCTTGACACAGTCTTCATAATCGGCCTGAATATTTACCGAAAAACAATGTCTGGTATGTTTAAGGACAAAATCCGCGGCACGACCGATAACTATAAATGGTTCCACAAGTGCAAGTTCAAGAAGGACACGGGCTTCCCAGTTAAATAAATTCTTATCTGACAGAAAACCCGCACTTTCAGGAGGTATTACATCATAATCAAATTTTTTGTCATCCCGGAAATCATAAAATCTCTTACGGACTTTTTCATCGGTCATTGCGAACATATCTTCTGATATTCCGCTTTGTACAGATGCCATAGAAAGAAGATTCCTGTCAATGAGCTGAATCCCCAGTTTCTCAGAAAGAAGCGAGCCTATAAGCTTTCCGCCGCTGCCGTACCCGCGGGCTATAGCTATAACAAATTTTTTTGTTTCCCCGTTATTCATATATCCCTCCTACAACCCCAGATAAACCTTTTTAATTCTGTCGTCTTTTTCAAGGTCTGCGGCAGAGCCTTCATTTACAATGCTGCCGACTTCCAGAACATACGCACGGTCAGACACTCCAAGGGCCATCTGCGCGTTCTGTTCTACCAGAAGGATAGTTGTATTATCTTCTTTATTTATCTGACTGATAATTTTGAATATCTCATCAACAATAATAGGAGCAAGCCCCATGGAAGGTTCATCAAGCAGGAGCAGCGAAGGACGCGCCATAAGCGCCCTCGCCATTGAAAGCATCTGAAGTTCGCCTCCTGAAAGTGTTGCACAAATCTGGGCACGCCGTTCAAAAAGACGGGGAAAAAGCGCATAAACTTTTTCTTTATCTTTTTTTATTTCTGCAGTATCTGTACGGACATACGCTCCCAGGCTTATATTTTCTGCGACTGTAAGGTTGGGAAATATACCGCGTCCTTCCGGTACCTGCGATATTCCTTTCTTCACCAGTTTATGAGCCTCTGCACTGGAAATATCATCACCATTATAAAAAACTGATTTTTTATTACGCTTCAAAAGACCGGACACAGCATGGAGCGTCGTCGTCTTACCCGCTCCGTTCGGACCGATAAGGGATACGACTTCTCCTTTATCAACATAAAAGGATATATCATGCAGGGCGGGAACAACATTATAACTGACGCTGAGTTTATTAGTTTCAAGCATATGAGTCATATTTCACGCCTCCTTCTTTTTTCCGAGATATGCTTCAATGACACGGCTGTCATGCTGTATGTCAAACGGAGAGCCTTCGGCGATTTTAACTCCGTGGTCCATAACCGCAATACGGTCTGAAATTGACATGATAAATTTCATATCGTGTTCGATAATCAGGACATCTTTACCGAGTTCACTGGTAATTACGCGTATAACACGTATCAGTTCCTCTTTCTCAGTTGTATTCATACCTGCACCGGGTTCATCAAGAAGAATGAGTTCAGCGTTCATCGCCATTGCACGGGCAATTTCAAGCAGCCGCTGTTTTCCATAGGGAAGATTAACGGCAAGTTCATCTTCCTGATCAAGGAGTCCCACGACAGAAAGGCAGTGTTCACAGTCTTCAATAATTCTCCTGCGGCGTTTATTAATAACTGAAGGAAGCGCAAGCACTGATGATACAAGGCTTTCTTTATTGCATTCAGGATGTGCAACAAGCAGGTTTTCAAGTACTGACATGCTTTTAAATAACCGTATATTCTGGAATGTCCGTGCGATACCGCCCGATGCACGTTCATGAGCCTTCAATCCGGTTATATTTTTATCATGGAACAATATTCTGCCTTCTGTTGCCTGATATACGCCTGTAAGAAGATTGAAGAATGTGGTTTTACCGGCTCCGTTCGGACCTATAATCGATACGATTTCTCCATGATTGAGAACAAGATTCATATCGTTTACAGCGGTAAGACCTCCGAAGCGGATGGTAAGATGATCTACTTTCAGGATTGTTTCCATTTTCTGCCGCCTTTCGTTTTGAGCTTATATTCATTCCGTATCCTTTTATCAATTCCCCAGATACCCATCGGTTTGAAAAGCATCATAAGCACCATCGTCGCTCCGTACAGAACCATACGGTAGTCGCTGAATGCCCGTAACGCTTCAGGAAGAACGGTAAGAATGACTGCGCCGAAAACAGAGCCTGGTATACTTGCCATTCCTCCCAGTACGACCATTGCACACATCGTAATCGACCCCTGATACGTAAAACTCGACGGAGAGATGAAACCGATATATATTGCATAAAAACTTCCCACAAAAGCAGCTATTACAGCTCCAATAACAAATGCCCATAATTTAAATTTTACCGGATATATGCCGATCGAAGATGCAGCTATATCATCATCATTCATGGCAAGCATAGAAAGTCCGAATCCTGAATTATTAAGACGGACCATAAAAAAAACAACCAGGAGCATGACGATCAGTCCCATGTAATAAAACTGTACACGGGAATGCAGTGAAATCCCGAATAATGACGGAGACGGAATTCCGGGAAGGCCCATGGGACCTCTGGTAACGCTTGTCCAGTTTGTCATTACAAGACGGAATACTTCGCCGAATCCGAGCGTAACAACAGCAAGATAATCCCCCCTCAGTTTAAGCGTCGGAATGCAAAGCAAAGCTCCAAGAACACCAGTACAGACTGCACTGATGAGAAGTGCGAACCAGAAACTCATCCCTGTGTTCATCATGAGAAGCGTAGTAATATACGCTCCCATGCCGAAAAAACACACATGTCCGAGCGAAAACTGTCCTGACCATCCGATAATTAAATTAAGGCTGAGTGTAAGTGCTATATAAATGAAACAGGAAATAAAAATGTGAAGAACATACAGACTGCTGATTATTTTTGGTGTACAGACAAGAAAAACGAGGACAGCAGCGAGCAGATATTTTTTTATCACCTGCAGCTGATTTTCTTTTCCTTTCAGTAAATTAGTGATCATACGTCCTCCTTTATACTTTATCTATCCGCTTTGCACCCATAATTCCTGAAGGACGAAGCGCAAGAATAATTATCATAACTAAAAACGAGTAGGCATCACGGTAATTCGAAGATATATATCCTGCCCCGAGACTTTCAATAAGACCTATCAGATATCCGCCGATTACCGATCCCGGAATAGAGCCGATACCACCCAGTATTGCAGCAGAAAAAGCTTTCATACCCAGAAGATATCCCATCGTCGGATATACGGAATTGTAATATGCTCCTATAAGGACTCCTCCGATGCCTGCTATAAATGATCCGAGGGCAAAGGTTGCAGATATTATTAAATTAGTATTTATTCCCATAAGTTTTGCGTTTTCGATACTTGTAGAACAGGCACGCATTGCAACTCCGATTTTCGTTTTGTATACAAGCACATACAGAACAAAAAGCATGAAAAGGGTAACAAGTGTAATGATTATCTGAAGATTGGTAAAACTGACAGATCCCGCTGCAAATGTTTTCCTCGCAATAATAGCAAGAGGTCTGCTTCCTGATCCCCATACAAGCTGTGCAAGATTCTGCAGAAAAACAGACATTCCAAGTGCACTTACAAGAACTGCCATTCTTCTGTTTACCTTAATAGGCCGGTATGCAACCCGTTCCACACCCATACCTATTAATGCAGTTGCACCGGCTGCAAGAATAATCATTGCAACGACAGGTACATGAAGCATACTTATTAACGTCATTCCGATAAACGTACCAACCATCATAACATCGGCATGAGCCCAGTTAACTATCTGAAGAACTCCATAAACCATCGAATACCCCAGTGCAACAAGTGCATAAATGCTTCCGACGGTGAGTCCGTTTATAACCTGCTGAAAAAACATCCGGCTGATTCCTCCAGAATAAGACACCTTTCAAAGAAGTGCCAGAATTTTTTTCACACATACAGATGAACATACATCTGTATGTGTGCTGAACACAGTATGAACTTATCTACTGCTGAACTTTTTCCCACTTTCCGTTCTGAACCTGAAAAACGCTGTAATGCTTTTCCACATCACCATTAACAAATTTATTCAAACCTGTAATACCCTGATAACTGATGTTCTGCATCGCAGTATTGATTGATTCCCTGTCAATAGTCGTGCATGACTTCATAGCTTCAAAAAGCGTCATAGCCGCATCATATGCCAGAGCAGACCACAAAGAAGGTTCTGATCCGTTGAATTTAGTTTCATAGTCGGTAACGAACTTATGAACTTTCGGATCAGGATCATCAACACTGAAAGGCCCGAGCGAATAGACTTTTTCAACAGCTGCTCCGTTTTCAGCAATAAGAGCAGGAGAATAACATCCGTCGTCTGCAAATACAGGACAGTCAAAACCTGCAGACTGATTCATAAGCAGACCGAGTTCCGTTACAAGACCAATAAACATAATTCCATCGGGTTTCGCATTTCTGATTTTTGTTATTATTGTTGAAAAGTCCTTCGTCTGTCCGTAAATAAACGAGTCGATACCGGCAACAGACATACTGAATGATTTAATTTTGTCCTCATATACTTTTTCAATACCCATGCCGTAATCATCATTTTCGTACAGAATATATACATTTTTCATTCCGAGTTTCTGACAGAATTCCGCACAGATAATGCCGCCGAACGCATCGCTGTTGCATGTCCGGTAATAATAAGGACTGATTCCCGTAATGGCCGGAGATGTTGTAACAGGACTGATTGCAGTAAGACCGACACTTTTATAAATAGGAATCTGGGCAAGTCCGCAGGAACTGTTATAAGAAGTAACAACCGACACAATTTTGCTGTCGCTCGCAAATTTATTTGCAACAGCAGCAGCAGTTGACGGATCAGCACCGTCATCTTCACTTTGAAGCTGTATCTTTCTGCCTTTTATCCCGCCTGCACCATTCGTTTCATCAACAGCAAGCTGTATTGCATCGAGAATAAGTTTCCCGTCTGCTGCAATTGTTCCCGTCATTGGGAAAGACGTCCCGACATAAACAGGGTCCGAAGATGACTTACCTTCAGACTTTTTTGAGCATCCTGTCGTTACCAGCAATACCGTACTAAAAACTGATGCAATCAGTAACACTGCTCCGTTTCTTCTAATCATGCATTACTCCTTACGGAAAGTCGCTTTCCGCCATTTCAAAATAAAAAAAGACGCTGATTATTCCGGATTTATCACCGGAAACACCAACGTCTTTGTTATACAATAATAAAAAGATTATTTATTATTTGTCAATGTCATATTGCCGGTATTGTTAATAAAATTAAAAATTTATTTCTTCTGATATTTCTGATTTTTACAATCACTTGTTATATAAAAGAAATATACTGTTCATACTTATAAAGTGGAATAAAATTATTAAATATAATACGGGTAGTATCTGATTTTTATTTTGTAGAAAAAGTTACCGGCAGATAGGTTGTGAAATAAGAAACCGCTGAGATCCGCCGGTAGTTCTCAGCGGTTTCTTTACCGGTACATTTTCCGGTATAACATTTTCAATGCCGGAACATCGACCGTTTTAGGGTTATCGGCAGTTGAAACATCTTCAAAGGCAGAAAGTGCAAGATCATCAAAATCTTTTTCCTGAACGCCGATTTCGCACAGAGTCTGAGGCAGACCGGCCATCCGGGTGAATTCATGGATTCTTTCCGCACAATATGAAGCAGCCCTTTTATAGTCATGTGCAGCATCAGACTCAGGAACAAACGTTTCTGCAAGATGCAGCATCTTTTCTGGGCAGGCGTCTGCGTTGAATTCAACGACATACGGTAATATCAGTGCGTTCGCTACTCCATGCGGAATATCATAAAACGCGCTGAGCGGATGTGCCATGGAATGAACAATTCCGAGTCCG
>Ga0172378_10004387_pt1 | contig 13226 bp, 9 predicted proteins | sample GrowelOW332metaG_FD_119755 | JGI IMG/M metagenome (GOLD analysis project Ga0172378, IMG submission 119755) | Groundwater microbial communities from an aquifer near a municipal landfill in Southern Ontario, Canada - Pumphouse #3_1 metaG | ecosystem: Environmental > Aquatic > Deep subsurface >...
CACCACCGTAAACGGATATGATGTAAAACTCAGGGATATCGGTACTGCCTTTATGGGATACGAGGATAAATCGTCAGAGGTATATATTAACGGAGAACCGGGAGTATATATTTCCATTACAAAGCAGTCCGGAACAAACTCTGTAACAGTAGCCAATGCGGTGTATCAGAAAATTGCCCAGGTGCAGAAAACACTTCCCGGCGGCATAACAATGGATATTATATCGGATGATACTACGTCTATCAGAGACACCATCAGCACTCTTGTATCTTCTGCATGGCAGGGACTGCTTCTTGCCGTCGTGATTCTGTTTATTTTCCTGCAGAATTTCAAGAGCACGCTTATTATTTCCATATCTATTCCTCTCTCAATCGTTATAACGATTATGTGTATGTACTTTGCAGGCATTACGCTTAACATGATGACACTTACCGGATTAATACTCGGCGTAGGTATGATTGTTGACGCGTCTATTGTAATGATAGAAAACATTTATGCGTACAGGTCGCGGGGCGCTAAAGCAAAAGTTTCTGCCATCCTGGGGTCGCAGGAAATGATGATGTCCGTAATTTCGGGAAACCTTACGACAATATGTGTTTTTATTCCGTTCCTGTTCTTTATAAAGAACCTCGAGATGATGGGACAGATGTTCAAGGGAATTATTTTTACAATCGTCATCGCACTTGTATCAAGTCTGTTCGTCGCTATATTCCTTGTTCCTGTTCTTGCCGGAAAATTTCTGCCTCTTTCCAACCGCACGGAAAAACCGGTGACTAATCCGTTCCTCAAGAAAATGTACGAACTGTTTCAGAGCTGGATAGACGGCCTGACAAACGCATACCGCAGAGGTTTGAATGCAGCACTTGACCATAAGGCCGTGACTGTCGTGGTAAGCTGCAGTATTCTTTTAATTGCGTTTGCACTTATTCCGACCCTTCATATAAATCTGATGGGCGGGGGCGGGGGCGATGATTCTGTTACCCTTAATGTAACCATGCCGACCGGCACCACGCTTGAAGAAACGTCTGCTGTTATGAAACAATTCGAATCAATCGTTAAGGACGAAATAAAAGGGTATAAAAACATCATTACGAGCATCGGAACGGGAGGCAGCAGACGGAGTACATCGTCGTCATATACCGGTTCCATTTCCATCCGGCTGCCGGAAACAAGTCAGCAGATAGATAATTCGACGACCATTCAAAAGAAACTGCGCGCTCATTTTAACGATTTTGCAGATGCACAGTTTTCTTTCAGTGCAGGCTGGTCCCATCAGATTTCGGGAAGCGATATTGTCATAGATGTCAGCTCGGATGATCTTGATGCGGCCCTTGATACAGCGGATAAAATAAAATCTGTTATGGGTAAGATCAGTGATATCGGAGAAGTTACTATTGATACAACGCGGGGTCTTCCTGAAGTTGAAGTCGACATTGACCGCCAGCGGGCATACGCATTCGGCGTCGACGTTACGACTGTTGCGAAGGAAATAAACTATGCAATGAACGGAGTAACAGCGACAGTCTACCGTTCAAACGGCAAGGAATACGACGTTGATATTATGTACCGTCCGGAAGACAGGAAAAAGGTTTCCGACCTGGAGTCTATTTATGTAAAAGGTACCAACGGTATGGTGAGCGTTGCAAATTTTGCAAAACTCAGGAAAGGGCTGGGGCCAGTCAGCATAAATCGTGTAAATCAGACTCGTGTCGTAGAAGTTTCCGCTGATATTCTTACCAGCCAGAATGCCAATGTTGTTGAAAATGAAATTAAAACAGGAATTTCGAATTCCTTTATAGTTCCCGAAACAGTTTCAATCAGTTATGCAGGTTCATGGAGTACAGTTTCCAAACAGGGGAAAATTTATGCCATGATAGCAATAATGGCGATTATACTTGTTTTTGGTGTTATGGCTTCGACGTATGAATCGTTCAAAGCTCCTTTCATCAATATGATGACAATACCATTCCTTATAATCGGTGTTGTTTTTGTCTATAAGATATCCGGACAGGCAGTATCCATGACTTCAATGGTCGGTATTATCATGCTGGTTGGTATCGTTGTTAATAACGGTATTATTCTTGTTGACTATACGAGTCTGCTTATTGACCGTGGAATGAAAATGAAGAAGCCTGTCTGCAGGCAGGTTCAAGCCGGCTCAGACCTGTTCTGATGACGACGCTTACGACAATTCTGGGTACGCTTCCGATGTGTTTCCAGACTGAAGGCAGTGCAGCGATGGTACAGCCCATCGGACTTGCCATAGTCGGAGGTCTCACGTCGAGTACATTCGTTACACTGTTCTTTATTCCGGTTCTGTATTCACTCATGATGAAAGAAAAGAAAAGTTCTGAAACGGGTATACCTGCCGCAGTTGCCGAACTTGCCGCAGGCGGAAATCTTCCTGCAAAAACAGGAGACGTTCAGGCTGAAATCATTGCGAACCAGTCTGTTCAGGATGATATTATTGAAATGCTTGAACAGGTTATTCCGGACATCCAGTATACGGTTATACCGACTGTTACCGGCCGCGGAGGCGACAACTATAAACTTGGTACGACAACATGGCCGGAACAGAACTTCATGATGCTCGCCTATATGAAAAAGGAGGACATATCTATGGTTCAGGCTGCGGTTGCGTTCCTTAAAAAGAAGTTCCCGAAGGAAGGTATAAAGCTGTTTCTTGTAGAAAGCTGACATAAATAAAAAAAGACGCCGTTCAGCGGCGTCTTTTTTTATCACCTGACTTTGAAGAACAATCCGAGCATTGCTACCGTAATAAGCAGCTGCATGACCATGAATTTAATCAGGACCTGGGTCGGTGACCAGCCGTGATTTTTACGCATTTCATCGTGCAGTGGGAAACGGATGTTTTCGAAGATGTGAATATGAAAAAAGCGCAGGAGTGCGACTTTGAGCAGTCCCATACCGCCATTAATAAAAATTATAGTCGATGTTGCAAGAATAAGGAACGGGTTGCCGCTTACAAGCACGCACACACCGATGAAGAATCCGAGCGCACGGCTTCCCGCATCGCCCATAAGAACCTGACTCGGAAAAGCATTGTGCCAGAGGTAGCCCATAAGAACACCCGCCAGCGCGAACGTCATAACCGCCCAGTTTGCTCCCGACGGAAGATGCGGAACGAGCAGATAGGCTGAAATATCTTTATGTCCGAGAACGAAGTAGAAAATAGATCCCATGGTAATCAGTGCAATAAGAACAAGCGTGCCGGAAAGACCGTCAACACCGTCCGTGCAGTTTGTCGTATTAATGGATCCCCAGAGAAGAATTATGCCTACCAGTAAATAAACAGCAAAACTGACTGATACGGGATGCGTTACGAACGGAAGCCAGAAATATACCTTATTTCCGGGAGATGTCGTTGAAATGCAGTAGAACAGCAGGACCGTTTCGGCTGCGCTTATAACAAGATCAAGAAATCCTTTGCGGTATTCACCCCAGCTGGTGATGCTCCTGTCGTCAAAGTATCCCGTGAGCATCATAATCCATGTAAGGATAAGCGTACCGTATTGAAGAAACGAAAGAGGAGTAAATAAGACTGTAATGACGACGAATATTGTAATAAATACAACGCCTGCGCCGGTCGGTTTTCCTCTTGCCGCTTCTGCAGTAAGTGTAAATTCCCTCCCTCTGTCGTGCGGCAGCCGTTCATAAAAAAGCGGCAGCAGTTTTACGGAAAGGAAAAAACCGGTGTAAAGTGCAAGCGTAATAAGAACAGTATAAGACTGGAGCAGACGCGCCGGTCCGAAAAACTGCTGAAGGTATGCCCCCAGATAATACAGCATATAATAGACCCCTTACGTAAACACAGCTTGATGCATTCGGTAGTGCACAATGTTTACGTATAATTCAAATACCCGGATGTTCAATACCGGTAAAGACCATTGCAATATTGTGGTCATTACAGAAACTGATGAAATCCTGGTCGTTTTGTACTCCGCCGGGCTGCAGTATTGCACGGATTCCGCGCTCTGCAATGAGCCTGAGCTCCGGACTGAACGGGAGTACAGAACCGCATATTAAAACATCGGCATTAACAGGGCTGCCTGTTAGTCCTTCCTGTACATTTTTGACTGCATGATCGAGCGCTGCAAAGCATGCGTCCTCAGGAAGCATTGCCGCACAGCACATGCCTGTTGTTGTCATGTCCTTTACAACTACAGCTGCATCCTGTTTTGCACCTGTCAGAATAAGCTGCCCGAAAGCCATTTCATCAATCTGCTGCTGGATTGGCCGGGTTTTTGTTACGAAATTCCATTTTTCAAAAAGGACGGTATCGGTACTTTCTATAAGCAGTCCGCCGTCAAGCGAACGGAAGTCGAAAGACATCAGAGCCGGTTTTGACATAGAGATAAGACGCATGTCTTTTCTTGCTGCCAGAATGACTCGTGCTTCCGGTGTAAATCCCGGAGCAATTACTGCGCAAAGTTTTGACGAAACAAGTTCCTGTGCCGCTTTGTCGTCAACGACAGAACTGAATCCTGCAGTTGCATCATTTAAAGCGGCTTTTCCGCAGTTGAACATCTTTCTGTAAGATTCTGCGGCGTTTGAACCAAGGGCAGCACTTACCGGAATACCGTGTTTTACGGAATACGTATATACCGATCCGGCGGCAGGAGTAAATTGTGTTACAATAGGATTTCCTTCACAATCTGTACCGCTGACCGCAGCCGCGTTTTTCAGCTTTGAGGAAAAAAGACAAAGCCCTTTCCATACAGCGTCAATGTTGATATAGAGACTGTATGGAATTTCTCTGCCCTGCAGTTTTTTTATGCCGCCCATCGAACCGGTTGACTCCGGCAGCAGATACAAACCGGCCGACTGTTGTCTGGCAGCGCCGCATTTTAATTCAAGCGCTTTTTTGTAAGGAACAGTGAAATATCTGGAATATATTTCTTTTCCGGACTGATGCAGAATAGTATTTGCTGCGGCGCCGTTACATGCCGAAATCATATTGAACGCCTTTCCTGCAAGATAGAGCCGGTATCCTGTTGAAATACTTTCTGTTTTCAACTGAATCATTGTTTCCCCGTAGTCGTCCGGATCTGTCAGTATCAGTACATTCTTATAATTTTTACATGCTGCCTCGACAAGCGTAGAACAACGTATATCGATGAAATCATTTGAAGCATCAAATTCACGGACTTCTGTAACAGTCTTAAAAGAGGGAGTAATATTAATACAGACCAGATTGATTTCCAGATATTCATCAAAACAGCAGTTTTTTTCCTGCTGCTGACCTGTCGTAAGAATAGAACGATACAGTGACATGTAATCGGAAAAAGAACGAGGTGTGTCAAAAAGTGCAGCTGCTTCCTTATACGGTATCTTACTGTCGGCAAGAAGCTTACCGCTGCTTCCGGTCGAAATAAGTTCCCATCCTGCAGAGATGAGATATTGAGCCAGCTCCAAAAGATTTTCGGTGCCGGCTGTACACAAAATAGCCCGTTTCTTCATACTGAAAGCATAACAGAAAAAACAGGTATTTGCAATGAAAAGCAGAAGGGTCACTTTGCACGCAAGTGCTGATTGTGATAGAATCGCTCAAATGAACGTAACAGCAAAAAGAGCAATACTTCAGGGGAAAATCCGTGTTCCCGGCTCAAAAAGTCATACAATCCGTGCCGTTCTGCTTGCTTCACTTGCAGACGGTACATCGCATATTTCAAACCCATTGCCGAGCGCCGACTGTCTGTCTGCAGCTCATGCGGTTCCGCTGCTGGGAGCCGCTGTTGATTTTGGAGAGGCAGACAGCTCTGTCTGGACGGTACAGGGAGCGGGCAGAGACGTTCATCTTCCCGATGATGTCGTAAACGTGGGGGATTCCGGTTCGCTTTTATATTTTATGTCCCCGATCGCGGCAACCTTTCCCGGCTGGAGTATATTTACCGGAGACGAGTCAATCAGAAATCGTCCCGTTGAACACGTTGCCGATGCGCTGCGCCAGCTTGGATGTGAGGCATATATTTCCCGTCCGGGGAAAAACGCACCTCCGCTGCTTATCCGCGGACCGGCAGCAAATTATAACGTCGTTACTGACGGACAGCTTTCCCAGTATGTAAGCGGTATGATGATGGCGGCAACCCGTATGGATGGAACGCTTGAAATTGAACTTACCGATCCGAAAGAAACACCGTATCTTACAATGACCCGTTTGTGGCTGGAAAGTTTAGGTGTTAGAGTATCCGTGTCTCCGGATTTTAAACATATTACCGTTACCGGTCCTGCGCTCATTCAGGCATTTGACCGTACAATCCCGTCTGACTGGGAAGCGGTTGCATTCCCCCTGATAGCGGCCTTGATGACCGACAGTGAGATTACCATTGAAAACGTTGACGGATCGGGGAGCCAGGGAGACGATGCAATAATACAGGTACTTCAGTCTGTCGGTGCGGATATTTCGTGGGACCGTATGGCCGGGAGTCTTACCGTACGGGGCGGCAGACGCGCACATGCGGCAAGCGACGCTGTTCCGGGCAGACTTTCGGCTCAGAAACTGCCGGCAGGTGAACTTCATGTGAATCTTGCCGGTTTCCCGGATGCCATTTGTGCTGTTGCTGCAGTTGCGTGTTTTATTGAAGGAACTACAATTATAGAAGACGTAGGTGTCTGTCGTAAAAAAGAGACCGACCGCATAAAAGTAATGAAAGAAGAGCTTGAGCAGCTCGGTATAAATACGGAGGAAGGGCCTGATTGTCTCGTTATACACGGCCATTCGCCTCTTACGGTAACGGGTGAAAAAAACAGCCTGTTCAGCCTGCACGGAGGTGTTGTTGAAAGTTACGGCGACCACCGCGTTGCAATGTCATTATCCTGTCTGGGACTGGGAATGCCCGACGGTGAGACACTTACGGTAAACGGTGCAGAATGCTGTTCTGTTTCTTTCCCCGGTTTTTTTGATGTTATGAACAGAATCGGAGCCGGGTTTACGATGCTGTAAAGTCAGCCGGATAGCATATGCCGCCGGAAGAAAATCCTGACTATCTTCATGAGCAACTCATCACGTATATAGGCAATAAACGTGCACTCCTTCCTTTTATAGGTGAAGGCGTACAGTATGTAATGGAGCGTATAGGCCGCAGACAGCTTGACTGCTTTGATGTGTTTTCCGGCAGCGGAATTGTGTCCCGGTATTTAAAACAATATGCCCGTACTCTTACGGCAAACGACATGGAACTGTATTCCGAAATAATTAACCGGTGTTATCTTTCAAATAAGAGCGAAATTAATGTAGACGCATTGCATGAAAAGTATACGGCGCTTACCGCCGCCGTTGCTCAGGAACTGGATCATGCAGGCCGCCGGGGATTTATTTCCGGATACTATGCGCCGGACGACGAAAATAATGTACAGAAAGGGGAACGCTGTTTCTATACACCGCATAATGCGCGATATATAGATACTGTTCGTCAGCTTATTACCGAACTGATACAGCCCTGCCTTCAGCCGTATTTTATTGCACCGCTTCTTGCGGAAGTTTCCGTACATGCAAATACCGGAGGCGTATTCAAAGGCTTTTATAAAGATTCAAAAACGGGCAGAGGAAAATTCGGAGGCAACGGAGCGAATGCGCTCAGCCGCATCAGAGGAACAATCGTACTGCCGTTTCCCGTGTTCAGTTCGTTTTCCCGTCCGTTCCGCATATTCCGCAGCGATGCAAATGAATTAGCCTGTGACGACAGACTTTATGCAGGACTGCCCGGCGGTATGTTCGATCTTGCCTATATTGATCCGCCGTACAATCAGCATCCGTATGGTTCCAATTATTTTATGCTTAATCTTATAGCTTCGTATAAACAACCGGCCGCGGCAGAGATGAGCCGGGTCTCCGGTATCCCCTGCGGATGGAACCGGTCTCAATATAATAGAAAAAAACATGCAGCAGAAACGTTCAGTGCGCTGATTCATTCCCTCCGTGCACGATATTTACTTGTATCATTTAACTCGGAAGGATTTATTACACGTGATGAAATGGTGGACATACTGAGCAGTTTGGGCAGTGTCAAAGTATTTGAGTCTCCGTATAACGCATTCCGTGCTTCCCGAAATCTCAGAAAACGTGCGGTTCATGTATCCGAATATTTGTACGTGGTGGAAAAGAAAGTCAGTACGTAATTGCTGCCTCAACAGGCAGATGATCCGACCAGCCTTTTCCGGTAAATACTGAATAGGCTTCCGGAATACCGCTGCTGTCAGCCCACGGACCAACCGTGACAGGCCGGAAATCAACAGCGGACGCAGTACCTGCCGTAAAAAAATGATCTATGCGTTCCCACCTGTTTTTAAAATAATAACTTCCCGGTTCAACATATGATCCGTCACTCAGTATCCACGGCGATACGACGGTAGTTTCTTTTTTACATCCGTAACACAGGTACCGCAGGAGTACCGTGCCGTTTTCCGGTCCCGGCAAAAAACCGGTAATGTCGCGGTTAAAGTCGCCGCATGCAGCTGCGGCGGAATCAGGTATACCGGCAATTAATTTACCAAGTACTGATTCCTGCCAGTTTCTCCACTTTTCAGTTTCAGTCTCAGTTTTTCCTCCGGATTTTGATTTCCAGTGATTTATAAACAGTACAAGAGGACAGGATCCCGCATATACGGATACTTCAATTATAGGACGCATCGGGGGCTGTTCTCCGGATGTACGTATGTCGAGCGAATGAACAGTCATTGCTCCAAGCGGGAAACGCGAGAGTACGGCACATCCTGTCGCATCGCCCGGAGTTTTTGCAAAACACGCATAATTCCAGTTGTGCATGCTGTCCCATGCATTCCCGGCAAGACGGTTCGATATGTCGTACATAATTCCTTCATTTTCGATTTCTTCAAACGCATAGACATCCGCATCGAGCATTTTGATGACCCGGCACAGTCTGTCCAGCCGGACGATATATGCGTCCCTGTTCCAGTTCGTTTTTGACGATTTGAATTCGCTGTATTCCGTACCGTCCCTCTCTGCGTCAAAAAACGTTTCTGTATTCCAGCTTACAAGACGAAGAGTCTGAGAAACCGTCCGTTGAGTTTCTGTATCCGTTTTGTTGTCCGTACCTGAAAATCCGGTACAGCTGCAGACGGATAATACCGCAGGAAAAAACAGTATACTAATCAGTTTATACTTCATATACAGAGCCTCCGGTTGTCAGATCGTCGTGACTTTACCGTTTTGTGCGGAAAATGATACAATATGATGAATTATAGAAAATAATAACGGAAGGGGTACTATTTATGAAGCGGACAGCAGTTGTATTATGCTGTATTTTTACAGCGGTATATGTTCCTGCAAAGGAGATAAAAATGGCGGATATTTCAAAAGCTCCGGTATATACAGATGCACCGGAGGGATTTGATCAGATGCATTCGGGTATAAAATACGGGGAAATTACGGAAGATACGTATTTTTCAAAGACAACCGGAACAGACCGTAAATGTAATGTACTTTTGCCGGCAGGCTACGACAGTTCCCGGAAATATCCGGTAATTTACCTGCTGCATGGAATCGGCGGAGACCACAAAGAATGGCTTCAGGGTAATCCTGTATATATTGCCGGTAATGCGGTTGCGGCAGGCGGTGTACCTTGTGTAATTGTCATGCCGAATGTGCGCGCGATGAATCCCGACCGCTGCCCGTCTGATCCGTTCAGTGCTGAAGCCGTTGCAGGATTTGATAATTTCATACATGATCTTTTCACCGATCTTATGCCGTTTATAGAGAATAACTATGCCGTACAAACGGGCCGCGACAATACAGCTGTAGCAGGTCTTTCAATGGGCGGCCGCGAGTCGCTGTATATAGGATTTACAAAGCAGGAATCATTCTGCGCCGTTGGAGCTTTTTCTCCGGCACCGGGACTGCTTCCGGTGAGCGGATTCGACGGTATGTTCAAACCTGATTCATTTAAATTTAAAGACGGAATGCAAAAACCTGACTTTGTTCTTATCTGCACGGGCGATCACGATTCCATGGTCGGAACAGTTGCGACTACGTATCATGAAACACTGATTAAAAACGGTGTCGGCCATTTCTGGTATGTGATGCCCGGAGATCACAATTTTACCGTATGGAAAAACGGATTATATAATTTCTGTATCAGAGTGTTCCGGTAATACCATACGTTTTGCCGGAAAGATACAGAAATTATAAGGGGCTGCTGATTACTGTATGAAATTTTAATCAGCAGCCCCTTATTTTTGTCAGTTCCGTATTATTTTGACGGTGCACTGAATTTTATGAACAGTACGTCTCCGTCCTGTACGACGTAATCCTTCCCTTCTATACGGTACTTACCGGCTTCTTTTATTTTTGCCTCAGTTCCGTATTTGCGCAGGTCGTCGATCGAATATGCCTCCGCCTTGATGAATCCCTTTTCAAAATCGGTGTGAATTGCACCTGCCGCTTTCGGAGCAGTGTCTCCTGAGTGAATAGTCCATGCATGGCAGTCATCAGGGCCTCCCGTAAAGAACGTGCGCAGTCCCATGAGCTTATATGCGGTATGTGCAAGCTCTGCAAGTCCCGATTCCTTAAGACCGACCGCATCCATAAATTCTTTCCGGTCTTTCGGATCCTTGATATCGGCCAGGTCCGCTTCAAATTTTCCGCAGATAACGACAACGTCGGATTTTTCTTCTCCCGCGATTTTTTTTACCGTTTCAACGTATTTATTCGTTCCGCTTGCAATCGTGTCTTCGTCAACGTTGCAGACATAGAACGTCGGCTTCATTGTGAGCAGGAACATATCCTGAACGGCCGCTTTTTCTTCGTCAGTAAGGTCAGCCTGCCGTGCGCATTTTCCTGCTTCAAGCACCGGTTTTATTTTCCCGACAGCGCTTGTCCACGGCGCCCACTTTTTTTCCTCTTCTTTACCCAGTGCACGGGTGGCCTTCGTCACTTTTTCCTGGCGCTTTTTAATTGTGTCCAGATCCGCAAGCGCAAGTTCCATATTAATGGTAGAAATGTCACCTTCCGGATCGATGGGAGCGGCAGTGTTTGCATTTTCGCGCACGTGCATGATATCAGGATTATCGAAACAGCGTACAACGTGGGCAATACAGGTAACTTCCCGGATGTTTGCAAGAAACTGATTTCCCAGTCCTTCTCCCTGGGAAGCTCCCTTTATAAGTCCTGCAATATCAACAAATTTAACCGACGTCGGGGTTATTTTTTTAGGCTGAAATACGCCGGCCAGAAATTCAAGACGTTCGTCGGGAAGGTCTACAATACCGATATTCGGATCAATTGTACAAAAAGGGAAATTTTCTGCCGCAGCCGGAGCTGCCGTCAGAGCCGTAAATATAGTAGATTTGCCTACGTTCGGGAGGCCGACAATACCGCAGTCTAATGACATAGTGCGTCCTTATAGTTTTATTATAGTACATTCCAGTATAAGTTATTTCCGGTTAATAGGCAACAATATGAAAATAGTCCTTTTTACCGCATTTTCTTTGTTTTTTTTATGAGTATTCGTTATAATAAGATTAAAAAATAAGACTGTTTTTTTATCACAATATCTGGTACGATAAAAATATAGTACAACGTGTGAAAAGCCGGTATATACCGTTTATATGTGAGGAACTTATGAAAAAAAATTATGGAATTGCATGTATTCTCTGTTCTGTATTCGTTTTTTTATCCGGATGCAGCAATTTTATGGATAAAACAGGAGCAGTTTCGGTCAGTTTTGACGCAGCGTCTCTGTGCAGAAGCGCAGATTCGGACGGTGTATCTCTGACGGTGAAACTTATTAATGCTGCTTCCGGAGCCGTTATTGATACGGAAACAAAAACAGTTGCGTCGTCCGATACTCAGGCGGAAATAAGTTTTACCGCCGAAACAGGACTGAGCGTTTATCTGCACGCTGAACTGACTCTGAGCGGAACCGTAGTTGCTTCCGGAGATTCGGACACGGTTACCGTAAAAGACAGTACGGAAGTCCCACTCGGTATGACGTGGAAAAAAGGTTCTGTTGCTGTTTCCGTAACGCTGGGAACTTCTTCTGCGGACGGTACATTAACGGTAGAACTCATTAATGCAGAAACAAAAGCAGTTATAGATACAAAGACGGAAACTGCAGCCTCCTCTGATACTCAGAAAGAAATGAGCTTTTCTCCAAATCTGGGACTGAGCGTTTATCTGCACGCCGAACTGACTCAGAGCGGAACCGTAGTTGCTTCCGGAGATTCGGACACGGTTACCGTAAAAGACAGTACGGAAGTCCCGCTGGTCATGCAATGGAAAAAAGGTTCCGTTACTGTTTCCGTAATGCTGGGGGAAACTCCGTCCGACAGTTGCGCGTTCATCCTTGCTGTTACATCTCCTGATTCTGCCGCATCTGCAGTCTCGGACAGTACGGGCATCACACTGACTGCGGGGTACGCATATACGATTTCACTTGATGCAGAATATTTGGGCACCGCCGCGGATTATACAGAGATCGGACTTACGCTTTTAAGTGGTACGGATCCAATCCTTTCGTCCGCGGACGGAACGGTAACAGTACCTGCGTATCTTACAGACGGAACATACCGTCTGTATATGAAAGCATGCATAGACGGCATGTGGTATACCGGTTATGAAACAGTTGTTGTAGAGTAGTTTTGAAGAAAGGAAAAAATATGAGAGAAGAAAGAAACAAAGGACAATCAGTGTTCATACTGACAGCGGTCTGCGCTTTTTTTTGTGCGGCGGGCTGCAGCAATTTATTAAATAAAACAAACGATACGGCATCAGGGACCAGGCCTGTTACGGTATCGGTAGCAGTATCTGTCGGAGCGGCCAGGGCTGCGTATCCGTCTACCCTTGCAGGTCTTACGGAACTGCAGGCGACAGCTGTCTCCGATACTTACGATGCACAAACGGTAACGGCCTCCGTTACCGGCGGAACGGCAGAGAACCTTAGTTTTTCATTAATGCCCGGCAGCTGGGTATTTACTGTTAACGGTATTGCTGATTCAACAGTTGTTGTTACCGGCAGTACGACGGCGACAGTTTCAGCGAATGCCGCAGGCTCCGTGTTAGTCGTTCTTTCCACTAAAACACAGACGGCCGTGACGACAGGAAATCTGGCGCTCAGTTTCTGTGACGCCGGCAGTCTAGGCTTTACGCAGGTAACCGCAGCGCTTTATTCTGACGGAACGGATATGAAAGGAACTTCTTCTGCGGCAACTATTGACGGAAAATCATGTTATACATACAGTCTGTCAGG
>Ga0172378_10004388_pt1 | contig 13223 bp, 12 predicted proteins | sample GrowelOW332metaG_FD_119755 | JGI IMG/M metagenome (GOLD analysis project Ga0172378, IMG submission 119755) | Groundwater microbial communities from an aquifer near a municipal landfill in Southern Ontario, Canada - Pumphouse #3_1 metaG | ecosystem: Environmental > Aquatic > Deep subsurface >...
AACATTAGAACAGCTGAAAAATGAACAGGGAATAATAGGTGGATATAATATACTTCCATGTAAATTAGTAAATATTCCAAACGGTGAAGTCTTATGTAGCACCGGCACATTACATCCCGGCAAACGAATCAGTAGCTATATGGAAGGTGCTACTAAGCTAGCTTTTTTTCTATGTACGGCAGGTCCTTTTTTCACAAAAATGAAGTTTAAGTACCAAAAAGAAGGTAATTACCTAGAATCTTTCGTTGTAGATGCTATGGGGACTGCATTTGTAGAAAAAGCTATGTCTTTAATACAAATTGATATTGCAAAAAAATGTCATCAAAAAGGGGAACATACTTCAAATAGATACAGCCCCGGATATTGTGAATGGTCTACATTAGATCAAAAAAATCTATTTTCATATATAGGAGAACAATCTACGGGCATTTTGTTAAATGAAAACTGCCTTATGTCTCCTATAAAATCTGTTAGTGGCATAATAGGCATAGGCAAAGATTTAAGAAAAAAGCCTTACGGATGTGCTACATGTAATAGTAAATTCTGTATTTATAGACGCATAAAAGAAAAAATTAAACAAACAATTAAACAAACAAATTAATGAGTTTATAACTATTGGTATTATAAAATTTAATCAATTTTTTTAAAAAATGCTCAGACAATATAAAGATATACCTTCTCCATGCTATGTAATGGAGGAAAATCTTTTTAAAAAGAATATTAAGTTAATCCGGGATATTTCAGAAGAAACCGGAAACGAAATAATTTTTGCACTGAAAAGTTTTTCCATGTGGAGCGTATTCCCTCTTTTTAGGGATAATGTTCCCGGAGCAACAGCAAGTTCACTATACGAACTTAAGCTCTGGTCGGAAAATATTAATCAAAAAGCACATATTTATTCTCCTGCATATGAAGAAGATTCCTTTCAGGAAATAATGGAGCTCTCTGATCATATAACATTCAATTCACTGAGTCAATACAATCGTTTTTATCCGCTAATTAAAAAAAGTGGGAAAAAAATATCCGTTGCACTGAGAATTAATCCTGAATTTTCGGAAGTAAAAGAAGCTGTTTATGATCCTTGTTCTCCGGGATCCAGACTTGGAATAACGGTTGATAATTTAGGAGACAAACTTCCTGAAGGAGTTAACGGACTTCATTTTCACAATCTATGTGAATCCGGAGCACAGGCTTTAAAAAACACAATAAAAGCAGTTGAAGATAAATTCGGTAAATACTTCTCTCAGATAAAATGGATAAATATGGGAGGCGGACATCTTATCACTGATAAAAAATATGATATCCCATTGCTAATTTCTACACTAAATAATTTCAACTTAAAACATCCCAATTTAAAAGTATATCTTGAACCAGGAAGTGCTTTTACGTGGGATGCAGGATTTTTGAAAACTACAGTTGAGGACATTGTGGAAAATCACGGCATAAAAACCGCCATAATAAATGCTTCATTTGCTGCACACATGCCTGATTGTTTGGAAGAGCCATATCAGCCAGAAATAAGAAATGCTAAAACAGGAATACTGCCGGGTAAATTCGCCTACAGAATAGGTGGAAACACCTGTTTAAGTGGTGATTTTTATGGATTCTGGTCATTTGACAAAGAACTAAAACCGGGAGATGATCTGATTTTTGAAAATATGATGCCCTACACCATGGTAAAAACTACTTTTTTCAATGGAATAAGACATCCTTCAATAGGTATAATACATTCAGACGGAAAATTTCAGTTAATCCGCAAATTCAATTTCGAAGACTTCAAAAACAGACTTAGTTAAATTAACACCTGAAATCTGCAAGGAATATAGGTATTAATTTACACAGATCTCAAAATAAGCATTTGTATCAAAGATCTGTATATTAAAATATTAGTTCAGGCATCATCGCCTGAACTTTTTTTTAATTGATATCAATGGCCATTACAAAATCATTCATTTCAAAACCATAATCAAGCACAAAATCCTGACTGCCTATAATTCTCATACCTAAATGTTTATAAAAACCTACAGCAGGATTTTTACGATTAACCTGAAGAATCATTAATGATGGTTTTCCTTTAGACATTTTTGAAACTGTATCTTCAGCATACTCTAACAGGCAACGTCCCAGTTCACATCCTTTTTTTTAGGTAAAAGATATACTTTATGAAGAAGATAAACAGGCTTTTTAGAATCTCTTATCACCTGAATATTCGCCGGAGAACCATTTTTTTTATGACAAAATTCTATTCTTTCCCTTATAAAACGATCAGGCGTAGTAATACTGATATAACCACAAGGATCTCCGTTAAAATACATTAGAAAATAATTCTGATCACCATTACCAATATCCCTGGTCAATACTTCATTTCCATACATCATATCCATCATGTAATCCATCTGTTCATGATTTAAAATAGATGAAAATGTCTCAGGAAAAGCTTTAAATGCTATTTTAACAATTACAGGAATATCTTTTATCTGACATTTTTTGAATGTCACATTATCATATATCATATATATTAAATATTGAACAAACAGACACAAAAAAATGCGTCTGTTTGTTCATTATATACAGTTATTATTAATGAATTACAATAAGCCTTATTATCAAACCTTAAGTAATCTCTTTACAATTCTTAATAATAGTTTTTGTGGAATAAAAGGTTCCCATAAAAACAAAAATCTTAATAAACCCGAAACTCCCGCAATCACATTTAATCTACCTTTAAGCATTGCCTTATAAGCTTTTGTCGCAACATCCGAAGGAGTGGCTACTTTTTTAAACAAAATAGTTTTATCCATTCCTGAGCGAGACCCAAAACCCGAAGCTGTAGGACCCGGCAGTAAAGTAGTAACAGTTACACCAGTTCCTCTCAATTCTTCATTAAGAGCATTCCCAAAATACCGCACATAAGCCTTTGATGCAAAATAAACAGTCATAAGCGGACCAGGAACCAACGATGCAATAGAAGATGTATTTAAAATACGCCCGCTACCTCTTTTAACCATATCCGGCAGGAACCACTGTGTAAGTTCACTTAATGCCAGAACATTTAATTTTATCATCCCAATATTCTGGTTTTCATTCAGTTCCCAATAATTTCCTATGGCACCGAAACCGGCATTATTAAAAAGATAATCTATCTGAATGTTATTAGTTTTAACCTCCTGATAAACTTTCTTTGTAGCATCAGGCAAAGTAAGATCTGAGATAATAACATAAACGGATACATTATATATTTTCTCCAGTTTCTTTTTTAAATCATAAAGCTTCTCTGAATTACGTGCTACTATAATCAAATCACCGCCAAGTGAAGCATGAATTTTGCATAATTCACTGCCTATGCCACCATCTGCTCCTGTTATTAATGCTACATTTTTCATTATTCAAGATTTTTAATACCTAAAATTCTTGCGGAATTTAGGTAATACATTTTTTATTTGTATCTTATAAAGATACTTTAAAGAACTTATAAAATAAAATAAATTAGCTGGCATTCTTTTTGCATCATAAATAAAAAAATAAAGAATATGCTGAAAATAAAAGCAGAAAAGCATACACTTGTAAAATCAAATATCATGAAGATAAAACTCTTTTTAATAATAGGACTATTAATTACAACAGTCTATGGTCTGAAAGCACAAACATTCAATTCTGCATATATAAATTACGGTGGAGTTCTTGACCTAAATACAACATCCCTCCTTTTTGGGGAAGCATCCTCATTACAGGAATTTGAACAATATCTAAACGAACCGGATATCAGGGCATCCAATCTTGACCTGAATAATGACGGATATATAGATTATCTAAAAGTAACAGGAGCATACGAAAATAGTAGGTATATTATTCAAATATATTCCTTAATTGGAATGAATCAATATAAAGAAATTGCTTCTATAGTTGTCAGAAACATAAATTACAGAAATCCCTCTATCATAATAGAAGGAGATCCCACAATATATGGTAATAATTACATTCTCACTCCCAACTACTCAAGACGTCCTGATATTCTATGGTCATTCTCTTCGCTTGCTTTTAACAGGTGGAATTCACCATACTATTGGGGATATTATCCCAGAAATTACAGATATCACAAAGTTATTGGTTTGGGGGATTATTACAAACACCTGAATATTCGTTTTGGCTTTAAATATCCGATACAATATTATGACAACAGGAACTGGTCTCGTCGTCACTATGATAATAAATATCACAATCAACACAACAATCAATATAACAGCCACAACAACAATAAATATAATAGTCCTAATTACAATAGTAATTATAATAACCAGAGATATTCTCCATCGAATTACAATAACAAAAGAAACAACAAAAATGACAGGACTGCCCCATCAAACATAAGATACAGAAGTCCTTCGGTAACTACTCCCTCTAAAAGTAGTCAGTTACAAAATAATAGTAGCCGAAATTCTATAAACAGATCAGGGTACTCTCATCCTCAAACCACCGGCACTTCCGTCAGAGGGACACAAAACACATCAAGAAATACTACCAGAAATCAGTCAGTATCTACTCATCCTCAAGCCACCGGCACATCTACGCGAGCAATAAAAAACAACTCAAAAAGCACGAAAAGTACAAATACAACTAAAAACACAAAAAGTAATAAAACTACAAGTCCGGTAAGACGATAAATTCAGTTAGCCTTATTAAAATTAAAAGGTGCACTATTTTCCATTAAAATATTGCACCTTTTAATAATTTAATGGGGATATATAAACAAGTTGTGCCACAATAAAAGAAAACCCAGCATAAATTATAGCATAATGCAAAAAAAGTTTAAAAATTTGTAACCAAATATTCTAACTATTAGTCTAATGTAAATGAATTCACAATCATTTGATGTTTAACTTTAAATTTTTAAAATCATGACAAGTACAATTGTTCCAATCGCATTTTTTGCATTGATTGGGTTAGTAGTTTTTTTTACAACAAAATTTAGTTATCAAACTAAAAAAGCAATACTTGATAAAGGAGGAAAAATAGAATTAGCAAAAAAGAAATTTCCATTATTAGAAATAGGATTAACAATCGTAGGTCTCGGCATTGGGCTGGCAACAGCTGTGATTCCACAATCTTCTGGTTTACCAGAAGATTCTAAAGGTCTACTAGTTGCAGCTTGTATACTTTTATTTGGCGGCTTAGGTTTGGTGTCAGCATTCTATATTCGGAAAAGACTTGATGAAAAAAATTAGAGATATAGAATTTGAACTAATAGAAAGAATTAAAGGAGGAGATACATCAGAATTTAGAATACTCGTTGATAAATACAAAGATGTGTCTTTTTCTTTAGCTTGCTCGATATTAAAAAATGAACAGGATGCAGAAGATGCCTTACAGCTGTCTTTCATCAAGGCATTTAAAGGATTAGTGAGTTTTAGCTATAAGTCTTCCTTTTCTACTTGGTTGTTTAAAATTGTTGTAAACACCTGTAAAACCAAATATAAAAATCAAAAACGTGACAACCAATTGTTAGATCTTGATTCATGTTCAAATAATGATTTATCTGAAAATATAACTCCATTCAATGAGATTAACTTAAGAGAAAGGAAAGAAGCTATAAATAAAGTATTAGGCATGATTAATGTAGATGAATCATTATTGTTGCAACTTTTCTATTTAGCAGAGTTAAGTATAAATGAGATACAAGAAATTACAGGTTATAAAGACTCAAAAATCAAAGTAACTTTACTTAGAGCGAGAAAAAGCTTCCGTAAAGAACTTGAAAAATTATATGGATTTGAAATAACACTATTATCATGAATGAGCAAGATATTCGAAACATTATAAAAATAGGAATAAAATCCCCCTCATTAGATTTCACGGATAAAGTAATGAAGGAGGTTTCAATTATAAAAAATGAAGTACCGAAAGTAACTTTATGGAATATCAGACTTTTACTTTCGGCAAGTTTTTTATTATTTATTATTTCAATTTTTGTGAGATTACCTGCAATTGAAATTACAAACAATACAATTAGATTGTCTCCTATGATAATGCCGATTATAAGTTTAGTTTTCATTTTTATTGTATTGAATCAGCTTTATGACTTAAGGAAAAGTATATTAGACAATAAAAACATAACTTGGCACAATAAATAAAACTATGAGCTATCGACACGACCATCAATAAATTGATATTGAACTACATCCCTGCCAACATCATCAGGATGTTTCTATGTCTTTATTGACTGTTCTGTTTGTTTTTTTCTGTTTGTTATGAACTCTTCCGTTACTATTTATTAAGCTGTGGTTATAAATTTTCAGCTTTTTAAATTAGCTAAAGTGTTTAATTACCGACAAATACTTTTAAACTGCACAATTCGTATTATGTAGTTGTTTAACTCTGTCCTCTCGAAATAACCTGTTTACTAAGTTTTATTACTAAAAAATCAAATTTAGGAACTGCAGCAATAGCACGTTCCATAATCACAAATCTTTTTTTGTTCTCATAATAAGATATTTAATGATTACTTTTATTAGAATAAAAAGGACATACAGTATGGATTTTAAAAAAATAGTTATATATTCGAATAGTTGTCCCTCAATATTTTGTATAATTAATGGTATGGGAAGTGCAAAATATATAGATTTGTAGCCCATTAAAAATGCGTAGTAATTTAACAGGGAATAAGTCCGTAATTTGCCACTAATAATACTATTTCCATTATTTCATAGACTAAAAAACAGATATGAAAACAAAGCCCACATATCAAGAATTAGAAAAGAGAAATAAAGAATTGAAGGAAAGAGAAAATTTTTTTATTTCAATGTTTGAAAATAGTCCGGCAGCAGTATCTATAATTGAACCTGATACAACAATGTCAATGGTAAATAATGAATACTGTAAATTGAGTGGTTATTCGAAAGATGAAGCTATTGGAATGAGTTGGACACGACAAATTACGCCCACAGATCTTGAAATATTTAAAGAATTTTACCTTAGAACCAAGGATAAACACCCTTATGATGTCCCTTATAAACATGAATTTGCGTTTTATAAAAAAGATGGTGAATTAAGGAATGCAATATTGCTTGTCGTCAATTTAAGCAATAATAAAAAAATGGCAACATTTACAGATATTACCGAGGACAAGCAGATAGAACAGGCACTAATAGAAAGTGAAGCTAAACTTAGAGAAAGCAATAACACAAAAAATAAGATTTTTAATATCATAGCCCACGATTTAAGAAGCCCGTTTAATGCGATACTTGGATTTTCTAACTTATTACAGGAAAATTACACACAATATGACGAAAAAAAAAGGGAGCGGTATATTGAAATAGTTAATAATAGTGCAAAACAAGTTTATAATTTATTAGATAACTTACTTAATTGGTCAAGAACACAAATAGGTAAATTTGTTTTTAATCCTAAAAAACAATCTCTTGATAAAATACTTACAGAAGTAACAAAATTGAATAAGAACAATGCTGAGATGAAAGATATTAAATTGTCTTACAGCTTATCAAAAGATATTAATATTTACGCCGATTATGATATGATGGAAATAATATTAAGAAATCTAATATCTAATGCTATCAAATTTACACATAAAAACGGAGAAGTAACAATAAAAGCAAATCAAGATAAAGATAATGTAATTATTTCTGTATCAGATACCGGTGTAGGTATAGAGCAAGAAAAATTGCAAAAATTATTTGACATAAGTGAAAAAACATCAACAGCAGGTACCGAAAATGAAAAAGGGACAGGCCTAGGTTTACTATTATGCAAAGAGTTTGTAGAGAAACACGATGGTAAAATTTGGGTAGAAAGTAAAATTGAAAAAGGTAGTAAATTTATTTTTTCAATACCTAATAAATGTAATTTGTAATTTTTTCAGAACCTTTAAAAGAATATCTGTTAGCTCTATTAAAATTAATAAGGCTACTGTTTTTCTCCTATATTAAAGGTTACATAAATTTTTATTCACCGTTAAGAATTTCCTTATATTTTTTAAGATTATCCTTATTTTCTGGACTTACCTTCGGATATTTAGGATTTACATCTTTCAAAATTTTCTTAACAATCTCAGATACTAAATACCACGAATACCATTTTTGATCGGCAGGTAAAATATACCATGGAGAATGTTTAGATGATGTATTATTAATAGCATCTTCATATGCCTTCTGATAATCATCCCAAAGCTTTCTTTCTTTAATATCACTATCCGAAAATTTCCAGTTTTTATCGTTTTGATTAATACGCTGCAATAAACGTTTTTTCTGTTCTTCCTTAGAAATATTCAGAAAAACCTTAATAACACGATAACTGTTATTGTACAGATACTTTTCAAAATGCCTGATATCATTATATCTTTTATTGAAAAATTCCTTATCGTCAAGACATCTTTCAGCCATTTTATAAGTTTTATTAATCTCATGAACTTTTACCACAAGCACATCTTCATAATAAGAACGATTAAAAATCCCCATTTTACCATGTTCAGGCACACACTTATGAATACGCCATAAAAAATCATGAGCAAGTTCCTCATTATTTGGCTGCTTAAAACTAAAAACATCTATACCCTGAGGATTCACACCACCCATAACATGTTTCACCGTGCCATCTTTACCTGCAGCATCCATAGCCTGTAAAATAATAATAACAGACTCTCTACTATCTGCATAAAGTTTATCCTGAAGCTTTCTTATTATCTTCTGATTATTTCTGGTTTTCTTACGAATATCTTTTTTAAAATCATCATCAATGCAAACACAGGTTTTCACCTGGTTTAATTTCAAAACCTGAGAACCGTCGTATCTGTATTTATTAATTATAGATTCTTCCATGATTGCTGTTTTATTTGATGATATTACAATACCGCTATCATAAAAATAATAAAAAACTATAGAAAATGGCTTCAACTACTTCTTAAAAATAAAATATACAGCAAGAATTAGAAATACAAAACCAATTAAATGATTAAGCCTAAAAGTTTCATTTTTAAAAAACACCATGGTAAATACTGTAAACACGGTTAATGAAACAACTTCCTGAATAACTTTCAACTGCCACAAATTAAATGGCCCTCCATTTCCATTGTATCCTATACGGTTTGCCGGAACCTGAAACATATATTCAAAAAAAGCCAGTCCCCAACTAATTAAGATAATTGAAAACAAACCCAAATGATCTAACTGCTGAATATTCTTAAATTTTAAATGTCCGTACCAGGCAAAAGTCATAAAGCTATTGGAGATAAACAATAAAATAACTGTCAGTAATCCACTTTTCATTATTTAAAAATTTCTGCAAATATCGCATTTAAAACAATTGGTAAATCATCCGGACATTCATTTGATAAAAAAATTTTCCTAAATTCCGCAAGGAAGTTTCGTAATGAGCATTCAAATAACGATAAATCAAGAAGTAAGCCGATTGAATCATAGCAGCAGCTATGATGATTGAGGATTACGATTGATTTGAAGTTATTTGGATGCGTAATAGATAATTCCTTGCGGATTTTAGGTATTTTCTTAATTTTGTCATTCAGCAGTTATGATAACACTCATTATAATAATATACGTAACAATTCTTCTCGCCATTGGGATCTATTCATCATTAAGGATAAAAACACCTGATGATTATTACGTTGCCGGGAAAAAGAACGGAGTCCTTCAGATATCCGGAAGTTTGGCAGCTACCATACTTGGAGGATCGGCAATATTAGGTTCCGTAAATCTGGCCATGGAAGAAGGTTGGGCCGCAGCATGGTATCTTTTATCAGCCTCAATAGGGTTATGGATTCTATTACCTATGGTAAAAAAAGTAAACCATTTGGGACGATATACACTCACCGATATGATTGGCCATTTTTACGGTAATACAGCCCGAAAAACAGCTTCCGTAATTATTCCGCTAGCATGGACCGGAATAGTATCAGCACAAATAATAGCTGCATCAAAAATCTTATTCAGCATATTTTCATTACCATATGAATACGGAGTTTTGATATCAGGAGCTGTTTTTATTCTCTATACATTAATCGGCGGACAAATTTCAATTTTAAAGACAGACTTTTTCCAGTCAATTGTAATAATATTCGGCATCATTATATGTGCGTTTTCCCTTACCGGAAATTCTGAAATCACAGTACCTTCGGTTTTTGAAACATTTCCCTTTAATTCAAATTTCAGCTTTCTTGATCTTATAATACTACTGCTTACATTTTCCAGCACCTTTGTAGTAGGACCAGATATATATTCAAGGTTATTCTGTGCAAAAAACGCAAAAATAGCCAGGCGCAGCATTATTATTGTCGCAGCTATTCTCATTCCATTCGCTTTTATACTTACCTATCTTGGTATTATTGCAGCAGAAAATCTACCTTTAGAAACAATAAAAAATTCGGTAGCGCTGGTTGAGCTTATGAAACATTATCTCTCAGCATGGATGGTAGGGCTTATTGCAGCTGCACTTCTTTCTGCCGTACTATCTTCTGCCGACACCACATTGCTGACAGCTTCCATAATATTAAGCGAATTCAGGAATAATGATATTGACAATAAAAATTCTCTAAATAGAACAAAAATAATAATCATTATAATAGGCATAATAAGTATGCTAATATCTCTTAAAATCAGCTCAATTATTGGAATGCTGCTGCTTGCTCTGGCATTTTATTCAGGGGCATTTATCATACCACTAATAGCAGCGCTTACAGGATTAAAAATTAATAAAAACATGGGAGTTCCTGCTATGATTGTAGGAGGAATTATTGCACTCTCAGGAAAACTTATTCTTTCAGTGGGTCATTTATGGTGGGGAAACTGGATAATCATAGCTGCCTTTATCATCAACTTTCTATTGCTTAAAACTCATTCAAAAAAGCTCCATAATCTCACAAGATAAAAACAATTGTATGTTTCAACATTTTAAAAAAAATCACGATTAGTTTTGTTAAACAGACATACTGAAATTGGTTTTGTATGCAACAAACAATCAACAGAATTATTTCAGATCAACAATAGTTATTCCGGTACCACCATAACGTATATCCTCATCCCTAAAAGATTTTACCACAGGATCAGTTTTCAGATACTCACGAATCACTTCCCTGAGTATTCCGTTTCCTTTGCCGTGAAGTATGCGTAATTCACTGGCGTTAACCATAACTGCCTCATCCAAAAGGGACTGAATTTTTAAAAGAGCTTCTTCTGCACGCTCACCACGAAGGTCTATGTCAGACTTAAAACCAGACTTTTTTTCTGAAATATTTTTAAACACGTTCGCTCTCGTCAGATTATATTCGTGTGACTCCTGTTTAGCCTCATTCCGGCTCACATATTTCAATCTATCCGTCTTAACAGTAGTTCGCAACTGTCCGAAAGCTACTACTGCATTTTTACCCTGCAGTTCTATAATTTCACCAATAGTTCTTTGAGATTCTAATCGTACAGAATCACCAATTTCGAGTTGTTTTTTTTCAGGAGTAACAGTAGCTGCGAGAGGTTTATCCTCTCGTTTTTTATACTTTTTTTTCTTCGCCTTAATCCTCTTAATTTTCTGCGCCAGCCATTCCTGATCATGAGAATCAATTTTGAAAACTTTCTCCTTAAATGTAGACAAATCCTTACGAATAGCTTTAGTCTTTTCTTTTTCAGCTTGATTTTCGCGAATTTCCCGTATGGTACTTTCTACTTTTTTATTTGCTTCCTCAATAACCTGCTGTGCCTCAGTTTTGGCATCACCGATTATTTTCTTGCGTTCAGATTCCAGCTTTTGCAAATTTTCTTCATATCTCAAAGAAACCTGATCAAGCGTTTTTTCCTGCTGATGAATCTTTTTACGTTTCGCTTCCCAATATCGTTTATCGCGTGAAATATCACGAAGGTGCTTGTCATAATCAACATGCTCCTTCCCTATTTTTTCTGTAGCCTTTTGCAAAATAGATTCGGGCATACCAATTTTACGTGCAATTTCAAAAGCAAATGAGCTACCGGGTTTACCAATCTGAAGACGAAACTGAGGCTCCATCCTGCCGGCATCATAGATCATAGCACCGTTCTCAATACCATCAGTTACAGATGCGAATTGCTTAAGATTTGTATAATGTGTTGTTATAACACCAAATGTTCCGATCTGATTAAGCTGATCTAAAACAGCTTCAGCAATAGCGCCACCCAGTACAGGCTCCGTTCCGGTACCAAATTCATCCATTAAAATCAGAGTATGTTCATTTGAATTTTTCACAAAATATTTCATATTCAACAAATGTGAACTATATGTACTAAGGTCATTTTCAATAGACTGTTCATCACCAATATCAATGAATATATTATCAAAGATCCCTACCCGCCCCTCTTCATCCATGGGAACCATCATTCCACATTGTAACATATACTGAAGTAACCCTACTGTCTTAAGACACACAGACTTACCTCCTGCATTAGGTCCAGATATCAATAAAATATGATTTTCAGACGTTAAACTAATATCTAAAGGGACAATTTTTTTCTTATCTTTTTCAAGATTAAACTGCAGTAAAGGATGAACCGCTTTTTCCCAATCAAGCATACAGCCTTCTCCAAATATCGGTTTAACAGCATTCATTCTGCGGGCCAGAAGTGCTTTTGCTCTGAGAAAATCAAGAAGACCCAATATTTCATATTGACGGATCAGTTCACCCACATATGGCCGTATCTTATTGGCAAGATCAATTAATACTTTAATTATTTCACGCTTTTCGGTATATTCAAGCTCGCGAAATTCATTATTCAACTCCACAACTTCGGCCGGTTCCACATAAGCAGTTTTGCCGCTGGCAGATTCATCATGAACTATACCGTTTATTTTTCTTTTAACAGAAGAAGGAACAGGAATAACAGGCCGCCCGTCACGAAATGAAATATTTGCATCATCTTCTACAAATCCATCCTGCTGAGCTTTCTTTAATAAATTACGAAGACGTCGGGATATTTGTCCCTGAATATTCTGCAAGTCTCTCCTTACTTTTCCAAGTTCAACAGAAGCACTATCCTTAATTTTTCCGTTGGACGTAAGAACATTGTCTATATATCTTACAACTTCAGGTAAAGAGTCCACTTCACGGACAATGGATTTCAATACAGAAAAATCTGATTCTTTCAGATTGCTCATCATTTTAACAATCGCTGAAATAGTCTGTAAAGATCTTCTAAGATCGAACAATTCTTCTATTTCGAGAAATCGGCCTACTATATTTA
>Ga0172378_10004389_pt1 | contig 13221 bp, 7 predicted proteins | sample GrowelOW332metaG_FD_119755 | JGI IMG/M metagenome (GOLD analysis project Ga0172378, IMG submission 119755) | Groundwater microbial communities from an aquifer near a municipal landfill in Southern Ontario, Canada - Pumphouse #3_1 metaG | ecosystem: Environmental > Aquatic > Deep subsurface >...
ACTATAAATCCTCTAAATCCTATAATCCTAAAATCCTTGTTTCGATAAATCAGATCTGCGTCATCAGCGTAATCTGCGTGAACTAATCCTAAAATCCTTGTTTCTAAAACTTAAATCTGCGTCATCAGCGTAATCTGCGTGAACTAATCCTAAAATCCTTGTTTCGATAAATCAGATCTGCGTCATCTGTGTTATCTGTGAGAGAACTGTTTTTTTATCTGTCTGATCATCACTTCGGTAAACAGATCTCCCGTTTCCTGAATATCAAATGGCTTAAATCCCAAATATTTATCCCATTGTCCTAGAATATAATCAAAGCTAACCACCCGGTAAATTTTATCCGGATCAACTTGTTTTCCATTTATATAATAGAGTTCTTTAGGCTTTATCAAACCCAAAAGGCGTTTTTTCTTTTTCCATTGTGTGGAACTGGTTTGCACTATATCATAGGGTTTATTTTCAGCAATTTCTCTATTTAGGGATTCCATAGTTAATAGATCTTTTCCGTAACAGGAAAACAGAACTATATAATTATTGAAGGGGAAAAGTTCATACATATCTTTTAGGGTAACAGCTCCCGCGGGAATAATTTTGCGAATGCCACCATTATTAATAATAGCCAAATCGGGTTTATAAATATCGTAATATTCATTTTTTAGGGCTTCGGCAGCCCATTTGGAGACCGCTGTTTCCTTAAATTTATCAGGAACCCAGTCCTCAGGAATGGTCGCGATTACTTTTCCTGTTTCTATATCCAAGCTATCTGCCATTGCGCTAACAAATCTATTTAATGGTGTTTCCGGTAAATTTTCCGGTGCAAAAAGTGGAATAAGACAGCTTTCATAAGAAGTGATGTGGTCATTTTGTACTTCGAGATTAATTGCTCCCAAATAATTTAAATAAGCACCCGTAGAGGCAAGATAAATTCCATTCACTTTATAGGGCTCGGAAATAACTGTATGGGAATGACCTCCAATAATTAAATCCACGCGGTCATCCAATTCTGTGGCCAAAAGCGAATCCGCGGCAAAGCCGTTATGGGTAAGTAAAATAAGTAAATCACTCTGTTTATCAACTTCTTCAATATATTTATCTATTGCTTCTTTGTAGGGAAGGATAGTTAATTCGGCTACATTTTCTCTTTTCACTTTTTCCGGCAGGTCTGTTAAAGTTAAGCCCAAAACACCTACTTTTAGAGAATCCAGCTTAAATATTTTGTAGGGGATTTCTCCAAAGGGCTTTTTACTCTCATCCAGTATATTAGTGCTGATAAAAGGATAATTTGCCAATTTCCGTAATTTAATTGTATTATTTAACGAATAGTCAAACTCGTGGTTACCGTAGGTTGTGGCATCCAAATTTAGAGAATTAAAGACCTTTATAACTGCTCCGCCAATGGCATTATTATATTTCTGCGAGGCAAATATGCTGCCAGTTTGTTGATCTCCGGCATCTAAATATAAAGATCGGCTGGCCTTTTCTCTTTCTGCGTTCAGATAATATTCCAGATTGGCATAACCGCCAATTTTGCCATTTTTTGAATTTTGCGGTAGATAGGCACCATGCGTGTCGTTAGTGTGAAAAATGGTTATTGGAACCGCATTGGCAAATAAGGCAGTAGTTATGAAAGCCCAAAAAAGTAAGTGTTGCTTGTATCTATTCATAGTATTCTCCATTGTTGTTCCATTGATATATATAGGTTAAAATTATATTGTAGCGTTAAGAAAGCATTTTTTCTACCGTTGCCAAATCGGCAGGTGTATCAATTCCGATGCCTTGATAGCTCGTTTCTACCATTTTTATCGAAATCCCATTTTCCAGAGCTCTAAGCTGTTCCAATTTTTCAATTCTTTCCAGTTTTCCTTGTTTTAAAGATACAAATTTCTTTAAGCAATCAGGAAGATAAGCGTATACCCCAATATGACGATAGTATGTTACATCAGATAGGTTATCCCGATTATAAGGAATAGCAGAACGGGAAAAATACAGAGCGTTATTTTGCCTATCCGTTATAACTTTCACAATATTGGGATTGGTTAACATTTCCAAATCCTGTAAAGGGGTCATCAAACTGGCCATTTGCACTTCTCTATCTTCAAACACGGAAATTAACTTTTGCAGAGGCTCTTTTTCAATTAAGGGTTCATCACCCTGAACATTCAATACCAATTCTGCTTTAGGAAAATATTGTAATGCTTCAGCTATACGATCAGAACCACTTTGATGCTTATCGGAAGTTAAAACTGCTCTACCTCCAAATCTTTTTACTGCGTCTATGATAGCTAAATCGTCTGTAGCTATACAAACAGAAGTAAATAAACCGGAATTCACTACTCTTTCATAAACGGATTGAATAATAGGTTTCCCTTTCAGCATCGCTAAGGGCTTCCCTGGAAAACGAGTTGAGGCAAAACGAGCTGGAATAATGGCAATTACATTCATTTTGCTTCCTTTTTAGCATTTTTATGTAGCCATATCATTAAGGCAACGCTATCACTATAATTAATTCCAGGAATGCGCATTGCTTGGCCAATATTTTTAGGACGGATTTTACTTAGTTTTTCGCGGGCTTCGTAGGCAAGGGAAGGAATCTGGAAATAATCCAGTTCTTTAGGTATGGCAATATTTTCAGCTGTTTTAAACCGCTTAATTTCTTCTTCCATCCGATTTAAATATCCTGAATATTTAATTTCCAGTTCAAGACGATTTTGGATATCGGCATTTACATCTTCAGGTATATGATAACCGAATTTAGGAAGATCGGTAAATGAAATTTCCGGCCGTTTTAATAATTGCGCATAGCGGATCGGTTCTTTTATTTCTCCCTTTGCCATACAGTTATGCTGTTTCAAATATTCCAGTTCCCTTTGATAAATTTCCTGGGTATGCATAAATCTTTGCCAACGGCTTTCTTCCACTAAACCCAGTTTGTAACCAATAGGCATCAAACGCTCATCTGCATTATCCTGTCTTAAAAGTAACCGATATTCAGCTCGCGATGTAAACATTCGGTAGGGTTCATTAGTTCCTCTGGTAACAAGATCATCAATCAAAACACCTAGGTAAGCATCACTCCGCTTAAATATAAGTGGGTCTTTAGTTTCTAAAGCCAAAGACGCATTTATGCCTGCTATAAGACCTTGGGCTGCTGCTTCTTCATATCCAGAAGTGCCATTAATTTGTCCTGCCAAATATAAACCCTTTATTTTTTTACATTCCAGCGAATTATCTATTTCTTCGGGATCGATAAAATCATACTCGATGGCATAAGCATATCGTAAAATACGCGCCTCTTCTAAACCAGGAATACTGTGCACAATTTTCTCCTGAATATCTGCTGGAAGCGAAGTAGAAACCCCATTCAGATAACCCTCAAAAGTGTTAATACCTTCCGGTTCAATAAAAATATGATGGCTTTCACGCTGCGGGAATTTTACTATTTTATCCTCTATCGAAGGACAGTAACGCGGTCCAATACCTTTAATAATGCCAGAATAAAGAGCTGATTTATTAATATTATCTCTAATAATTTTATGCGTTTCTTCCGTAGTATGCGTTATATAGCAAGAAATAAGATTCTTTAGTTCAATATCCCTGTAATAAGAAAAACCCTGAGGATTAAGATCACCTGGTTGTTCTTCTAAGATATTATAATTTAATGATCGCAGGTCTATCCGAGGAGGGGTACCAGTTTTAAATCTGCGAACTTTTAATCCCATTGCTGATAGTGAATCGGAAAGCTCTTCGGCAGAAGGTTCTCCACTCCGTCCTCCCGAATAACTGATTTTGCCTATATGTATTTTCCCCTTCAGAAAAGTTCCCGTTGCCAGAATAACCTTGGGAGCATAATAGTAACAACCGATTTGACTGATTACTCCCTTAACTTTTCCCTGCTCTACAATTATTTCCTCAATAATAGCTTCCATTAAATGGATATTCTGTTGTTTTTCAACTGCCTCGCGCATAAGTAGATGATATTGTTGACGGTCATTTTGAGAACGCGGAGCCCAAACTGCCGGACCCTTACTTCTATTTAACATTCTAAAATGGATTCCAGAAAGGTCTGCACTCTTTGCTAATTCACCACCTAAAGCATCAATTTCTCTTGCCAAATGACCTTTAGCGGGACCGCCAATAGATGGATTACAGCTCATTCTTCCTATAGCTTCTAGTTTAATTGTAAACAGAGCTACTTTTAAGCCTCTTTTGGCAGCTGCTAAAGCTGCTTCAATTCCAGAATGACCTGCACCCACAACGATGAGATCAAACTTATTGCTGGTTTGCATCTTAGCTTAGTTTATCCTGAATCCAGTTATAAAGCGGTTCCATACCTGTATTATTAAGAGCCGAGACAGGAAAAATCGGCTCTTCTTGTAATCCTAAACCTTTTGCCAGGTCTTTAACTGTCTTGTCAATTTTGGTTTTGGGAATCTTATCTGCTTTGGTTGCAACAATTGAGTATTCTATTCTTCTTACCCGTAACATTTCTAATAGCATAACATCTTTGCTATCAGCAGGATGACGGATATCCACGAGCACAATTAAGGCACGCAATTGATTACGCTGCTCAAGATATCTATTAATCATCCTTCTCCATTTTTCTTGTTCTGCTTGGCTAACTTCCGCAAAACCATAACCTGGTAAATCCGTAAATTGTAAAAAACCAGAACTATCAGTTTCGTCTATTTTATACCGAATAAGAAAAAAATTAAGCAAACGCGTTTTTCCTGGAGTGGAAGAGGTCTTAGCAAGGCCTTTATGATTAGTTAGTAAATTAATAAGTGTAGATTTACCTACATTGCTTCTACCCGCGAAAGCAAATTCCGGATAGGCAGAAGCTGGATAATCACTTGGCTCAATGGCACTTTTTACAAAGAAAGATTCTACAAATCTAAGCATTTTTGTATATCACACTGCTGCGGTCAGATTCGCAGACCTCAACTTCATAGATAGTTACTGGTTTATCAATTAGAGCTTCGTCCATTCGCTCATAGATAAATCTAGCCAAGTTTTCAGAAGTAGGATTGATATTTTTTAGCTCTTCTACTTCATTCAAAAAACGGTGGTCAAGGTCTTTCAATATAGCCGATAACATACTCTTTAGAAAACCAAAATCAAGAGACATTCCAATTTCATCTTGATGTTCTGTTTTCACGCAAACCCGAACCTTCCAATTGTGACCATGCAAATTACTGCAAGGACCTTGATAACCGCAAAGACGATGGGCTGCAGAAAATGTATCTATCACATTTAAGTAAAACATTGCTCCTCTCCCGGATTATTAAAAGTACTTCTTATGAATAAAGATAAACACCAAAACTAACGATATTATAATTGATAGTCCCATCACAATAGCAAAAGCATACTCGCTTTCCTGAAAAGGGAGATGTACATTCATCCCATAAATACTGGAAATAAGAGTAGGGACGGAAAGAATAATCGTTATCGAAGTAAGAAATTTCATCACAATGTTCAAATTATTGGAAATGATAGAAGCAAAAGCATCCATCATAGAACTTAGGATGTTGCTGTAAATATTAGTCATCTCTATTGCCTGTTTGTTTTCTATGATTACATCTTCTACCAAATCTTCAGCATCAGGATCGTTTAATAACCAGCGCGTTCTTTGCAAACGTTCCAAAATTATCTCGTTGGATTTTAATGAAGTATTAAAGAAAACAAGGGATTTTTCCATCCGCACCATCCGAATTAGTTCTTTGTTCCGCATTGATTGTTGTAGCTCATCTTCGATAAGAGTAGTTCTACGATTAATCTCTTTTAAGAACTTTAAAAAATAGATCGCTGCGCGTAAACTGATACTTAACAAAAAGCTCTGCTGAGTAATATTAAACGGACGATGCTTACCTTCCAAATATTGTGTTAGGATTTCATTATCATAAAAAGCAACCGTTATCATTTTATCCTCTGTGGAAATTATCCCTAAAGGCGCTGTGGCAAAAGATATCTTAGCCGAACGATGCTTATAATAAACAGGAACGCGTAATATAGTTAATAGAGTTCCTTCATCCCATTCCAAACGAGCATTCTCATCCGCATCCTGAAGATCAGTAATAAAATCTTCTTCCAAATTATATTTTGTTACGACCTTAGCTATTTCTTCCGGAGAGGGGTTCTCCAGATGTATCCAAAACGCTTCATCCATTGTTAATGCAGGAATAAAATGTTGGTCACTTACCTTGAATAAGTGGATCACTTTAGAACCTCCTTCCCATATTTATTTAGTTCTGCCATTATTTTATATCTTGTTTTTATGGCAAGTAAAAAAAGCCACAACTAGAACTTATAAAGATTTAAACGGAATTCAACTTAATCATCTAGTTCAAAAAAATAAAATAAAAGTTGCTAACCCTTGAATATAAACTAATCACTTTAAACTGAGTAAGTTAACATTTGAACCACACTCTATATTAATTTACTTCCTCTTCTTCTAGCTAAAAAAATATAAAAAACTTGCTTGACAGATTTCCTGAACTATTTTATCAGTGTATGCAGTAAGAATTAGTTTTTCTTATAACCATAGTGTGTAGGTTGCTGCCAAAATTGAAAGAGCGGCAAAATAGTTTCCGAAAGAATAATCACGATTTAACCTTAGAACTCAGGATACACTCTGTTATTCTGAGGTTAAGCAAAAGAAGATTAACCCCAAAAACAATAAACGGGAAAGGAGATAACTATGAAACGATTATCATTACTCCTCGTGATGATATTCATGGTATGCTTGTCCTGGGCTGCAATTGATGAATACTATTCTTTTACAGCTACTACAGGTACATACACACCAATTACAGGGACTAGTGCAGGAATTTCATCTGATGATGCAATTTCCGCTGCTATCCCTATTGGATTCACTTTTGGGTATGGAGATTTTTCTTTTAGCGAAGTAAAAATCTCTACCAACGGCTGGGTTGGCTTAGGTACTTCTCAAACTGGAAGTAACCTAACTAACAATCTTGCCTCCACATCTTATCAACCTGTTGTTGCCCCTCTTTGGGACGACCTTAGTATGGCTTCGGGAACAGTATCCTATGAAATGACTGGAACTGCACCCAATCGTATCTTCACTATTCAATATACAGACGCCAAATGGAACTACAGCGGTCCTGTTGGTTTTAATTTTCAAGTTCAACTATATGAAACAGGAAAGATTAGTATTATCTATGGAGCGAGTGGCGGAACGCCCAATAATCCTTCAGCTTCTATTGGGATAAATATGGGTCCTGGAGGTTCCGGATGGTATTATAGTATTGACCCAATTACTGGAACTGCCTCTACAACTACCGAGACCAACAATATTACTACTTTCCCCGTTCAGGGAACTGTTTACGAATTTAATCCGGTAGTAGCACAACCTAATGATCTTGCTGCAACAGGTATTTCCGGTAGCACTACTCCTTCTGTTGGAATATCAGCTACTTATACCGTAACTGTCCGTAACCGGGGTTCCAATCCTCAAACCACCTATCAGGTAAAACTGATTGATGGTAATAATAATGAACTGGGAAATGTAGCTGGAACTGCAATTCAACCTGCTCAGACACTCAGTTTTCAAATTCCTTGGACTCCTACTGTAGCCGGACCAATGACTCTTATAGGTAAGGTTGTTTTAGCCGGTGATCAAAATACTACTAACGACCAGACAGCTCCTTTACCCATTGCTGTTCAACCAGCTGGTGTTCAGGCAGTTACTATTGCCGATGGCACAGAAACGATGCGTATTCCGATGGATTTCTTCTGGAAGAACTCCCTCTCTGAGACTATCTATTTATCCGATGAACTTGGCTTTGTCAGCGGCACTATAACTTCTTTGGCTTTGTACAACAACTTTGTTGATTCCCCTACCAATGGTGCCACCAAGATTTGGTTGGGCTCAACTAATGTTCAGGACTTAAGTGGTGGTTGGATTCCTTCCACGCAGATGACTTTGGTCTTTGATGGCAATATTACCTATCCTTCCGGTGCCAACACCATTACCATTCCCTTGCAAACCCCCTATATGCATACTCCTGGAAATCTGGTAATGATGGTACAGCGTCCAATGGATACGGACTATTATTCTTCTTCTGATAATTTCTATGGTCTAACCATTGGCACCAACCGCACTTTAAAAGTTCAAAGTGACAGCACACCTTACGATCCTGCCAATCCTCCTGCCGGAACTACTCCTGTAGGACAGGTTCCCAAAACCACAATCTTTTATACTGAGCAGCAGATTGTAAATGATTTGTCTTGTCTTACCATTACCGGAAGCGGAACTCCTAATGTTAATTCAACTGCAACTTATACAATCACAGTTAAAAACAATGGAACTGCCACTCAAACCAACTACACCGTAAAACTGATGAAAGAAGGTGGCGTGCAACTGGCTACTGCTGCTGGTACTTCTATCGCTTCCTTAGAGACAGCTTCCTTCAACCTTAGCTGGACTCCCACTACTGTAGGAACCACCTATTTATATGGTGTAGTGGAACTTGCGGGTGACGAAATTGCTACCAATAATCAAACAGGAAACCTTACTGTTCAAGTAATGGAAGCAGGGCTTACCGTAGTGCAAATCGGTCAGGGTACTGCCACAAACAGCACTACCGGTGCTCCCACACCTTACGGGACCTACTGGAAGAACTTCCGTCAGCAATATCTATATACTGCTGCTGATATCTACGCAGCTGGTGGTGCACCTGGTTTGATTAATGCTTTGGCATTTAATGTTACTTCAGTGAATAACTGCTCCGCTATGCCGAACTACACTATAAAAGTAAAACATACAGATCAGACCGAGCTAACTACAACATTTGAAGTAGGGGAATATACTACTGTTTGGAATAGTCCCAGTTACTTACCTACTGCTGGTTGGAATGTGCATACTTTCACTACTCCCTTCTTCTGGAACGGTGCTTCCAACCTCTTAATTGATATTTGCACCGATATTATTCCCGGTACCTATACTCAAAATGCTTCTGTTCCTTACACGCCTACTGCTTACCCCAGCTGCTTACGGTTCCAGAGTGATAGCTCACCTGCATCATCTGCAACAACTGGAACCACTTCTACCAATAGAGCTAATGCCAGATTGTTCTTAACTATTTCTGATATGGGTTCTCTTACTGGAGTGGTAAGTTCCAGTGGAGCTCCATTAGAAGGTGCTTCAGTTACAGTTGTAGGAACAGTTTTCCATACTCTTTCTGCTGCTGACGGTTCATATAACTTACCGTATGTTCCAGTTGGAACTCAACAAGTTATGGCTACAAAACACGGCTATAACGAAGTTACGCATACTGTAACCATTGTGGAAGATCAGACCACTACTCAAAACTTTGAGCTTACTCTACTGCCACAAGTTACAGTAACCGGACGCGTAGTTGGAAGTGATCAACCCACAGTCGGTTTGGCTGGCGCCACAATCACCTTAAGTGGTTATGAACCTTACGAGGCGACTACCAATGCTACCGGTAACTTTACTATTCCTAATGTTTTTGCCAATCAAACCTATAACTATGTTGTAAATGCAACTGGCTATCAACAGGCAACAGGTCAGGTTGTAGTTGGGACTACAAATGTAAATATGGGTGATATTACTGTTAACGAATTAGCTTTCCCTCCTTATGGAGTAGTTGCTGAAGAAGCTGCTAATTTCAGTAATGTTACAGTTACCTGGCAAGCGCCCAATCCTGCAGCTGTTGGTGAATGGCTACATTATGACAATGGTGAAAATAACGATAGCATAGGTACTGGTGGTGCTAATGACTTTGATGTATACATTCGATATCCTGCATCAGCACTTTCTGATTATGCCGGAATGAGCTTATATACATTAAAAGTATGGCCTGCTCAAGCAGGAACTTTCTCTGTTCGCGTTTGGACTGGAGGAACTGCTACTCAACCAGCCAATATGGTTGTAGACCAAGGCTTTACACCCGTACTTGATACTTATAATACTGTTGAATTGGATAACCCCGTAACTGTTACAGGTAATGAAGAACTCTGGTTTGGATATCGTAATGTTGTTACTGGTGGATATCCTGCCGGATGCGATGCTGGACCTGCTGTTGATGGTTTCGGCAATATGATGTATTTTGGTGGTTCTTGGACCACTCTTATTGCCCAGAATCCTGATTTGAACTACAACTGGAATATTCAAGGTTATGTTGGATTTTCAGCTCCTTCTGAAGCTCCAGCACTTACTGTCGTAGATAACTCTTTCTTAGTGAAAGACGCCCAAGGAAGCAGAAATAACAACCGTGTTTTGCTTGGTTACAGAGTATATCGTCTCTTAGCCGCTGATCAAGGTAATGAAGCTAACTGGACAACTCTTACCACCAGTAATATAACTCCTACAACTTATGTAGATAATGCTTGGCAACCTTTGCCTTCCGGCGTTTATAAATTCGCCGTGAAAGCTGTTTATACAAATAATGTATTCTCCAATGCCGCTTTCTCAAATGAAATTCACAAAGGTATGATGGGAACCTTAACTGGAACAGTTACCGAATTTGGAACCAGTGTTCCTATTCAAGGTGCCACTATCACTGCAGGTGAATATTCTGGTCAAAGCGATGCTACTGGACATTACAGCTTTGGCGTTTATGCTGGAACCTATACTGTAACTTGTGTAAAACCTGGATACCAACCCGGTTCACAAGCTGGAGTGGTTATTACAGGTTTACAAACCACTACTCAAAACTTCGTGCTCACCGAGCTTACCTTACCTCCTGTAAATGTTCATGCAACTGATAATGGAGCCATTGCTAATATTACTTGGGAAGCTCCTGGAACCGCAACAGGGATTACAGAGGGCTTTGAAGGCACAACCTTCCCGCCTACTGATTGGAGCCAAATTATTACAAATACAGGTGCAGCTGGAACAACTGGTGTCTATCCAACCTGGTGTCAAGTTGGAAGCATAGCACTTGACCCTGTAGTGCCTCCTCATGGAGGTTCCTATCAAGCAGCAATATGGTGGGATTATGCTCATCAGGATGAATGGTTGATTACACCTCAATTCCCTTGCCCCTCCAGTGCTGTTTTACAATTCTGGAGCTATGTGTATCTTGGTTCCACCAATAATGATCACTATTACATAAAGATCTCTACCGATAATGGTAATACTTGGACTGTCCTTTGGGATGCTACTGCCCAAACCGGTGGTTGGAACTATTATACCACTCCGATTTCTGTAGATTTGAATGCTTATGCCGGACAGCAGATTAAGCTTGCTTGGCATGCCGATGATCCGCCTTCTGCTGATGGAATGTGGTATGTATGGTTCGTGGATGATGTAGTTATTGGTTCACCTTCCAAGGTTATAACCTTCAGCCCGGAACAGCTTTTCGCTGCTTCTCAAGCACCAACAGCTGCTCCCAAAATCGTTTATCCTACAAGTCCTATCAGTCGTGAAGTGGTAAATAATAATAATGAAACTCAACACAATGCTACTGTAAGATCACTTCCTCCAACTGCTACCGTACCTACTTATAATGGAAATAGAGTCCTAGTTGGTTATCAAGTATGGCGTTTACTGCAAGGACAGGAAACTAACGAAAGTGCCTGGACTATTTTAACTAGCACTCCTATAACAAATCTGACATACGCTGATAACGGTTGGGCTTCTTTACCGGATGGAACTTACAAGTGGGCAGTGAAATCTGTTTACACAGGTGGAGCTTATTCAGTTGCCGCTTTGTCTAATCCATTGCCTTTGTATCATGAAATTGGAACTATTGCTGGTATTGTACGCAATATGCAAAATCAGCCAATTTCAGGTGCAACCGTTACTTGCGGAGATGTTACTGCTACAACCAATGCCAGCGGTGCATATAGTATGTCTATACTTTCTGGAACTCACAGTGTAACTGCCAGTCATCCCAATTATCAGTCAGTTACACAAACTGGAATCATTGTAGTTACAGGTCAGACAACTACCGTAAACTTCCAGCTACCTCCTACTGCAGATTTATTCAGCGATGGATTTGAAACCTATCCTGATTTCACTCTAACCTTTGCTCCTTGGACATTGGTTGATGTTGATCAAATCGCAACTTATGGTGTGCAAGGTTATACCTGGGAAAATATTTATACTGCTCAGGCATTCATTATCTTCAATCCTACTGCCACAACTCCTGCGATGACAAGTTTAGTGGCACACGGAGGAAATAAACTAGCAGCATGCTTTAATGCCACCACACCTCCTAATAATGACTGGATGATTACCCCTCAATTTGATGAACCCAATTCCATCAAATTCTGGGCAAGAAGTTACACTAGTGACTATGGACTGGAAAGATTCAAAGTAGGTGTTTCTTCTACTACCAATCCAGCCAATTTCACCATCATTAGTGGTCCAACCTATGTTCAAGCTCCAGAGGAATGGACTGAATACACCTATCAAATTAGCCAACCTGGACCTCTTTATATTGGTATTAACTGTGTTTCCAACGATGCCTTCTTCTTATGTATTGACGATGTAACAGTCACCGGCGGAGATATTAATGATCCTGAAGTTCCAGTAGTTGCCACTGCTTTGCATAACAACTATCCCAATCCCTTCAACCCTGAAACCACTATTTCCTATAGTGTTAAAGAGACAGGACCTGTAACCATTGATGTCTATAATGTTAAAGGACAGCTGGTTAAGTCCTTGGTTAAAGGTATTCAGGAACCCGGAAATCATACCATTGTTTGGAATGGTACCGATAATAACGGTCGCTCTGTATCCAGCGGTGTTTACTATTACAAGATGAATGCCGGAAAATATAGCAGCACCAAGAAAATGATTATGATGAAATAACTTCCACAGCCATTGCTATTCAAGCTTTGCTTGGAAGTAAATAGTCAAATTGGAACCCCCGAACTTCTACAGCTCGGGGGTTCTGTTATATATCAACTACTTATATCATATTTTCCCTCAATGATCACTCCTGAGTCTGTTCCGTTTGCAATTGTTCACGCAGATTAGATTTTCGAAACGAGGATTTTAGGAATAAATTTTCGAAACGAGGATTTAAGGATTTTAGGATTTAGAGGATTTTTAATTTGAAGTTCCGTTAGGAACGATACATATTAACGACGGGTTTTTAACCCGGCGATAAAAAGAATGCCTAATAAAAGTCCCAGCGGGACGACAGATTTGAGCTTATAAAACAAGGATTTTAGAAGAATATTTAGCCACCGAGGCCACCGAAGTCACCGAAAATAGTTTACGCAGAT
>Ga0172378_10004391_pt1 | contig 13216 bp, 16 predicted proteins | sample GrowelOW332metaG_FD_119755 | JGI IMG/M metagenome (GOLD analysis project Ga0172378, IMG submission 119755) | Groundwater microbial communities from an aquifer near a municipal landfill in Southern Ontario, Canada - Pumphouse #3_1 metaG | ecosystem: Environmental > Aquatic > Deep subsurface >...
CACAGCTACATTCTCGACCATGTACTTCACAGTCTACCGAAAGCTTCGCAAGGCCAAGGATGGAGAAGCCCTGGCTGTATGATAAGGAGAAAGCCGCATGAGCGGCTTTCTTCTTTCCCAGTCTAGAGAAGCAGTATTCCTGCCAAGGCCCCTAGGGCTATGAAGACTATGGGGTGGACCTTCTTGAAGATGATTATCAGGCCAGTGAAGACCAGGCACAGCCCAAGCGGAATCCAGAGGACCTGGCCATCACTGACAACGGTAAGGCTTGCGACCTTCCAAAGCGAATAAAGCAGAAGGCCCATGACAGCGGCTCTTAGGATGTGGAAGATATCCTTGACCAGCTTGCTTTGCTTGAAGGCCTCCATTATGCGGCTTATTAAAAGTATTATGATTATAGAAGGCGCAATCAGGCCAAGGGTGGCCAAGAGACCTCCCAAGATCCCTGCGGTATTGCAGCCCACATAGGTAGCCATGTTTATGCCAATAGGGCCTGGAGTGGACTCGCTGACGGCTATCATGTTCGTAAACTCAGAAAGTGTAAACCAGTCCGGATGCCTCTGGCCCATGTCAAAGAGGAACGGCAGGGTTGCCAGCCCTCCTCCAACTGCCAGAATGCCTGTGCGGAAGAACTCCCAGAAAAGAAGCAGATAGGTCATATTGCCGCCTCCTTCTTGCCAGATAGTATGAAATGATAGGCAATGCCAAGAGCTATTGTGGATGGGACGATGATTAACGGGCTCACAGCCAGCCAGAGCTCAAGCACAGCGACAATGAGGAAGATGACAAGGGTGAGCACATCAACGATTGCCTTCCGAGAGAGCTTGTATAAGGAGGTGAGAATCAGAGCGCACACTGCAACCCTTATGCCTGCAAAGGCCTTGATCAGATAGGCATTGTCCATCCATAGCGATAGAAGCGAGGAGAGGCCTGCAATTATGACAAAGGATGGGAAGACCACGCCAAAGGTGGCTAAAATGCCGCCAAGGATCCCTCTTTGCTTATAGCCCACAAAGGTGGCAGTATTGACTGCAATGATTCCAGGAGTGCACTGTGCAACTGCAAAGTAGTCAAGCAGCTCCTCGTCTGTGCACCATGCTCTCTTGGCTATCATCTCCTTCTGAAGAAGAGGCAGCATTGCCATCCCTCCGCCGAAGGTGAAAAGCCCTACCTTGGCAAATGCTCCAAAGAGGCTCATGAGGCTTGTCCTCTTCTCTATTTCAGCCATTTCTCGGTCTCCTTTCTCACAAGGCTGTCGCAAAGCTCGTTGCCTGGAACCCCTGCATGTCCCTTGACCCATTCCCACTTGACCTCCAGCCTTGATCTAAGGCTGTCCAGCTGCATCCAGAGCTCCTGGTTCTTCACAGGGTCCTTGCCGCTTGTCTTCCAGCCATTGCGCTTCCAGCTGAAGATCCATGCGCTTATTCCGTTTTTCACATACTGGGAGTCAGTGATTATCTTCACGCTTTTTGCATCCCTGGACAAGGCATGCTCCAGGGCTGATATGACTGCGGTAAGCTCCATGCGGTTGTTGGTGGTGGATTGCTCCGAGCCGCTGTGGCCTTCCAGGCTTCCATCTTTTAAGACCGCAAAGGCCCAGCCTCCCGGACCTGGATTGCCGGAGCAGCCTCCATCAGTATAGATGATCAGCTCTCCTTCCTCCTTGGCCTCAGGCTGGTCGTAACCAAGCAGGCTCTTGTAGGTTCTTTTCTCCAGGTCTTCCTCCCTGTAGCCGCAGTAAAGCAGAAGGCTCATGAGATCATCCTGGGCCTTTTCGCTTTCACTGGCGCTCGGCTCATCGAAAAAGGTGATCTCGCACTCAAGAAACAGGCCTTCCAGGCCTTCTACCTTCAGAAGCTCGGCATTGATCAAGTGGGAGCCCTGGCGTATCTCAAAGTCATAGCCTTCCTTTTTCTTGAGCATGAATACCTCATAGCCAATGGACTTGAAGAAGGTCATGAGACTGGCTCGGTCAACATCATGGGCGATGAACTCATGCTCTTCATTGAGCTCTGTGCGGTCATAGGACTTGGAGGGCTTTGAAGTGAACAGCACCTGGCTTTCCCCATCGATTCTCTCGAACCTTGTCCTGAAGGACTTCTTGCCTTCCTCTGGCCTCGACCAGTATATGTCGTCCTTGCAGACGCTTCTCATCTGCACAAAGCCAGGATGGGAGCTCAAGAGCCCACCTACCCTGTTATGGTCAGTGTCCTTGACCCTTGTCTTGACCTCGATCTCAAAACCCATGGGAGCCTCCAAGGCCATGATAAACAAAAAAGAGAACTTTGACACCTAGTATAGGAGCCATAATTGGGCAAGTCTTCTGGCTTAAGGGACGATGGCGAGATTTTACGGAGATTTAACATGAACATCTCGATAACTTGCACATTGGCCTTCTAGCATGAGCTTGCAAGGAGAAAAAAAGAAAAATGAAAAGAACAGCAATCGTAATTGCAATCATCGCCCTAGCGGCTTGCATGGCATTTGCCAATGGACAAAGAGAGACAAGAAGCATCAGCACAGACGGCTCCACTTCCATGGAGAAGGTCATAGGAGCCCTCGGAGAGGCCTACACCCAGCTTCATTCTGAGGTAGGTTTCACATACAACCCTACAGGATCGGGAAGCGGAATAGCCTCTGTGAAGGAAGGCCGCTGCGACATTGGCCTCAGCAGCCGTGCCCTTAGAGACTCAGAGAAGGCAGAGGGCCTTGTAGAGACTCCCCTGGCCTATGACGGGATTGCCATCATAGTGCACCCTTCCAACAGCGTAGAGAACCTGTCAATGCAGCAGATAGCTGCAATCTACACAGGTGAGATCACCAGCTGGAAGGCCGTCGGAGGGCCAGACTTGCCTATAGTGCTCATTGGACGCGAGGCTGGAAGCGGCACCAGGGATGGCTTTGAGAGCATAACAGGCACAACGGACCAGTGCCTTTACCGCCAGGAGCTTACCTCTACAGGCGATGTCATAGCCTCTGTATCGCAGAATGAGAACGCTATCGGCTATGCATCGCTGGCATCCATCAAGTCAAGCGTCAAGGCTCTGAAGGTTGATGGAATAGCGCCAAGCGAAGAGTCGGTGAAGGATGGCACATACGCTGTGCAAAGGCCCTTCATGCTGATCACAAAGGCCACTGCCAAGCTCTCCCAGACAGCTCAGGCCTTCTTCGACTGGGCTCTCTCAAGCCAGGCTGCAGGCATCATAAGCTCTAGCGGCGTCGTAAGTGCAGGCCTATAGGATGAACACTCGATTCAAGGAGACAGCCGTGAAGGCTGTCCTTCTTTCATTTGCGCTGGCTGCTGTGGCAAGCGTGGCCTTGATAACGGTCTTTCTTGTCTCAAGCGGCCTGCCCGCCATAGGCAAGATAGGCCTTCTTGAGTTCATTATTGGCAAGAGGTGGGCCTCCACAGCCAAGGATCCCGGCTTTGGCATACTGCCCTTCATACTTTCCAGCCTTTATGCAGCCACCTGCTCCATACTCATCGGCTCTCCTATAGGACTGCTCTGCGCCTTGTATTTATCCAAGGCGGCTTCGAAAAGGACAAGAGCTGTCATCTCAACCCTGGTCGACCTTCTAAGCGGAATCCCTTCGGTCGTCTTTGGCCTGGTTGGAATGATGGTCCTTGTGCCAGGCATCAAGCAGCTCTTCAATCTCAGCGACGGCTCAAGCCTGCTAAGTGCAATCATTGTGCTGTCGATCATGGTGCTTCCAACCATCGTCAAGGTGTCAACAACAGCCCTGGATGCCGTTCCTAGGGAATATGAGGACAGCTCCCTGGCCCTAGGTGCAAGCCAGGTGCAGACCTGGCTGGGAGTCAGCATCCCCGCCGCTCGCAACGGCATTGCGGCTTCCCTTGTGCTAGGAGCTGGGAGGGCCATAGGAGAAGCCATGGCAGTGATGATGGTGTCAGGCAATGCTGCCAACATGCCTTCCCTGTTTCAAAGCGTCAGGTTCCTCACTACAGCTATAGCCAGCGAGATGTCATACTCCTCCGGCCTTCAGCGCCAGGCCCTGTTCTCAATAGCTCTGGTCCTGTATGTATTCATCATGATCATGAACATGGCCTTGAGCTGGCTGGTGAAAAGGAGCGCATCATGACCAGAGGCTTCCAGAAGGCCTTCAAGGCCATGATGATAAGCTCAAGCATTCTTGTAGGCTCCATTGCAGTCTTCATATTCGCCTATGTCATGATAAAAGGCATTGGCGGCATAAGCTGGAGCTTTCTTTCAGCCAGTCCAAGCTATCTAGAGAACCGAATCGGCATTCTGCCTGACATCCTGAACACCCTTTATGTGCTTTTGACAACATTGGCCATTGTCCTTGTGATCGGGGTGGCCAGCGCCATATACCTAAGCGAGTATGCTGAAAGCAAGAAGCTTGCACGCCTTGTTCAAGGCGCAAGCCAGATCCTCTCAGGAATCCCCTCCATCATATATGGCCTGGTGGGCATGCTCTTCTTCTGCCAGATCCTTGGCTTTCGAACCTCGCTGCTTGCTGGATCCATGACACTGGTCATAATGTGCCTTCCAACCATCATGAAGACAACCCAGGAAAGCCTTGAAGCTGTCAGGGAGGGCTACAGGGAAAGCTCCTTTGCCCTGGGAGCAGGAAAGTGGAGGACAGTGCGCTCTGTCGTGCTGCCCTGTGCAGCCGATGGAATAGTCTCAGGCTGCATCCTGTGCATAGGACGCATCCTTGGAGAATCGGCGGCCCTGCTTTTCACTGCAGGCCTTGCCCATAGCGTCAACGGCTATCTTGAGGGCATGTCCAGCTCTGGAGCCACCTTGACCGTAGCGCTCTATGTCTATGCAAAGGAGCAAGGTGAATTCCAGGCAGCCTTTCCAATCGCCACCATCCTATTGGTCCTGGCGCTTGCAGTTAATCTTTCCGCCTCTGCTGTAGGCAAGCGGCTTTCAAGAGGTAGATCATGAATGCTTTCACAATAAAGGACCTTTGCCTCTGGTACGGCTCCATGCAGGCTCTCAAGTCCATCAGCATGAACATTGAGGCCAACAGCATAACAAGTCTCATCGGCCCGTCGGGATGCGGCAAGTCGACTTTCCTAAAGACGCTCAACAGGATGAACGACCTAGTGGAAGGAGTCCAGATCACCGGCTCTGTGCTCTACAGCGACAAGGACATCTACGCGCCTGAGGTGGATGTCAACATGCTGAGAAAAAGAATTGGGATGGTCTTCCAGAAGCCCACCCCGTTTGCCATGAGCGTCTATGACAATGTTGCCTACGGTCCAAGGACTCATGGCGTGAAATCCAGGGCAGAGCTGGACATAATAGTCCAGGACGCCATGCTGCGCGCAGCCGTCTGGGATGAGCTCAAGGACAGGCTTAAGAAGCCTGCCCTGGCACTGTCAGGCGGTCAGCAGCAGAGGCTCTGCATTGCCCGTGCCCTGGCTGTGGATCCTGAGGTGCTCTTGATGGATGAGCCAACTAGCGCTCTGGATCCTATATCCACATCCAAGGTCGAGGAGCTCATCACAAGCCTAAAGCAAAGCTTCACCATACTGATAGTCACCCATAACATGCAGCAGGCTGTAAGGGTCAGCGATTCCACTGCCTTCTTCCTGCTTGGGCAGATGATTGAGCATGGGCCGGCAGAGAGAGTGTTCTCCTACCCTAGGGACAAGAGAACTGAGGATTATATAACAGGGAGGTTCGGCTAAATGAGAAGCAGATTCGATCAGGAGCTGGAAGGCCTGCACCACAGGCTGATCCAGATGGGAAGCCTTTGCGAGAAGGCCATTTCAATGAGCTCAGAGGCGCTGGAGAAAGGTGATACCCACGCTCTTGAGGCTGTGTCTCCGCTGGAGGCAGACATAGACCACATGGAGCGAGAGATAGAGGCTCTATGCTTGAAGCTGCTTTTGCAGCAGCAGCCTGTGGCTAAGGACCTCAGGCTGATATCAGCGGCTCTGAAGATGATCACGGACATGGAGAGAATCGGCAACATGTCAGCTGACATTGCCGAAGTCGTAGGATATGTGGGAGGCAAGGGGTCTCAGATCAAGGTCCTGGTAAGGATGGCTGAGGAAGCATGCCTGATGGTCACCCGCTCTGTGGATGCCTATGTGAAGAGCGACTATGAGCTTGCCCAGTCGGTCATAGCCCAGGACGATGTAGTGGACTCTCTGTTCTCATCGGTCAAGAAGACCCTCGCCCAGATCATAGCCGCAAGGCCTGAGGACAGTGAGCGCGCTCTTGATGTGCTGATGATTGCAAAGTACTATGAACGCATAGCCGATCATGCTGTGAATATCGCAAGCTGGGTGCTATTCAGCCTGACGGGAACCCACTAAGGGAGGCCAGATGATATACTGCGTTGAAGATGACCCATCCATAAGGGAGCTTGAGGTCTACACCCTAAACAGCATGGGCATGGAAGCAGAGGGCTTCGAGGATGCCAAGACTTTTTACAAGGCTCTTGAAGAAAGGCCCTGCGACCTGGTCCTTCTGGACATAATGCTCCCTGACCAGGATGGGCTTTCAATCCTCAAGGCCCTTCGCTCAAGTCCCAGGACAGCCTCCATTGCAATAGTCATGGCCACTGCCAAGACCACAGAGCTCGACAAGATCTCCGCGCTGGATATGGGAGCTGATGACTATCTGTCAAAACCCTTCTCCATGCTTGAGATGGCAGCCAGGATAAAGGCTGTGCTGAGAAGAATTTCCAAGCCTGAAAACTCCAGCGTTCTCCGATCATGGGGTCTTGAGCTTGACAGGGAGCTGCATAAGGTGAGCTCAGAAGCGGGAACCATTGACCTGACTCTGAAGGAATTCCAGATCCTGGAGCTCCTGATGGCCAATGAGGGCAAGGTCTTCTCCCGAGAGAAGCTGATGGACAGGATATGGGGCATTGAGTATGACGCACAGATGCGCACAGTCGATGTCCATATAAGGACGCTCAGAGCCAAGCTGGGTGATCTTGGAGACCTGGTTGAGACAGTGAGAGGAATCGGATATCGATTCAGGGGCCAGCAATGAGAAAGACCATAGCAAGAACGATGGTTGGCTTGACAGCCATCATGCTTGCAGCTTTCACGCTCTTTACCTTGGCTGTCATCTATCCTTGGTTCAAGGCCCAGCAGGTCAGCCGCCTATCCTGGGATCTTGAGCTTGCCGCCAGGGCTGTTGAGACTAGTGGAATAGAGACCTTCATCGGACTGGAAAGCACCAAGAGCCGAATCACCTGGATCAGCAGCGACGGCACTGTGCTCTATGATTCGCAAACCGATGCTTCCCTGATGTCTAGCCACAAGGATCGCACTGAATTCCGTGAAGCCCTGGCCTATGGCAGGGGCTCTGATCAGAGAATGTCCGACACCCTTCTGGAGGAGACCCTGTACCAGGCAGTCAGGCTGTCTGACAATACAGTGCTTCGCGTCAGCCAGAGCATGGCCGGAATCTGGGCCATGGTTCTTGCCTTGGCCCCAGGCTTCGCCCTTGTATTGATCCTGGTGCTTGCCTTTGCAGCCATCCTGTCCTCCAGGATTTCCAGAGCTATCGTCAAGCCGCTTGAAAAGCTTGACCTGGATCATCCACTGGATAACCAGCTCTATGATGAGCTATCGGTTTTGCTTGTGCGCCTTGATGCCCAGAACAAGGAGATCAAGGCCCAGATGAAAAGGCTTGAGGAGCTTGGAAAGGAGTTCACCTCCATAACCGACAGCATGCAGGAAGGCCTCATAGTCATCAGCGACAGCTCCAAGGTTCTCTCCATGAACAAGGCCGCAATGGCCCTTATGGAAATTGACGCGGTACCCAAGGGCCATGATGTTCTGGAGCTATGCCGCTCGGCTAATATGGCTAATGCCATCGACCAGGCCCATGTAGCAGGCCATAGCTCATTTTTCATGTCCCGCAGCAGCAGGCAGCATCTTGTCTCCCTTAGCCAGGTGGACAGCGGCATAGTGATCCTCACACAGGACATCACCGAGGCCTACAACGCCCAGCAAAGCCGCAAGGAATTCACAGCCAATGTGTCTCATGAGCTCAAGACTCCGCTGCAGGCCATCCTTGGATCGGCAGAGCTTATGGCCAAGGGCATGGTCAGCAAGGAGAACATTCAGGGCTTTGCAGAGCGAATCTACAATGAAACCTCCCATCTTGTGAGCTTGGTGGACGACATCATCCGCCTTTCTCGCCTGGATGAAGGCCAGGCGGTGGAGACCGAGGATGTTGATCTCAAGGACCTTGTAGAGGAGACAGCAGCGCTTCTTGCACCTTCAGCGTTCAGGCGAAATGTCAGAGTCGAGATCAAGGCTGAGTCCTATATTGCACACACGTCCCGCACCCTTCTTGGAGAGATTGTATACAACATCCTGGACAATGCCATACGCTACAACAAGACAGGAGGAAAGGCCTCTGTAACACAGAAAGGCAGGACAATTGTGATAGAGGACAATGGAATCGGAATCCCCTACGAGGACCAGTCACGGGTCTTCGACCGCTTCTACAGGGTTGACAAGAGCCATAGCAGGGCCACTGGCGGAACAGGCCTTGGGCTATCGATAGTCAAGCACGCATGCTCTGTGCTGGGGGCCTCATTAAGGCTTGAGAGCAAGCCAGGCATAGGCACAAGGGTGACAGTTGAGCTGTAGCTTCTTTGACTGGTAAAAACCTCATAATGGTTTTAAAACCCTTCAAGCCATCAATGGTTTTCTGTCACATCATTTCTTTTTCCTTATTTGCAAGTTTCATTTTACAGATGGCTTAAACTGTTTTTGTTATATATAACGAATATTGCTGCATGCTAGTTGATGAAGTTTTCTAGTCCCTCAGTTACTGTTACATCAGCATTGTCTAACAGTTCCTTCATCACGCCATGACCCAATGTGTACAGAAAAACAAACACATTATTTCGTCTTGCGGTTTTTATTGCAGGGACGAAATCTGAGTCTCCAGTAACCAGAAGGATTCTTTTGACAATATGCTCATAGCTTGCCCAAGCGATATCAAGCCCTATCTTGATATCAACTCCCTTTTGCTGTATGTCTGGGATAAAGCAATCGTCACTAAGCTTTTCAACAGTAAACTGTCCTTGTGAGTCATAGCAGGTCTTCTTGAGCTTCCAGCCCTTGAAAGAAAGCTCACCAAGCCTCACAGAGAAGAAGTCCTTCTGCTTCAGATTGTTGATAAGCTCAGTTCCATAAGCATATCCTTTCTCCTTTGCAAAGTGCTTCTGCTTATGAGATATAGGATAAGAAGATTCAATCGAAAGAGGCAAGCAATCGTAATAATAGACCCTGTATTCTTCAGCTGGAAAGGAATTATACTTTAGCAGATTGATTGATATTGCTTCAACACCGTTTGGTTCTATAGGAGAATGCTTAAGCGACTTAAACTACTTCTTAACGAAACCCCCATCAATCATTATCATGGTTTCCATGAACAAGCCCCACCTAAAAAAAGTGGCCTACTTATGGGACACTGTCGTGTTTACATAGAACCCATTTTTCGGCCTGTCTTTAAGAAGGAATCTCTTCCTCTCCTTTAAGCTACAATCAAAAAAGCCTTATATCAATTGAAAGTTTTCTTTCAAGCCTGTCATTCTGGTTCGCGTTTCGTGTAATATCGTCACGTATAGGCTTACGAAGATATTTGTGCTAATTACTTTCCATTCATATGCAGGTACAAGATGAACATGCAAATATGAAATCGTGTTTTTCAAGAATCAGTCTTTCCAAGGGAAGATCATGCCCTTCAGGCTTCTCTTTCCTACCCTTTCCTTCTCCTCATAAAGGAGATCCTCCCATATGATATCCTTCTTCTTCACGCCAGGATGGGCTTCAATGTAGTCATACTTGAGAAGAAGGAGACGCGTTGCGTTCATCTGGCCTATCATAATGCCGCTGTAGCTTGGCATAAGGAAGGCAAGGAGGACTGAAATGACCAGGTTGATCAGGTTGTACAGAGCCAGGAAAAGGGTGAATGGAAGGTTGTCACCTACCACCAGCAGGCACTTCTTGAGTGTCTTGAGAGCCTTGTCCTCATCCATGTAGAAAGCAAGCGGAAGGTAGTAGACCTGAGCAAGAGCTGCTATGACTGTAGCCCAGAAGATCAGGACGCAAAGCACAAGGCCCACCATGTTGCCCATGGAGAAATAGAACGGCATTATGAAAAAGCATGCCAAAAATATGAAGGCGTTTAGCAGGAAGAACACGAAAAGGTGAGAGAAATGCTCCCTTATTGCATGGAACATCTCTCCAACGCTGGCCTTCGAATAGGCTGATACGCTGTAGGCGAATCGAGCAGTGATGGTTGCATAGATCGAGTAAAGAAAGACCACTGCGAGCAGCAGGACCATTGTTACGGCATCTGGCAGTCCAAGGGCTATAGCGCCATATGCGGCTGCAAGGATGAGAATGGCCCCTAGGTTAACACCGATCATTGTCAACAGGTTATCCCAGCCATCGAAGAAGCTTTTCTTTATGAAGAATCCAATCATGCAATCAATCTAATGCTTATAAAAGGCCTTATCAAGACTTCAATTAGGCTGAATCAGCAAAATCATCATTCTACACACAACGTTTGCAAAGATGACGGCTTTATCAGCTAATTATGGCACAAGCAGCAATAGCACTAACCATATGTTTACCGCATAAGGGTTTGCATTATTCTTTGCAAAAGTGTATGGTGGTTATATGCTTAAATCCTTGATCCTTGATGGGCTCGATGAGATAAGGGACAGAATCCTTGTCGGCCAGAGCCTCAGCGGAGTCTATGACAATGACTATCTCTCCTACGGCGCCAATCCAGTGCAAAGCTCTTCCTATCAGATGATAAGGAAGGCCTTTGAGCTTTCCAGCGGCTTTGGCTGCGTTGTCGATGTAGGATGCGGCATGGGCCGCTTTCTCTTCCAGATGGAGAGGCTTGGATACAAGGGCCAGCTCATAGGAGTTGAGATAGACCCGACCTATGCCGCTTTCTGCGAACTGAAGGCTAGAAGGTACAAGAACATAACCATACTGAACATCGATGCACTGTCCTACAGCATCGACAAGGATGCAATGGTCTATATGTACAACCCCTTCAAGGAGAATCTTGCAAGAGCCTTCATCGACAAGCTTGAAGCCAAGAGGATCTTCTATACCAACGCTGTTCTTGAGTCATGCTTCGTACCCAAGTACAAGGTGACTCAAAGGCTCAACATCCCCCTCAACGACGGCACTCCTGTGCCCTGCCTTGTGCTTGACAAGGCCTAGAGATCCAGGATCACAGGGCAGTGGTCGCTTCCAGTGGTCTGGGCGTCTATTCGGCTGTCCTTGATTGATGGGAAAAGCCTGTTGGAGCAAAGCCAGTAGTCGATTCTCCAGCCTATGTTCTTCTCCCTGGCCTTGAAGCGATAGCTCCACCAGCTGTACTCCACCTTGTCTGGATAAAGAGACCTGAAGGTGTCGGTAAAGCCCATGGCCAGAAGGTTTGTGAAGCCTTCCCTCTCCTCTATGGTGTAGCCAGCAGAGCGCTCGTTGCTCTTGGGGTTCTTGATATCTATCGGGCAGTGGGCGACGTTGAAGTCCCCTGTTGAGAGTACCGGCTTGGATTTGTCCAGCTCAGACAGGTAAAGGGCGAAGGCCTTGTCCCATTCCTGGCGGAAGGCAAGGCGTGCAAGGCCTTCCTGGGAGTTTGGCGTGTAGACCGTCACAACATAGAAGTCCTTGAACTCAGCAGTGGTTATGCGGCCTTCGTCATCGCTTCCATAGGTGACGTTCAGAGGCTCTTCCTTGGTCAGTATGGCTGTTCCGGAGTAGCCCTTGCGAGAGGCGTAGTTGAAATAGCAGTGATAAGGCTCGAAGCTTTCATCAAGCTGGCCTTCGGATAGCTTGATCTCCTGCAGGCAGACTACATCTGGATCTTCCTTGGCGATATATTCCTTAAAGCCCTTGGCAAGCACAGCGCGCAGCCCGTTTACATTCCATGATATTAGTTTCATGGCCTGATTCTAGCATTCTAGGCTACTGGCTTCAAGCTTTTCTCCATGGCCTCTTTCATGCACCTTCCGATTATCAGCTGGCCTTGCAGATTGGGGTGAATGCCATCGACGCATAGCAGGCTGCCTAGGTCCATGCTCTGCAAGAAGGCGCTGCGTATGTCTACAAGCACGCATCCCCTTCTCTTGGCAAGGTCCTCAGCCATTCTGCTGAAAAGCTCCTGGTAGCGATAGATTCTCTGCACATCATTGTGCAGGAATTCCATAATGCTGGACTTGTCGATATCGCGCTGGGTGAACCAGTCGAAGTACCTCTGTGAGTCTATTGGGGGAAGGCTGAAGATTATCGGCCTTATTGAGCGCTCCTCAAGATAGTCTAGGATGCTGCTGTAGCATAAGACAAACTCCTCGGGGCTTGTCTTGCTCTGATGATCCTTGTAAGGGTCTTCTGAAATCTGGCTCCAGTAGAAGTCGGCATCATTTCCACCGTAATCCATGCATACCAGATCAGGCTTTTCCTGTGAATTCTCAAGGTCCCTTCTTATCTGCTCAAAGCCCTTGGTCACTGTCATTCCGAATCTGGAGGAGTTCATTATGCTGACACCGAATCTGCTCTCAAGGTCACTCAGTCCCATATTGTTGTCCACCTTGTAGGACTTGGTCTGGGAGCTGACCACAACGCCCTTTAGAATTGAATCTCCAAAAAGCCTTATTAGCTTCATTTTTCTGCCTCCAGGTAAATGATGTAGAAAAATCGGCTTGCTGGAAATGGCATTGATTCATCATTTTGGGCTGAAAAAAGGCCCTTGGTTTTAACCAAGAGCCTTATAGCTAGGATTAACTAAAGCCTTTAGTTATGCCTTGAATAGACCATGAAGGTTGCAATACTCATAGGCAGAAATAACGGTATCGCCCTCCTTGACCGCAAATGTGGCCACAGGCTTCTGGCCCGGCTTCAGCTCAACTCTCTGATTGCCAGCCTTGGTCTCCAAGGCTATCCATTGAATATAATGGGCTTCGGTCATTGGATGCTCAACCGAACCCACGGTCACAGTGACCAGGTTCCCCTCTCTCTTGATTACAGGAACATGCTTCTCCTTGGCGCCGTCAGTGGAGCCTGGAACAATGAGCTCCATAGGCTGGCCACAGCACTCGACCTCAATGCCCGTGTTGTTGACATAAGCGATGATGTTGCCGCAAATCTTACATACGTAGAATTCCATCGTGGTATCTCCTTTCCCATATTATACTGTAAAATCCTCTAAAAGGA
>Ga0172378_10004392_pt1 | contig 13214 bp, 9 predicted proteins | sample GrowelOW332metaG_FD_119755 | JGI IMG/M metagenome (GOLD analysis project Ga0172378, IMG submission 119755) | Groundwater microbial communities from an aquifer near a municipal landfill in Southern Ontario, Canada - Pumphouse #3_1 metaG | ecosystem: Environmental > Aquatic > Deep subsurface >...
GATTCATCCTTAGAAGTACCAGGAACAACACCAGCTATATCACAAAAATCAAATATAGTAGAAATAACCTCTTCTCCTCCAATTGGATAAGAAACAAAAAGATTGCAATTTCTTAAATCGATGAACGGGCCTTGGATATTATAAAGTTCTGAACTTTCATGCTTCTGCTCTTCATATCCAAGTTCAACCCATCTGGCCATATCATTGGCTGTACCAAGAATGGTTCTCCCATCCTTATCTTTTTGGAAATCATATTTCGTTCTGTTATCTCTTGCCATATATAAAGCTTTTTCTTATGCTTCACCATCAGTCAAACCATCCATTAGACTTTAAGATATCATGTAAAATTCTGCCTGTTTGATTTAAAACCCAACTTGGTTCATCTTTCCAATATCCCCCAACAAAATTATCAATTAAACCTAAATTAATAAAATTATATGCCGCAATTGTGTCTTGAGTTTTATCTTCAACATAATCAGGTAATTTCTTTAAATCCAGAAAAAAGGATTTATTTACAATAAAACAAAGACGTAACATTGTATCGTTATCTATTTTATCCAAAAGTCTTGCTTTATATATCATGCCCATTATTGAAGCTTTGTCATCCTCTTCTGCGCAATATAAGAGATTTATTAAATAAGATGAAATACGTTTTTTGTCATTAGGGCCCAGACTATTTATAAATTTTTGCTTTTTTCTTCATCAATATTTTCTGATTCTTTCAAAAATTTAGAAAGTTTATTTACCGAAATCTTCCCGAGCCTATTTTTCCAACGACCCTATAGATCCTTATCAGCTATCCATACTGGCGTTAGAAGCTCATGCAGTTCCTCGCGGAAGAAAAAGATAACTGTCCCTTCCAAAACATAATTAACAAGACAATGACTGCCCCACAGGGCCCTTCTCAGAAAAACCTGCTCGCAATGTTATCAGCAAATTAAAGACAAAGTTTACGAATCTATTTTCTTTCAATTCATGAACTTTGCTAATAACATTATAGTTCATCAGCCTCTTCTTCTGTCTTACTAGTAGCTTCACTATCCTTATTAGAGATATCTTTTGCGGAATCGCCTTCAAGATTATCTGGCTCGTCATCACTGTGCCAAGTCTTACCTTCTTCATGGTCTTTAGGTAGGAATGAAATGAAGATTTTCAAGAAGGCTTCATTATTAAAGAAGTAGTTAGGATTTTCGTCAATTTTCTCAAGCATGAAAGAAAAACCATAGTTGGCATATTCCTCCATAGTATCAATAAGTTGGTCAATAATTGATCGAGCACTAATTTTACCTTTTTCAAGGCCTATAAAGTCAATATCTGTCTTTGCAACTAGGGCAGCAAAGATATAACCGATAATTTCATTATATGACTTACGATTTTTCCTGTTTTCTTGATTCCCCCAATACATCAATGGATGTCCAAGATCTTTTCTTTTGGAGTGATCATCAGTTAATGGAATTTTCTTATCAGCATATAGACCGATAAAAAATGCCATAATATAGACTTCGTAACCTGCACCAAGAATCTTAGCCCGATCAGCCGAACCGCTGTTCGAACCTTTCCCATAATCACTAAATTGTTTTATAAGGGGCTCATCAAATTGAATCTCATATTCTGGATTTCTTTTACCCCATAGCACAAATAAACTATCTTTCATGTCAATCTTATTTTATACGTTCCACATGAGTAGAGATGGTTGAGAGATCATTGCTGTCAAACCCTTCCTCTTTCTGAATTCTATAAACAAAGCTTTTCAAATTAGAAAGCTTTTGCTCTTGTATTTTACTCGTATTTGTTTCAGGATCGCGGTAGAGAAGGTCCTTTGTAACGATAATACATTGCTTATTGATGCTATCGATAATATTATAAAATAAGTCTTCTTTAATCTCACCGAAAGATGATGTTGGAGCATCAAAGATAAGCGGATAGTCATCCTCCCGTTTCTGTGTGGTAATGTCAGAAATAGCGAAAAGAATAGACATATACATTGTTGTTTTTAGAGCACCATTGGAATTCATGATGCGTTCACCATTAGATACTAGGTAAATGCGAGCTCGATCATCTTCTCGAACGTCAATACAAACTTCTCCATGGAAATCGCCTGTATTCAACCGTTTTAGATAATTGTTGGCATGATCCGTTAATTTATCTATAAAATGTCTCAAGTTGTCCTTACGGGCTCGCTCGAACGCCTTCTTTACACAAAAGAAGACCCTATGGACCTTTTCATAAACCTTTCCCATGCCAGTATTTGGCTTAAGGTTAGAATACTCCTGTTCTTTTTCGTCCAGCTTTTCTTTGTTTCTTTCAATTTCAGACTTGAGGCGATAGATATCATCATCGGCTCGTTGTTTCTGATTGTAGTAACCCCGCCAATCTTTAATGTCTTTTTCAATTATGCCCTCAGATAGATTAGATTGAATAAGTAAATTCTTCTTATCATTTTCAAGTTCTTCAATCTGTTCATCTATTTTTTTAAGTTCTTCTTTACGATCCACAACAAACTTTATCCGATCGGCAATAACGTTTCTTAACTGAATGATTTCACGTTGTCTCTCTCCACTCAAACTTGTACTAATTGTACGAAGTTCGTTCAAATAATTGAAGGAAAACAATGGTTTTTCTGTCTCTTCTACTTTTTCATTAATCTTCCTTGTTTTTTCCTCAATATGCTTGTAGTAGTTGGCAAGACGTTGCTTCATAAATTCAAGTTCAGTACTTCCTTCAGGAGCAACGTGACCACAAATTTTACAGCGGTGATCTTGGATCATCTCCTCTAATACCTGTGGGCCAGGAATATCCCAATCTAATTCGGGTCCGCCTTGTTGATTTTTTGTAATTTCTTTCAATGCATCTTGTTGGCCTTCCAGACGGCCTCTTTTTTCAATATAGGCATCATTCATGCGTCTTCTTTGTCGGTTGGCTCCAGACACTTTCATCTGAAATGACTTAAGAGTTTGTGGAAAATCACAAAGAATCCATAAGTCATCTAGTAACTTGTAATTGTAGTTAATCTCAGATAGATTAGCCACATGTGTTCTTTTTTCCATTAGGGTAGTTAGCCGACTTTGAAGTTGCTTGTATTTAGCACGTATCTCTTCGCTGTTGGCTAGGTCTTCTATCCTAACATTGAATTCATCAGACACTTCTTGCTGTTTCTTCAGATCTTTTTGTGCATTTATAATCTTGTCCTCTAAATTCTCAATATCTTTGTCGAGTTCGTCGGCCTCTTTCTCGTTCTTTGAATCTCGTTTTAATTCACGTTTGTAATTTCTGTCCGATTTCTCTTCCATCTTGGAAGCTAAATCAACATATTTGTCAAATTCTCGAATATCGGAAAATTTTGCAACCAAAGCTTTTAAGGCTGTATCATTCTCAAATACATTCAATTCATTCTCGCCCTTAAAAAGGCAATAGCGTCTCATATCATAATCGAAGCATCTATCAAGAAGATTCTTCCCGTCAGTAAGAGAACGCTCTGCGCCATGGCATTCGTAGCCTTTAAAGCTAAAGTTCGATGTTATGATATTATCCGAATGCTTAGTAAATTCAAAGGATTTCTCAACTATCTTATCTCCATCTTCATGTTGGAAGACAATGGAGACAACCACCTTATCAGAATCCCCATCGCCTAATTCTTTCTTACGCTTGGCAGAGATGTTGGTCGCCTTGATATTTTCTGTACTAGTGTTGAAAAGCCATTCCAATGCCTCAAAGAAAGTCGTCTTTCCATCACCATTATCACCTATAATCAGTGTCAAGCCATCTTTCAGCTCAAATTCATTATAGCCGTAATAGCTACGGAAATTATTGATCGTTATTTTCTTAATTATCATACTAGATTGTTAATAAGGAAGTTGCTTATCTCATTATATATTTGTGTTTCTGACTTGTTACCACTTAAAATAAACATAGCGAGTGCCTTTACAACGGTATTATCAGAATTTAAAGCTTCATCGATTGATTCATAGTCCGTTGGATTATAGTCGCCGATACTCACTAGCTGTGGGTTTTCAATTATGGCAGCTAGTAATCGATCATAATTAGATTGTGATTTTTCCATAAAAAAAATTTTAGACATCGAATATAGATAATCCATAATAGCTTATTACATCATCTAGTTCTTTAACACTATCACTGCTGTTGTCAGACAAAAGTGCAAAATTTTGGACCCTTTTCAATTCATTCCTCAACAAACTCTTTTCTACCTGAAAAGCATTACTTGAATGATTGACAATAGGAGCAACAACCAAATCATGAATAATTGCCATATGCTTATTTGGATGAGTTCTAAGAATTCGTCCACGACGCTGTATAAATTGTCTCGGATTTCCTGTGCTGGAACAAAATATTGCCATTTCGCTTCTTGGAACATCAATACCTTCATCTAAGCATTTCATTGAGGTTAGTACTTCAAGTTGCCCCGAAGCAAACTGATTAAGCATAACTTCTCTATCTTTAGAGTCAGATGTAAATTCTCGTACTGTAGTTTTTTTACTTGCTTCACTAATTATACGAGTATATTGGTCAATGAGATGATCAACATCTTGGCCAATATAGTGATCCCTCTCAACACAAAAATAAGCTTCGTGTTCAGATTCGGCACCTTCAGGAACATACACCAAAGTATATTTCAAGTTACCTTTTTCTTCTAATCTTTCTTGAATAATACGTTTGAACACCTCCTTTTTATTTACAGCTTTATGAATTATGCGCTTTCGTTTAAGCAATAATCCTGTTAGTATAGGATCGTCTTTAAACGAATTATCATTAGTATTCATGTATCTAGCTATCTTTTCTGAAAGTTCTATATATGCGTTCATCTCATCAACGGCTAATTCAATGAGGTGAGGATAATAGTAATAATGACATAAGACACCATTTTTAATGGCATCTTCCATAGAATACACAAAAGTATACTGTCCTTTTTCAATATTGAAGAAATTGTTTATAGCTTCATTCCCTTCTGAATCATATTGACGATTAGGTGTAGCAGAAAGACCAATACGTCTTATGATACTAACAGAAGGTAGCCTCTTCTTAATTTGTAATGCGCCCATATTGTGGGCTTCATCTGCAATAAGAAGAACACGTTTTCTGGGTAATGTATTTACCATATTAAACACCTCATCATGAACGAAAGAAGCATATGTCGTGATGATAATATAGTTGTTTTTCTTCGGATCATCACTAAGTCGTTCGGATATAAGAACATTGGTCAGATTAGATCTCCAATCACGATTTTTCGAACTGATTTTGATAATGTGCTGAAAGTTGAACTTCGCGCATTCTTTACGCCATTGCTCTACAAGTGTAACAGTAGGAACTATGATGATTGCTTTGTAATAGCCATTTCTTTTGTAAATTTCTAACAGACAATTAAGCGCAGTTATAGTTTTCCCTGTCCCTGTAGCCATAGCAAAAAGTCCCTTCTGCTTGTTATATTTCCAGTTTTCAAATGCTTGTTGCTGATACTCTCTAGGCTGAGCAAATGGAAATCTAGGCGTCATTTCTATGTTGACATCGCTTACGAATGCATATTCATGCATCTTGCGCAGTCTGAGATCCTTAAGATCTTCCTCAGCATTTAGCAAATCTGCAATGTCTGGATCTGCATAGTTCGAAGAGATAGCTGTCTCAAGTTGTGAAGGAGAGATATAATCAATTCCTGTGATTTGGTGTTCCATAATGGACTCAAAATAATCACGTTGGTTGCTTATTCTCCTATGAACCATCCGGTCCAATGAACTGCTAAGATCAATCTTTATTTCTTCAAGATTATTAAACAATCCATTTACGGTAAAATTTGCTGAACCTGTAAAAGACACTGTCATATCTCCATCCCTGAATTGTCCAGATTTTGTATGTGCTATACCCTTGTGCGTTCGAGGCTTAATTATCTCTATTTGAATTCTTTTCTGAGAAATGAGATAGGCAAGACAACCGAAAAACTGTTCTTGATAGGCATCAAATGTTTCACGTAATTCTCTAAAATTACTTAGATCCATACAATCTATCACGTCTCCCATCTCGCCTTTGATGATAGTTTCTTTGTCTCGTGTGGAAACAATTTGATTGATAACAAGTCTAAATATTCCTCCACGAGAAATAAAAGATGCAAAACCTATAGATAGTGCACTAATAGCAGCAGAGTTGAAATAACCCAATTGTAGATCAAACTGATTGCTATTTATTAGACTTTCAGTAAAGAACATCTCTGGAGAATTCCTTTCTCTAGGCCTATAAGTACCATCCTCTGCCCATTTTACATCTTTAAGCATAGTTATATCTACTATATAAAGCAGTTTGCGCACATAATATCATCACCGAAAATATCAGAGAGAGTTGTGCCTTTGTTATTTTTTTTATTTTTTTCTTGTCGCTTGATAACATCAAGTTTGATCTGACGAATGCGTTCGGGTTTTATCAAATCTGTAAGACTTTCATTTTGGTTCCAAGTATAGCCATCCTTCTCAAAAGACATGGCCTTTTTAAAGAGGTCTGGATGCTGTTCGTAGAGCCATATCCATTCTATCTTTTGCTGATAGAAACAGAAAAAACATCCACTACGACTACGACAATAGGTTCCTGTCTTTCCGCCAACCTCAAAGGGGATTTCTTCATAATACTTTGGAACACCAACACCACTCTCACGCAAAAGTTGGAAGACATCTGCCTTGACGATAACATCTTCATTATTCAGCAACGGAAACTCATCTTCGGTTAACTTGCCAACAGGATAGTTGGTTGTATGAAGAAATTCAAAAACTGCATGATTGCACATCTTCACATTAAAGTCAAGAAGTGCATTCAATTTCTTGGAATAATAGAACTGTTTAGTGATAGGATGACGCACGACATCCATCAGATCTTCTTTCATAAATCCGTCAGGACAGAGACGATCGTAAATCTCAGTAATCTGACCGATGTTTTCATTATGAAGGAATTTGTTGACAACATCAAGGCTCCATATATTCCGACGAAAGGGAAAGATTGATTGGATATTTGCTTTCGACGAGATATACCCGTCTCTCTCTTCATCTCCACGAATACCAACATACGAAATGGCCATGTCGTTGCCGACAAAATGTTCAAACTCATCCAATTTCATTTTCTTAGTACACCAGCGTGCCTGAGGAGAAGGAAGAAAACCTCCCATTGACTTTAGAAAATGCTCAAACGGTGTTGGCTCAGGACTCCCCTCAGCCGCACGAAGACGAGTAATATGACCAAGGTAAGCTCCAAGCCTATCTATCAAAAGTTCTGTCTCTGCTAGTTCACAACCTGTATCGGAGTTGTAATATTCTATTTTCAGATTAGGATATTTCCGTTTCAAATAGATAGACAGTGCTGCACTGTCTTTGCCGCCAGAAATCCCAAGTATATGCCTAACTTTCATTTAGTAGTCCTTTCTTTTAGAATCTTCAGCAATGTTGCCTCAGCAACTTCGTCGTGACCTTGGAGAAGGTTTTGTATCTCCCTTTCCAATACCTCATACTCTTTCTTGTCTTTTTCCAAAAGTCGGTAGATATGCGATTTTATGACAGTGCCGTCTTTGCTAACCATATCAAAAGAGAAGATGTCATCATCGTCTCCTCCGTCTACTTTAGAGATGTCAGCATATTTCTCACACTCTTGGAAGAGTTCTGTCAATTCATCTATAAGTTTTGCTTCTTGGTCATCTCGCAGACGTTCCAAAGGTTGGTCAAGAGCCGTATAACAAATGGACTGATACCATTCCGTGCGATTGTCAAATTTAGACATGGCATGGTTGTAGAACTCTTTCAGCCTATCGGTCAGAAGATATGTCTTAACGGCTGAGAGTCGCTGCCTGATTTCTACGATGTATTCATCATATTCGTACGATGACAGCCCAAGTACTTCGACTATACGGTGCTCAATACGATCAATCAGTTTTCCATAGCATCCTCGCAATTCCCTTACGGCGCGATTGATGATATAGGCATATTGCTTTGCAAATTCTTCGCTGTTTTTTGCTTCTTTGTCATATCCCAAAGCCTCAGGCAGGTCCTCCAGAAACGTTTTCTCTGGATCCTTTGCTTTAGCGATAATATCCCGGAATCGCTGAGTTTCTATGTGATCAAATTTTCGCGTGTGCTTAGCATAGTCGTTTAATCTTCTGTTATAAAAGAAGAAAAAAGGCTTAATGGTATCAATGAGTTGATCGCTCCTAATGCCGCCAACCTCTTTGAGATTGACAAATTTGCGATACTGATTGAAGAATTCCATCCTAACTCCTGTTACATCAAATGCTTTCACAAGGTATTCTCCTGGATGCTTTTGCAGCAACTCAAAAAACTCGATATTGATTTCAGGAATGTATGCGCCATTATCTCCATGCAAAGAATAATCTTGCCTTCTTATATATAAATATGTTGGAATCCAGAAATCCAATAATCCAGCTTTAAGTTTATAGGGCTGAGCAGAAAGTTTTTTGACTAATTCAGAAATCTTTCTCGGCTTTAAGGTTGTGGAATGTAAGAAATCCTCGCAAGCATTCCATAGAGACATTATGCCTTGGTTGGACGGTTTATCTGAGAAATGGCCATCCACATGTAGCCCTGTATTCTTAAGAAGTGAGTAGTAAATTGTCTTTTCCGGAGGAAATTTATCTGATTCAAATCCAAAATCTACAGCTTCACTATTGCTAACAAGAGCCTGAAGATATTTGGCTTTTGCACTTGAAATTGTACCACTCAATCTATTCTTGTTAAATAGTTCGTTAATCATTACCGGTGTTTGAGAATAGACATCGTCACAAACCTTCGATAGCAATTTGTTAAAGTCACGTTGCGAATTGACAGCGATCTCCTTACCCTTAAAGATCCAAGAGACATTGCCGTTGTAAGCAAAGAGACTTTCTTGAATGGTCCTATTTAACTGCACCTTCTCATAATCGCACAAGTTATTAATTTCATTGACAGCAACACGATCAGTCTTATCAATAAGCACATGATGCAGAATATATTCATACTTTTCAATTTGATAGAGATGGTCTACTATCTTATCTGTATTATTGAAGAAAGCGAAGATGATGGCGTGTTCACAGTCGGTACTCATCTTTTTCACTTCATCAAGATAACCATTTTGTGATGAGAAAACAAGTTCCACATAGCCATCAACATCACCAGTAGGTACAATATCTATTATCTCGTCTAACACTTCATATTCAAAATATCTTGGCGTTCCCCGATGATAATAATAGGCCTTGACAGGTGCGACTCTTTTCGCAAAAAACTCACGCAATTCCGCAACATATGATATAGGACGGCTCACTACCAACCCAGCCTTGGATATTTCCTCTTCGATATTAATGTCTGTTCCCTCGAAGAGAATAAGACGGTGTTTGTACTCAGCATAACGGATAATCTTATAGTGCTCAAGGGTAGCAATGAGTTTTTGTGGATTTTTGATATCAAGGGCTTGATATGCATAGACGGCAAATTGATCTCTATTCATAGAGAATCCGGCTGTTCCTAAGAGGTTCAACATACCAATGGATTTGACTATTTTGATAGCATCAAGCATCTCTGTCTTGTTACCCCATTTCTGTCCTTCCACTCGTTCAATGGCAATCTTCATGGCGCTCCAATTCATAGAATCGGTATTAGCATCCTTCAGAAAAGAATAGAAATTGAAGACGATATAGTCATAGACTAATTGAAGATTATAGGTCAATCTTTTCGTAGGCCTAAAAGTACTGAAAGAATTGCTTCCCCGAGCATGAAGGAATGTGAACAAAGACCTTTCATTCTGCCCGTATCTTTGAATGGCTTGAGTTATGCTGTAGGATGAGAACGGATCAAGGGGATAAAGACTTTTTGCAGTCTCAAAAGTAAAGTCAGTCGTGACAAATTTAGTATCAATGGCCAGTTGATATAGAGTCTTCAGATTCTCTTCTACAGGGGTAATATTGCAGTTTTGTCCTTTACTTTGCTTTGCAGCTAACATAAGAATCTGCTCAACAGGCTCTATAAACACGACTTCTTTGAAACGGCCCTTCACTTTGGTCCATTCGTTACGTTGCGCATTAGACAGATCTTTAGCATAGGCACTAAAGTTTTGATGAAGAGTCGTTAACAAAAGGATTTTTCTCGTCGGTACATTCACAAATTCTGCCAATTTTTGCAAGAAGTACAGTTCCCTCTCTGGATTATTTTTTGCTGCATGCTCCAATACTTTTCCGAACTCATCAATAATGATAACAAGAAAAGAACTTTTCGCATTAAGCCTATTATAATAAATGCGAAGAAAATCAATTACACTCTCTGAATTTTCTTCAATATTCAATTTACGGGCCAAGAGAAGCGAAAGATCTTCATAGTCACCAATGATATCCAACATCTCAAAGCGTTTGCTTCCCAGCACATTAGCATGTTTAAGTAAATATTTTTCTTTGTTCCTTCCTGCAAGGTCCTTTTGCAATGCAATCAAGAAACTTGACTTTCCTGTACCATATGTACCTATTATGGTATAGGAATGAATTCCTGACTGATATCCATTAACGATTTCCGCCAACACTTTCTTTGCATTAGGGGTAACAATGTATTGGCTTCCTGCAGGAAAGCCTGTTTCTATATTGGCTGATAGACTAATTTTCTTCATGGGTATAGTATTTGTCGAGAAATATTTGTGCTTCGACTCTTTTCAAGAATTGTAGTTGTCGTACACCAGCAACGTCGCTGTAATGCATCAAATCTGGATAAATCTCACTAGCTTGTTGCAACATGGCTATAGTTTCCATATCACTTAAACAAAAAACAAGCCCCAAATCTTGCAGTGAAGAAAAATCAACACTTAGATTATCTGCCTTCCATTCGATTATGGCATAAATATAGATTTCCAATGGCAGTTGTCTTTTACCTTCAATGTTGAACTGATAACTTTTCCCTTCATCAGAAGTCCTGATTAAGTTCAAATCGAGTAAGAGAGATGTGTACTCCTCAAAACTGTGTGCTTTCGAGGGCTCTACATAGTTTTGCAACAATACTGCAACATCTTTCTTTGTAGTGTTTTCATTGAAAGTCTTCATTTTACCAGCTTCAACCATATAGCGTCTTACTGTGTTGACCACTTGACTGCGGGTGAACTCTTTGCGCTCTTTTTGTAAACGAAGGAACATCCAGTTATACAGCGTAGCTTCACCTCCTGTAACAAGCAGGAAATGCAATAACCACAAGGTTCCCAAATCTTCCATATAAGGATCGACACCGTTCTTGTCATTGAAGATGTAATCGGCAATAGGACTCAATTCATCATTGATTGTCAGTGTGAAAGCACGCAGCCAATAACGGATGGACAAGACCATATTTTTACCTACTCCTAACTGAATGACAGAGTCAGGAGAATTGAAATTACAACCATGCGCCAAAAAGTCATATCCTCTTTTCAGCCATAAAGACTTACAAGAGAATGATTCATGGCCAGAAAAAACATATTTATTGGTCATTGAGGAAAGGACTAAGATGATATATCGTTTAGCCAGTTGGGAAAGAAAGCACATCCACATCTTTCAACTCTCAACCCAAACGATTCCTTCCACTCCAAACCTAACCAGAAAAGCATCAGAAAAAAATACGTCTATAATAAGGCGCCTCACTTCCTAAGCTTCTTAGTTTGTCATTGAAAGGGATAATTAGTATTGAAACCTTCAGAATTCAGATATCGCTATCTAATTTTACCCGCAAAAGTTGATATTCAGCATACAAGTGCTTCATGTCAACTACAAAGTTACAAAAAATATTTGTATCAAAAAATTAAACACCTTTATTTTTATTGTTTTATGGCTATCTAAGTATATCTTCTAACCACGTTATAAGTTTTACCTTTAAGCCTATTGATTGAATTATAATAAAGCATATTAGACTTACCCTATCGATCTATGATTGAAAAGATTGAAATATTGTGGCAAAATGAATGCAGCAACCTTACCTACAATTCTTGAAAAGAAACCTTTTAGGTGATTTGGATAGTTGCGTATTATCATAAGAGGATTACTCAGCCGCAAAAGACACACTATCTAATCCATTTTCTTTATACCATTTAAATGAGACGATCCATCTTACTCATGGCCCAATAAATTTCCCTAACTTTGTACTTGAAGAACAGTTTTTGTAAGAATTTGAATACCAGTAGCCTAGAAATTATAGCCATTTTCGCTAACCCCTAGTTACGTAATTATTCTTATTTCGTCAAACTCATTCGAATAATCATAAATAACTCTTTTAATCTATACGTATAATATGAAAAAGATTTTATTAAAAATGACGATGATTGCTATCGTGGCATTCATCAGTTGCGAGCTCTCCTCCTGTAACCGACTTTATTATCAAGTGTATGATGTCCATTCCAATGGTCTTATCCAGAAAGGAAACGCCCTAACGTATGAAAATGGAGATATCAAAGTGGTATATAATCTTTGGGGCGAAGATGGTGATATCGGTTTTATCTTTCAGAACAACACATATATGGACCTGTTTATTGACATGAACCAAACATTCTTTATCCGTAATGGGATAGCCAAAGACTATTTTAAGGACCGGGAATATACTACGTCACATACGACAACTTTTTCTAAAGGCTATACGATCAGTCAGACTGGTGAAAGCAGCTCCAGTTACTGGCCGACCCGGTATTATGTTCCAACTACCATATCCGGTATGAACAAACTGGCAAGGGGAGCCAGCAAGGCGGTAACGATGAAAGAACGGAAGTTTATCTGCATACCAGCACATTCCTGCAAGGTGATCCATGAATATAAAATTTCTCCCGAATTGAATATTACTTGTAATAAAAAGCAGGATTATCCGTATCGTATTGCCAATATCGGGACTTACTCAGAGTCCACTACCCCATTGAGGTTCAGGAACCGTATTGCCTATTCTTCTACAAATGACGGAAAGGGACTGCGATATATTGAGAATGATTTCTACATCTCCGGTATTACTAACTATTCCAAAAAGGCAGCTATAAAAAAGGTGAAGGAAAAAGTAGACTGTTACAGTTCTGGAAAAGAAAAATGTGAGTATTTCAAGATCGGCGGTCCTGACAAGTTCTACAAAGTTTATGTCAAGAAAAGATGGTAACAGGTAAAGGTCATTCGAGAATTTCGGATGACCTTTATTTTGCCAACAGGTTCCTTAATGACTTTCTGTCATATAATAATCCCCTCTTCCGTAGTGAGTTCCATACGAAAA
>Ga0172378_10004393_pt1 | contig 13214 bp, 11 predicted proteins | sample GrowelOW332metaG_FD_119755 | JGI IMG/M metagenome (GOLD analysis project Ga0172378, IMG submission 119755) | Groundwater microbial communities from an aquifer near a municipal landfill in Southern Ontario, Canada - Pumphouse #3_1 metaG | ecosystem: Environmental > Aquatic > Deep subsurface >...
AGTCGTATTGAACCGTGTCAGATTCGAGAGGAAGCAGCACTAAGATATAGTTGTGGGTGCAAATTCGAAGTGTTTTTACTCATGGCACTATTATTTTATAGATATATCTAAGGAGAGAGCTAACTCTCTTTTTTTTTATAAGTGTTTAATTTAAAACTACAAGGACGGTAGTTAGAATGTATAAAATATTAGATGTAAGAGAAATAAGAAAAAATAAAGAAAAATATAGAAGGTTAGATGAAGATATTCCGCTAATAGATAATTCATTATATATTGTATTAAGTGAAAATAACGAAGATATAGGGTATATTGTAGCTAGAGTATTTTCTGAAAAATATATTTTAGAAAAAATTTTTATAAAAAAAAGTGAAAGATATAAATCTTGTGGGATGAAGTTGTTGATTTTTTTTATAGAACATGGAATAAAGAAAAAAAAAGAGAGTATAGAATATGAAAGTAAAGATATAGAAAATTTTTTAAAGAAAGCTAATTTTAGGAAGATAAATAGGAATAAATTAAGTCTAGATATAAGAAAAGCAAGAAAAAGAAAAAAAGCTGGGAAAAAAGTAGTTATAAAATCAGTTTTTTTAAATATTTTTTTAGCAATTATAAAAATTTTTGGTGGTATTTATGGTCATTCAAGAGCGTTGGTTGCTGACGGGATAAACTCTTTGTCAGATGTGATTACTTCCTTTGGTATACTTTTTGGAATATATTTCAGTAACATTCCAGGGGACGAAGAACATCCTTATGGTCATGAAAAGATAGAAAGTGTTATTGGAACTGTTATGGGGGTTATAATAATTTTAACTTCTTTTGAAATTGCTAGAGATTCTTTAACAAATTTATTAAAAAAGCAGGTTAATTATCAAATAAATCTTAATATTATTTGGATTGCAGGAATATCAGTTGTCATAAAATATATAATGTATTTAAATAAATTAAAAGTTGGTAAAGAGACAAATAATATTGCTTTAATTGCTGATGCAAGGGATAGTAAAAGTGATGCAATATCATCTTTTAGTGTTATAATAGGTATATTGCTTTCATACTATGTTTCAGATATATTTGATGTGTTATTAACTATATTAGTTTCAATACTAATATTTAAAGAAGGAGTAATAACTATATTAGAAACTTCAAACTCTATTTTAGATAAACAAGACGAAACATTTATAAAAAAAATAGAAGAATATATCTATAAAAATACTAACATAAAAAATGTTCATGATATATATATGAGAAGATATGGCGATAAAATATTTTTAAGTATGCATATAAGATTGGATAAAAATATGACTGTTTATGAGGCTCATAGCCTTTCAGATAGTTTAAGTGAATCAATAGTAATAGATTTTGAAGAAGTTAAAGATGTAATGGTACATATAGATTGTTTGATAGATTAATATGAGGAGAGTTAAATGAAAAATATATTATCAAAGTTAAATGAACAACAAAGAATAGCGGGGGCTAAAATAGATGGTCCTTTATTAATTTTAGCAGGTGCTGGTTCTGGTAAAACAAGGACTATAACATACAGGATAGCTCATATGATAATGGAATTAGGGATGTCCCCTTATTCTATTTTAGCTGTAACTTTTACAAATAAAGCAGCAAAAGAGATGAAAGAAAGAGTAGAGAATTTAGCAGGGGAAGAGGGAAAAAAAGTAATGATTTCTACTTTCCATTCTTTTGGATTAAAACTTTTAAGGATATACTCTAAAGCTATTGATTACGATGCTAACTTTACAATATATGATATGGATGATCAGAAAAAAATAGTAAAGGCAATACTTAAGCAATTAGTTGTAAAAGATAATGAATTAACAGAAGGAAAAGTAGTGTCTAGAATTTCAAAATTAAAGGAAAATGGTATAGATCCAAAGGAATATGATGAAAATCATAAATTTGAACCAAATGCAAATATTATTAGTGAAGTTTATAAAAGATATAATAAAGAACTTAAGGGAAATAATGGAATGGATTTTTCAGATATATTGGTTAATACATATAAACTATTAGAAAATGATGAGATATTAAGTAAAGTTCAAGAAAAATATAAATATATAATGGTAGATGAATATCAAGATACAAATAATATTCAATACAATATTATAAATAAAATAGCTGATAAATATAAAAATATTTGTGTTGTTGGTGATGAAAATCAAAGTATTTATGGGTTTAGAGGAGCAAATATTAGAAATATTTTAGATTTTGAAAAGGATTATCCAAATGCAACTGTAATAAAATTAGAAGAAAATTATAGATCAACAAAAGTAATTTTAGAAGCAGCTAATTCAGTTATAAAAAATAATAAAACTTCAAGAGATAAAAATTTATGGACAAACAAAAATGAAGGGGATAAAATTTTAGTAAAACCTTGTATAACAGCAAGAGAAGAAGTTAATTATGTAATTGAAAAAATAGTTGGGATGAAATCCCAAGGTAAAAAATATAGCGATTTTACTATTCTTTATAGAACAAATGCTCAGTCAAGATTATTTGAAGAAGGATTCTTAAGATATGGTATACCTTATAAAATATTTGGTGGAATGCAATTCTATCAAAGAATGGAAGTAAAAGATATATTAGCATATTTATCTGTAATAAACAATCAAAAAGATGGAATTAATTTAAATAGGATCATTAACGTTCCAAAGAGAAAGATAGGTAGTAAAACATTAGAAAAAATAAATTTATATGGTGAAGAAAATGGGTTAAATTTTTATGGAACTTTAGAAGAAATTGAAAAAGTAGAAGGAATTGGAAAATCTACATTGGAAAAATTAAAAGAATTTTATTTTGTTATAAAAGAGCTTATTCAAGCTTCATCAGAACTATCAGTTTCTGAAACATTTGATAAATTAATATCTAAAATTCATTATAAAGATTATTTAAATTCATTAAATGATAATGTTGAATCAAGATTAGAAAATATAGATGAACTTAAGAATTCAATAGTTGAGTTAGAAAAAATAGTAGATAACTTAACTTTAAGAGAATATTTAGAAAATGTTTCGTTAGTTAGTGCAACTGATGAGCTTGAAGAAGAGAAAGAATATATAAAACTAATGACTATACATAATGCAAAAGGATTAGAGTTTCCTGTTGTATTTTTAGTTGGAATGGAAGATGAACTATTTCCAAATGCTGGTAAAGTATTAATTGATGAAGATGTTTTAGAAGAAGAAAGAAGGGTTTGTTATGTTGCTATAACAAGAGCTGAAGAAAAATTATTTATGAGTTATTCAGTGAGCAGATACATATATGGACGTGAAGAATATAGATCCCCTTCTAGATTTATAGAAGAAATTTCTCCTTCTCTTATAATAAAAGAAAAAAATCCTCAACTGGAATATAGAAAAAAACAAGCTGAAAAAGATATTGCTGAAAAAATATTAGAAAGGTATGCTAAAAGAAAAATAAATACAAGAAATACTGTTGATGATATAGAAGAACTTAAAGCTAATATAAAAATGATAAAGAATTTACCTTACAAGACAGGGGATAAAGTGACACATAATAAATTTGGGTTAGGAAAAGTTATTAGTGTAAGTGAGAAAAAAGTAACAGTGCAGTTTGTAACAGGAAAAAAAGACATAGCAATGGTTCTTGCAGGAAAATTTTTAACAAAAGAATAGATAGGAGAATTTTATGAGAAAAAAAACAATAGCAAAAGAAATTTTTTATGAAGGTATAGGTCTTCATAAGGGTAAAAATATTAAATTACATTTAATACCTTCAAGTGAAGGTGGAATTGTTTTTAAAAGAGTTGATCTAGAAGAAGGTAAAAATGAAATTAAATTGGATTTAAAAAACACATTTGATTTAACACGTGGTACTAATTTAAAAAATCAGTTTGGAGCTGAAGTATATACAATTGAACATTTTTTATCAGCTCTTTACGTTTTAGGGATAACAGATTTAATAGTTGAACTATGTGAAAATGAATTACCAATTTGTGATGGTAGCGCAAAATTTTTTGTAGAAGAAATAGAAAAAGCTGGAATCAAGGTTTTAGAAGAAGAAGTTGAAGAATTAGTAATAAAAGAGCCTATTTTTTTAACAAAGGGAGATAAACATATTGTTGCCTTACCTTATGATGGATATAAGGTAACTTATACTATAAAATTTGATCATACATTTTTAAAATGTCAAATGTTAGAATTGGATATAACATTAGAAAACTACAAAAATGATATATCTAATGCTAGAACTTTCGGTTTTGATTATGAAATTGAATATTTGAAAAAAAATAATTTGGCCTTAGGGGGAACTTTGGAAAATGCCATTGTAATAAAAAAAGATGGAGTTTTAAATCCAACTGGTCTTAGATATAAAGACGAATTTGTAAGACATAAGATATTAGATTTAATTGGAGATTTTAAAGTTTTAAATAAAGCTATAAAGGGTCATATTATAGCTATAAAATCAGGGCACGCTCTTGATATAGAATTTGCTAATTTAATAAAAAACATATAAAAACAAAAAAATATACAAAAAATATAAAAATTTGATATAATATATTGATAGAATATTTAGAAGGAGATATAAAATTATGTTGAACACCATTGAAATAATGAAGAGAATACCACATAGATATCCATTTTTATTAGTGGATAGAATATTAGAAGTTAATTTAGAAGAAAAAACAGTTGTTGGATTGAAAAATGTAACAATAAATGAAGCATTTTTTGGTGGACATTTTCCAGGACATCCAATAGTACCTGGGGTTATGATTGTAGAAGGGTTAGCTCAAGCTTTAGGAGTTTTAGTCTTTGAACAATATGGTGAAGAAGGGAAAAATATGGTACCATATTTTGCAGCTTTTGAATCAGTTAAATTTAAAGCTCCTGTAAGACCAGGGGATCAAATGATATATGAAGCTAAAATATTAAAACAAAGAAGAAATATAATTAAAGCAGAGGGCGTAGTTAAAGTTGATGGGAAAATTGTAACTCAAGCAAAGTTTACATTTTCAATTGTAGAAAAATAATATGTTAGGGGGAATAAAGTGGTTGAAATACATAGTACTTCTATAGTTGAAGAGGGAGCTTTAATAGAGGATAATGTTAAAATAGGGCCTTTTTGCATTATTGGGGGAAACGTCAAGATTGGATCAGGGACAACTATCCAATCTCATACTGTTATTGAAGGAATTACAGAAATAGGAGAAAACAATACTATTTATTCATTTGTTTCAATAGGAAAAGCATCTCAAGATTTAAAATATAAAGGGGAACCTACAAAAACAATAATAGGGAATAGCAACACTATTAGAGAATTTGTAACTATTCATAGGGGAACTGATGATAGATGGGAAACAAGGATAGGGAACAATAATTTATTGATGGCCTATGTCCATGTTGCTCACGATGTTATCGTTGGGGACAATTGTATATTTTCTAATAATGCCACTCTTGCTGGACATGTTGTAATAGGAGATTGGGTAATTGTTGGAGGATTAACACCAGTACATCAATTTTGTAAAATAGGAGATCACGCAATGATTGGTGGAGCTTCTGCAGTAACTCAAGATATATGTCCATTTATATTAGCTGATGGGAATAAAGCTGTTCCTGTTGGGTTAAATAGTGTAGGACTGAGAAGAAGAGGTTTTACAGATGATGATCTTAGAATATTAAAAAGAGCATATAGAACTATTTTCAGAAAAAAACTTCCTCTAAAGGAAGCTTTAACTGAACTAGAAGCAAATTACAAAGGAAATGAATCCATTGAAAAATTAGTAGATTTTATAAAAAGTAGTAATCGGGGGATAGCTAAATAATGGAAAAAATAGGTGTAATAGTTGGAGATGGAAAATTACCTATTTGCTTTATGAATGAAATAATAACTATAAATAAAGATATAGAATTTTTTCCAATAGGTTTGTTTGAAAGCATAGAGGAAGAGATAAAAACACATAAAAATTTTATTAAATTTAATATAGGCCAAGTTGGTGAAATTACAAAATATTTTATAAAAAAAAATATATCTAAAGTTATATTTTTAGGTAAAATTGAAAAAGAAATAATATTCAAAGATATGAAATTAGATAAATATGGTCAAGCTATTATAGAGAGTCTTCCAGATAGGAAAGATGAGACTCTCCTTTTTGGCGTTATAAGCTTTTTTAAATTAAATAAGATAAAAGTTTTACCTCAAAACTATCTTTTAAAAGAAATTCTTTTTCAAAATAGAATATATACTGAAATAAAGCCTAGTACTGAAGATTTAAAAACAATAAAAATAGGAATAGAAGCAGCTAAGAAATTAAGTGAAGTTGATGCTGGACAAACTGTTGTATGCAAAGATTCCTCTGTGGTAGCTTTAGAAGGAATAGAAGGGACAGATAAAGCCATACTAAGAGGTGGATGCTTAGGAGGAGAAAACTGTATAGTTGTAAAAATGGCAAGGCCTCAACAGGATATGAGAGTAGATATTCCAACAGTTGGTATTGATACAATAAAGACCTTAATAAAGATAAAAGCTAAGGGAATTGTAGGAGAAGCAGGAAAGATGATATTTATGGATAGTAAAGAATCTATAAAATTAGCTAATGAAAATAATATATTTATTATGGGAATAAAATCTTAAGGGGAAAATTATGAAAATATTTGTATCTACTGGGGAGGTGTCAGGAGATTTACACCTTTCTTATTTAGTTGAAAACATGTTGAAAATAGATGATAGCATAGAATTTTATGGAGTAGCAGGAGAACACAGTAAAAAACTAGGAGTTAATATTTTATATGATATTAAAGATTTAGCTATTATGGGTTTTGTTGAAGCTTTAAAAAAATATAAACTTTTAAAAAAAAGAGCAAATGAATACTTAAGATTTATTAGAGATAATAAAATAGAAAAAGTTATATTAGTTGACTACGGAGGTTTTAATTTAGAACTTTTAAAACTTTTAAAAAGAGATGTTCCAACTGTTGAAGTTTTTTATTATATTCCTCCTAAGCTTTGGATTTGGGGAGAAAGGCGTATAAAAACTTTAAAATTAGCCAATCATATTCTAGTAATATTTCCATGGGAAGTTGACTTTTATAAATCCCGTGGAGTAGAGGTGATTTATTATGGGAATCCTTTTTCTGAAGAATACTCATATGTAAAAGAAAGAGGAGAAAGTATACTACTTCTTCCAGGGAGCAGAAAACAGGAAGTGCAGAGTCTTTTACCAATTATGTTAAAAATAGTTGAAGAAAAAAAAGAAGAAAATTTTATATTAAAACTTTCTGACAAAAAAGCTTTAGAATGGATAGAAGAAAAATTAGATAATTATGAAAATTTAACATTAGAATATAAAAGTTTAGAAGACAATGTTAAAAAATCAAAACTAGCAATTGCAGCATCAGGAACAGTAACATTAGAACTTTCAATTATGGGAATACCAACAATTGTTTTGTATAAAGTTGGTTGGCTAAATGCTTTTATTGCAAGAAAAATTTTGAAAGTAGGATTAGTATCCCTTCCAAATCTTGCTTTAAATGAAGAAGTTTATCCTGAATTACTTCAAGAAAGATGTAATAAAGAAGAAATTTTAAAATATATGGATATTATTGAAAATAATAAAGAAAAATATTATGAAAAATTAAAAGAAGTAAGGGGAAAATTATCCGGTAAAAATATAGTTGAAAGCTATGGTAATTATATATTGAAAGGGAAAATTAATGATTAAAGAAAAAATAGAGAAGGTGTATAAAAGTGATTCTTTAGCAGGATTTTTGAAATATAGCTTAAAATATAAAAAATGGTTAGCAATAACAGTTTTATTATCTATTGTATCGTCAGCTTTGGGAACAGCTCCAGCTTGGCTTTCGAAATATTTAATAGATGATGTCTTAATATCAAAAAATGGGAAGATGATGTTAATTGTTGGAATAGCTATTTTTCTTACAACAATTTTAAAACTAATTTCTGGCTATTATGCTGAAATTACTTCAACTTACTTAACAGAAAAAATAAGAAGAGATATAAAAATAGATATATTCCAGTATCTAGAACATTTACCTATATCCTATTTCAATAAAAATAAATTAGGAGATATAATGGCAAGACTTTCAGGAGATTCTTCTAGTTTAGGTAGAATTGGATTTTTAATGTTTGATATGCTAAGGGAAGGAATAACAGTATTAGCATTTTTAGTAAGAATGTTTCAAGTTGATTTTTGGTTGGCAACAATATCAATTACTATTGTTCCAGCAATGATATCTGTTATAAAAAAATATACTAAAAAATTAAGAAAATCAGGAAGAAAAAGACAGGATACAATTGGAGATGCTACAGCATTTATGCAAGAATCTTTAGCGGGTATACAAGTAATAAAAGGATTTAATAAAATAGAAGAAATTGTTGATAAGTATAAAGATGTAACACAAGGAGAAATGGATAGAATCTATAAGGCGAAAAAAATTAAAGCTAAAATTTCTCCCTTAAATGAATTATTAGCAACAATAATGATATTAATTGTTGCTGCTTATGGTGGATATTCAATTGTTTATACTAAAAGTTTTACTCCAGGGGAATTAGTGTCATTTATAACTGCAATAGGGCTTATGCAACAACCTTTAAAAAGATTAGTTAAAAGAAATAGTGAGTTATATGAAATACTACCATCTGGGGATAGAGTAATGGAAATATTTAATGAAAGTACAGAAGTTGATTCTTACTCTAAAAATCCAATAAATTTCACTGGTGATGTTGATAAAATAGCTTTTGAAAATGTTGATTTTACATATCCTGGAAATGAAATAAGAGTATTAAAAGATATATCCTTTGATGTTGAAAAAGGTCAAGTTATTGCTTTTGTAGGAAGTAGTGGAAGTGGGAAGACAACATTAGTTAATATGATTCCTAGATTCTATGATGTAGATTCAGGTAGCATTAAAATTAATGGCATAGATGTGAAGGATTATTCTTTAAAACAATATAGATCTCATATAGGGATGGTTCCTCAAGATACATTTTTATTTAGTGGGACAATAGGAGAAAATATTGCATTTGGTAAATCAGATATAGGACAAGATAAAATAGAAGAAGCAGCTAAAATGGCAAATGCCTATGAATTTATTTGTGATTTGGAAAAAGGTTTTGAAACTGAAGTTGGAGAAAGAGGAGTACTACTTTCTGGTGGACAAAAACAAAGAATAGCAATAGCAAGAGCTTTAATACAAAATCCTTCTATAATGATATTAGATGAAGCTACTTCAGCTTTGGATACAGAATCAGAAAAATTAGTTCAAGAGGCTTTGGATAAATTAATGATAGGAAGAACTACTTTTGTAATTGCCCATAGACTTTCAACAATTATTTCTTCAGATAAAATAATTGTTATGAATAAAGGTAAAATAGTAGAAATTGGGAAACACGAAGAATTATTATCTAAAAATGGAGCGTACACAAAGTTATATAACATACAATTTAAAGGGAGAAAAACAAATGAAAAAAATAGTTAGAGATGATGGAAGAGAAGTTGGTAATATAAGAAAAGTGAATGTAATAAGAAATTATACAATACATGCTGAAGGATCAGTTTTAATTTCATTTGGAAATACAAAAGTAATTTGTACAGCATCTATATCAGATAGAGTGCCACCTTTCTTAAGAAATCAAGGAAAAGGATGGATAACTGCAGAATATTCAATGTTACCTAGAGCCACTGGAGAAAGAAATAATAGAGAATCAGCTAGAGGAAAGCTTACTGGTAGAACAATGGAGATTCAAAGGTTAATAGGAAGATCTCTAAGAGCATGCATAGATTTAGATAAAATTGGTGAAAGAACAATAACAATAGATTGTGATGTTATTCAGGCTGATGGAGGAACAAGAACAGCTTCTATAACTGGTGGATATATTGCACTTGCAATGGCAATAGAAAGAATGATTAAATTAGGAAAAATAAAAGTAAATCCTTTAAAATCAAAAGTAGCTGCAATAAGTGTTGGTATAGTAAGTGGTATACCAATGTTAGATTTAAAATATACAGAAGATTCTTCGGCTGAAGTTGATATGAATGTTGTTATGAATGATAAAGGTGAATTTATAGAGGTGCAAGGAACAGGGGAAGAAGCAACTTATTCTAGAAAAGAATTAAATGAACTTTTGGATTTAGCAGAGATTGGGTTAAAGGAACTATTTGAAATTCAAACTCAAACATTAAATGATGAGTTTTCTACATTTGAGTAGGGGGAATATATGAAAATATTATTAGCAACAGGAAATAAAAATAAAATTAAAGAAATCAAAAAAATATTAAATATTAAAAATATTGACATATTGTCAATAAAAGATGGAATAGAAATTCCAGATGTAATTGAGAATGGTAATACCTTTGAAGAAAATTCTAAAAAAAAGGCTTTGGAAATAGCAAAATTTACTAATATGCTAACAATAGCAGATGATTCTGGACTTTGCGTAAAGGCATTAGATGGGAAACCTGGAATTTATTCTGCTAGATATGCTGGTGAACATGCTACAGATGAAGAAAATAATAAAAAATTAATACAAGACTTAAAAGGTGTTGAAAATAGAAAAGCTAAGTTTGTATGTGTTATTACATTAGCTAAACCAACAGGTGAAACTTATAGTTTTAAAGGAGAGATGTTTGGAGAAATTATAGATGAACCAAGGGGTAAGGAAGGTTTTGGATATGACCCATATTTTTATATACCAAAATATAGAAAAACAACAGCAGAAATGTCAGATAAAAAAAATGAGATAAGTCACAGGGCATTAGCAATAAAATTATTAAAAGAAAAATTGTCAGAAATTTTAAAATAAAAAAAAAGCAAATATTTTATTTGCTTTTTTTTTATTTACTCATATATTTATAAATATATTTAAAATGTCTATTTAAAGCTTCTCTTGATTTTTCAAGATTTTTTTCATATAATCCTTGAACTATTTCTTCATGAGAGTTAAATAATTTTTCCTTGTTTTCTACATCTGTGAAAATTTTTGCTCGAATATTTTCAATGAAAATATTCAAAAGAGTATCAAAGGCTTTTAAATTATCAATAATGTATCTATTTCCAGAAATTTCAGCTATATAAAAGTGTAATTTTTTATCATAAAAAGATTTCATATCTTCTGTTTGACATGTTTTTAACATATTTAAAAAATTAGAAATTTCTTTTAATTGTCCAGGTGTGATTTTATCAATAGCAAGGGTTAAAGCCTCTAATTCTAGAGCATATCTAAAATCTATAATTTCTTTTAAACTAGAATTTTCTTCTAAAGAAGACATTAAAATAATGAGCTCTTCTAGAGGTTTCAGAAAGCTATTGTCTATATAATTACCAGATCCTTGAATTACTTTTAATGCTCCCATTCTATTCAAAATACGAATACCTTCTCTAACAGAATTTCTACTCATATTTAAATTTTCAGCAAGAGATCTTTCTGGGGGAAGTTTATCTCCGAGCTTATAATGACCACTTTTAATATTATCTTTTACAAAATTAATCAAAATTTCATAAGATTTTTCTTTTTTTTCCATTTTAATCAGGTCCTTTCTAATTTAATCAACTTAATTATATCATTTTTACTTTTTTTTATAAAGAAAAATCCACATTTTTAATTATAAAATATTTTTAATAATTTTTCATAAGAAAAATCAGGATTAAAATTTAATCAAAAAATAAAACAATAAAATTAGAAAACCTTTATAAATAAATAATTCAATAATTTTATAAGGACTTTTTAGGGATAAAGTGTAAAATAATAGTCCATAAAATTCTAAAACAATTTAAAAAGAGTTAGAATTAACCTATTTAAAAAAAAATAATAATTGACAAATAATTTAAAAAAAGGTAGAATTAGTTTATTGTTTGGTAGCACCAATAAAAGTGAGATATAAAATTTCCAAAATAATATAGAAAAATAAATTATCAATTAGTCTTTACTTAATAATAAATTATAGGGGTTTAATTTTTTAAGGGGGTGGATTTAATGTTTTTAAAGTTTTTTTTGGCGGTTCTACCAATTGTATGGCTTATAATTGGGTTTAGTTGGCTTAAGATGTCTGGGCATAAAACTTGTCCAATAGCGTTATTAATCACAACTATTTTATCATTTATTTTTTGGAAAATGCCTTTTATGGGAGTTTTAACAGCGGCATTAGAAGGGGCAGCATTGGCTATTTGGCCAATTTGTTTAACTATAGTATCAGCAGTATTTGTGTATAATGTTATAGTTCATACAAAAAATATGGAAGTTATTAAAGCAATGTTGACAAAGGTTTCAGTTGATAAAAGAGTTCTCGTTCTTATTATAGCTTGGGGATTTGGTGGATTCATGGAAGGTATGGCTGGTTTTGGGACAGCAGTAGCTATTCCAGCTAGTATATTATATGGATTAGGAGTTAATCCAATATACGCAGCAGCAGTTTGTATGTTATCAAATACAACTCCTACAATTTGTGGATCAATAGGAATTCCTGCAATAACAGCAGGTGCTATAATTGGTGTTCCTGCAGGAAAAGTAGCTTTAACAGCAATTATACAATCTTCTCCAATAGTTATATTAACTCCATTTATATTAGTTATAACAATAGGAAGATCTGTAAAAGCTTTAAAAGGAATGTTCCTAGTAACTTTAATATCAGGAGTATCATTTTTAGTTCCTGAATATTTTGTTGCAAAGTATATTGGGGCAGAGTTGCCAGTTGTAATTGGAGCTTTGGTTTCAATGGTATCAACAATAATAGCAGGTAGACTTTTAGTTAAAGAAACAGAAGAAAATAAAAAATATCATGTTAAGAAAAGTGAACATAGTTTAGGAGATGGATCAATATCTGTATCAAGAGGAATATTAGCATGGTTACCATTTATACTAATACTTTGTTTCTTACTATTAACATCAACTTTATTTCCAATAATTCATGATCCACTATCAACAATAAAAACAGCAGTACAAATATATAGTGGAAATGGAGCAAGTAAGTATGTATTTACATGGATAGCTACTCCAGGTATAATAATATTAATTGCTGGTTTCATAGGAGGAAGTATTCAAAAAGCTTCTTTTGGTGAAATGTTTGGTGTTTTAAAGAAAACTTTGATAGAAATGAAGAAAACTATTATTACAATAGTATCTGTAATAGCAACAGCAAAAATTATGGGCTACAGTGGAATGGTTGGAGATATAGCTACTTTAGCAGTTGCAGTAACAGGAAGTTATTATCCTTTAATATCTCCATTTATAGG
>Ga0172378_10004395_pt1 | contig 13208 bp, 11 predicted proteins | sample GrowelOW332metaG_FD_119755 | JGI IMG/M metagenome (GOLD analysis project Ga0172378, IMG submission 119755) | Groundwater microbial communities from an aquifer near a municipal landfill in Southern Ontario, Canada - Pumphouse #3_1 metaG | ecosystem: Environmental > Aquatic > Deep subsurface >...
ATCACCCGGCAAATTCTCCGCGGCTTGAAAAGCCACAAATTCCGCCTGCCTTAAACAACTGCTTCCCAACTGCTTCCCGCGACCGTTTTTGTCGCAGCTTCCCGCCTGGACGAAATTTCCAGGTAGTTTAACGCGGCGCATAAAGCGCCGCTATCTAAGGGTGCAGACCTTGCCATCAGCCCCAGTAATTACGATTCGGTCTTCTGCAATGGCAGGGGATGTAAGGACATCAGCATCGAAAGGAGCTCTCCAGACAACGTTTCCGGTTTTTCCATCAAGGCAGACAAGCACATTGCTGTTGGTTCCGAAAAATATTTTTCCTGAGAATGCTGCAGGTGAAGAATATACCGATTCATTCGCCTTGTATTTCCACACCAAAGATCCGGTCATGGCGTTAAGGGAGGTCACCCATCCCTTGATGTTCCCGAATAAGACATTTCCATCCTCCACAAGAGGGGATGTTTCTATCTGCGCTTTTGAGTCATAGTTCCATATTACAGCCTGGTGTTTGATCCTTGCGCAGTATATCTTGCCGTCCTGGCTTGTGAAGTAGAGATGCCCATCTTTAACAGCCGGTGCTGAAACGATAGGTCCGCCGACAACAGCACGCCATTTGAGTGCTCCTGATGTTGCGTCAATAGCGAAAAGCTTGCCTTCGTTATTCCCTACGTATACCACTCCGCCTGAGACCACAGGAGAACCCTGAACTGCACGCTCAGTCTTGTACCTCCATTTCTGCCACCCTGTTTTTATATCGACGGCGTAGACAAATCCGTCGTTAGATCCGAAATAGACCATACCGTCTGCAACTGCAGGTGAAGAATGGATACTGTTGTGAGTGGTGAACTTCCATATCATTTTTCCTGTTTCGGCGTCCAGACAGTACATCCGGCTGTCGTAGCTTCCAACGAAAACTTTGCCGTCAATGATCGCAGGCGAAGATACCACCCAGTTGCCGGTGAGGAAGGTCCAGTTTATTTTCCCTGAATAGAGATCCATGGAGTAAACGTTACCGTTGTTGGAGCCAAAAATTATTGAGCTCTTAAATATTGCAGGAGAAGATCTCACCGCGTCAGGGATCTTTACAGTCCAATCTTTTCTGCCTGTAAAATCGACCTTGGCTGTATTATTATCGACATTTCCGGTCCTTTGGCTGTTAGCACGAAACATCGGCCAATCCTGCGCAAAAGCAGGGATCTGTATTGCAAGTGTAAGAAATAGCATGACTGTTAAAATACTCAGCTTTTTACGGTCCAATCTTATCGCCCCTTTTAATTGATTTGATTAGCTTAATCTCTTTTGCAATATTGTCTATCGTCAAAAAGAATGATTGATAAAATGGTGCTTTTTCGGCTAGAATATACTGTTGACTGAAGGAGTGACATAGATGATTCTCGACAAGTTTCGCAATTTTAGCATAATAGCCCATGTCAACCATGGAAAATCAACACTGGCAGACCGACTGCTGGAAGAGACAGGTACGATAGAAGGGCGCAATATGAAGGCCCAGCTGCTTGACATGCTTGATCTCGAAAGAGAAAGGGGCATAACGATCAAGCTTGTCCCTGTAAGAATGAACTACAAAGCCAAGAACGGACAGGAATATGTGCTGAACCTGATAGACACTCCGGGTCATGTCGATTTCACTTATGAGGTCTCCCGCTCACTTGCAGCGTGCGAGGGAGCGGTTTTGGTAGTGGATGCAGCACAGGGTGTAGAAGCTCAGACTGTTGCCAACAGTTATCTCGCGATAGATCTTAACCTTGAGATAATCCCGATATTAAACAAGATAGACCTTCCTTCTGCACAGCCTGACAGAGTAAAAAAAGAGATAGAGGATATCATCGGGATAAACGCAGCCGACGCCATTAGCGTAAGCGCAAAGACCGGGGAGGGCATAGCGGATCTTCTGGAGCGAATAGTGCGTGATGTGCCGCCTCCGAATGGCGACCCCGATGCGCCTCTGCAGGCTCTTATCTTTGATTCGGTCTATGATAACTATAAAGGTGTCATATGCTATGTCAGGGTGGTCAACGGAACCCTCCAGGCCGGGAAAAATATCAGATTCATGTCCACTGGGCGTGACTATGAACTTGACGAAGTGGGGATGTTCAGGCCGGACATGGTCAAGGTTTCTGAGCTTGGCCCCGGAGAAGTCGGATATCTGGCGGCAAGCGTAAAGACGATAGACGAGGCGCGCGTAGGGGATACCATAACAGAGTCAAGGCGTCCAGCAGCAAGCCCGCTGCCTGGTTACAGGAAAGTAAAACCTGTTGTGTTCTGTGGTTTTTACCCCGTTGAAAGGGAAGACATAAACCAGCTGAGGGAAGCTCTTGAAAAACTGCAGATAAACGATTCAGCTCTTAGCTTTGAGCCGGAGAATTCCGCTGCGCTTGGGTTTGGTTTCCGCTGTGGATTCTTGGGGCTTCTGCACATGGAGATAGCAAAAGAAAGATTGAGCCGAGAATTTGGGGTAGACCTTGTTGCCACAGCTCCAAACGTTGTATATCAAATTGTGCTGACCAACCAAAGCGTAATCGAAGCTCATAAGCCATCAGATTTTCCTGACCAGGTAAAGATCGAAGAGATAAGGGAACCCTACATAAAGCTGACGATATTTATGCCAGAGCAGTTTGTGGGAGCAGCGATGCAGCTATGCCAGGAAAAAAGAGGTACGTATGTCGGTATGGACTACATAACCCCGGAAAGAGTCAGGCTTACATACGACATGCCTTTGGCGGAATTTATACTTGATTTCCACGATAGACTGAAATCCAGCACAAAAGGCTATGCATCGCTTGACTATGACCATATAGGTTTCAGGGCAGCCGACCTTGTAAAGGTCGACCTCCTTCTCCAGGATGAGCCTGTAGACGCCTTTTCCTTCATATGCCACACGGACCAGGCTTACCACAGGGGGCATGCAGTTGTAGGAAAGCTTAAGGAGCTTATCCCAAGGCAGCTTTTTGAGATACCTGTACAGGCTGCGATAGGCAAAAAAGTCATTGTAAGGATGAACATAAAAGCAGTAAGGAAAGACGTTCTTGCCAAGTGCTACGGAGGAGACATAACCAGAAAACGGAAACTCCTTGAAAAGCAAAAAGAGGGGAAAAAACGCATGAAACAGGTCGGAAGGGTCTCAATCCCGCAGGAAGCCTTCCTTGCATTCATGGATGTCACAAAATCAGAGGATAAATAATGACCCAAAGCATGAACCCTTTTGAGCCTCCCGCAGGGGGGCTCTCTCTTTACATACATGTCCCTTTTTGCGAAAGAAAATGCCCTTACTGTGCATTTGAGAGCAAGGTTCCCTCGGAGGGAGAGAGGGATCTGTGGCTTGAAATGCTGAGTAAAGAGCTCGAGTGGTGGGAAAAACGCATAGGAAAACCATCCCTTTCTACATGCTACATAGGCGGAGGCACTCCTACTGTTATCACCGGACCTCAGTGGCTCAGGCTGGCTGAGATAATAGACAGCCATTTCATATTTGAGCCGGGTGCAGAGGTTACTGTCGAGGCTAATCCAAACTCCTTAAGGGCTGATCATCTGCTCTTTTGGAGGGACTGGAGGGTCTCACGGGTAAGCATCGGAGCCCAGAGTTTTGATGATGCCGAGCTGATACAGCTGGGCAGGCTTCACAGCGCCGCTCAGGCATACGAAGCGATATCCGCATCCCTTGCATCAGGTTTTTCTGTCAACTCAGATTTCATGTTCGGACTTCCTGGACAGACCTTCAGAAATTGGTCGAGGACCCTCAGCCAGGCGGTAAAGTCAGGAATAGACCATATTTCTTTATATCAGCTTACGCTGGAACCCGGTACTCTTTGGGAGTCAATGCCCGAAAAGGATCTTTCTGATGGTTATTTGCCATATAGGTGGGCCCAGTGGTATATGCCGCGAAAAGGTTATAATCAGTATGAAATTGCAAATTTTGCCAAAGAGGGGCATCAGAGCAGGCACAATATCAACTACTGGGAAGAAGGGGAGTATCTCGGGGTCGGTCCGGGCGCATCAGGCTTTCTTAAGGGCTGGCGATACAAAAATATATCCGGGATCACTGAATATTCCAGGTCGCTTGATCAGGGCGGCAGTTCGATAGCTTCAGGCGAAAGGCTATTTGGAGAAAGAAAGGCGTCGGAAGCAGCGGTACTTGCTTTGAGGATGTCAAAAGGAATTGACAGGGAAGAATTTTCCAATAAGTACGGAATCTTGGAAGAGAAGAAGATAATTGAAAAACTTAGTCGGTTTACTGAAGACCTTTACGATATTTCCGAAAAAAGGATCTCTCTCTCATCAAAAGGCATGAGGGTCGCAAACATGATTTGGTCTGAACTGGTTTGATTCTTATCCGGTGTACTTTATAATGTTTAGTGTAGATGACCGGGAATAATTTTTATTGTCCGCAACAGCAGTATTTATATTTGATATTTAGATCTTATATTTTTTTATCAGCCGGCAGGAGGGGTTCTCCTTGAAAGAAAAGATCCAGAACGCTATGCGCAATATACCATCAATGGACAAGATCCTTTCAATGCCCTGGATCGGGAAATACGAAGCTGAAATAGGCCGTGATTCAGTAAAATCAGTCATTTCAGGAGTGCTCGATGACCAAAGGGAGAAAATATTCAAAGATCCTGACGTGGCTTTTGACACAGGAAAAATCGCGGCTGAAGCCGAAAAAAGGCTGAAAACCCGAGCGCATAAAAGCCTGAGGCCGGTGGTTAATGCTACCGGAGTCGTTCTCTATACTAATCTGGGCAGGGCCCTTCTAGCAAAAGAAGCGGTTGATGCTGTAAACAGCGTTGCGGCGAACTACAGCACACTGGAATATTCGCCGGAAACCGGATCAAGGGGGCACAGGAACGACCACGTAGAGTGGCTCCTTTGCCGTCTGACCGGAGCAGAAGCGGCAATAGTGGTCAACAACAATGCTGCGGCTGTAATACTCTCTCTCGGAGCCCTTGCAAAAGATAAGGAAACAGTGATCTCAAGGGGAGAACTTGTAGAGATAGGCGGTTCTTTCAGGATACCGGAAATAATGGCACTTTCGGGCAGCAGGATGGTCGAAGTCGGTACTACAAACAAGACACATCTGCGAGATTATGAAAGTGCAATAACAGAAGAGACTGCAATGATACTTAAGGTGCATACTTCAAATTTTTCAGTCCAGGGTTTTACCTCCTCTGTTCCCAGGGAAGAACTTGCCACGATGGCGCATGCTAATGATCTTGTCTTCATGGAAGACCTGGGAAGCGGGATGTTGGTCAAGATGGATGGGCCGGCATTAAAAGGTGACCCGACTGTGAAAGAGTGCATTGAATCCGGTGTAGACCTGGTCACTTTTTCAGGAGACAAGCTTCTTGGAGGACCCCAGATTGGTGTTATTGCAGGATCTGCCTGTCTGGTGGATAAATTAAGACAACATCAACTCCTTAGGGCATTAAGAGTGGACAAGATGACTCTTGCAGCATTTGAGGCTACGCTGAGGCTCTATCTCAAGGAAGAGACGGGATCTATCCCGACATTTAGGATGATAAACAGGGATGCCGAAGATATGAAGAGGCAGGCAAAGAGGTTCAAAAGGAAGCTTTCAGGCCTTTTGGGCAAGACCAGACTTCGCTCAGTATTTCTTGATGTAATTCCGGTAAATGATACAGTTGGCGGCGGAGCTTTTCCAGGTTCTGAACTGCCCGGATATGCTGTTTCACTTAAACTTCCAGAACTTGGCAGTACAGGGAAGCTTGCAGAAAAGCTGAGGCTCCTCAGTGTTCCGGTAATTACAGGAGCTAGTGAAGACAGATTATTGTTCCATGTGCGCACCCTTTCAGAAAAAGATGAAAAGTGGATACTTGATGGATTCAGAGAGATGTTTTCATTAAACCGGGAAAAGGCAGAAAGCAGTGACTAACAGGGAATACCCATTCGTTTTAGGCACAGCAGGGCACATCGACCATGGAAAAACAGCCATAGTCAGAGCGCTCTCAGGGGTGGACTGCGACCGTCTCCTGGAGGAAAAAAAGAGAGGGATGACGATCGAGCTTGGGTTTGCCCCTCTTGACCTCCCGTCCGGAAAGACAATAAGCATAATTGACGTTCCCGGACATGAAAAATTTATAAGGCAGATGGTTGCAGGTGCGGCAGGTATTGACGCAGTGATGCTTGTTATCGCTGCTGATGACGGTGTAATGCCTCAGACGAGGGAACATCTTGAGATACTCACGTTGTTGGGTATCCAAAACGGCATAGCGGTCATCAACAAGATAGACCTGGTGGATGAAGAAATGCTGGAGCTGGCAAAAGATGAGATATATTCGCTTACAGCAGGCACCTTTCTCGAAGGAAAACCGTTGATCCCGGTCTCTGCACTCACCGGGAAAGGCATACCGGACCTTTTGTCTGAGATTGAAGGGATGGTCCTCTCTGCAAAGCAGAGAGACCGGAACGGAGCATTCTTTATGCCGGTGGACAGGGCATTCCACATCTCCGGTTTTGGCACTGTTCTGACGGGTACAGCGATGAAGGGATCTGTATCAGAGGGAGACGATGTCCAGATCATGCCGGCCGGATTGGCCTCCAAGGTGAGGTCACTGCAGGTCCACGGTGAAAATGTAGGAGCTGCATATGCTGGTCAGAGGGTTGCCATCAACATTTCCGGAACATCATTGGATAAAGTAAAAAGAGGGGATGCTCTCACTGCAGCTGAAAGTTTTTCGGCAACAGGATGCTTAGATGTTCATGTAAAAGTACTGAGTTCCTTCAGCGAGCCTGTGGAGCATTGGCAGAGGCTGAGGCTTCATGTCGGAACCACAGATACGATTGCCAGGATCTCGCTCCTTGACAGGGAGAGAATATTGCCCGGGGAATCTGCACCTGCTCAACTGCTCCCCGAAGAAGAGATAACTGTCTCTCATGATGCTCATTTCATTCTCAGGACATACAGCCCCTTGAGAACGATAGCGGGAGGAAGGGTCTTGCTTCCTGCAGGAGAAAGACCAAAGAGCAAAATATCAAAAGCATCTCTGATATCTTTCTTGAATAAAGTCTCAGAGAGCGAAAACGAAAAGGATCGTTTTGCCTCCCTTCTTGACTACAAAGGCATCCTGAAGGCCAGGGAGGCCTTCCTGTTGCTTGGAACGGATAAATCCCGGCTTGAGAGTATCGTATCGAGCCTTGAGGCTAAGGGCCGCATGGCAACGATAAAAACAGGCGAGACGACTTACATTTCGTCAGAAAAAATAAGTTTTCTTAAGGGGGTCCTGGGATCAGAACTGAAAAGATTCCATGGAGAACATCCTGAGAGAAAAGGGATAGAAATTGAAGAAGTTTCAAAGTGCCTTATGATCAACGATATTCGTTTCGTTAAAGAATTGCTCAGGATCTTTCTAAGAGACCGGTGGCTTGTTTTGGATGGAGACAGATACAGACTTTCAGATTTTGAACCATTTGATGAAGCCAAATTTTTTTCAGAGGTCTCAAAGTTCAGGGAACTGGCGATCACTGCGGGATACGCAATGCATTCAGTGGAAGAAGCAAGATCTGCCCTTGGTGTGTCTGAAAAAGAAATGACCAGGATGATCGCCTATCTGAAAGAGCGTAAGGATCTCAGCATCATTGGAGAGGGCTACCTTCTATTTTTGACCATTGAGGAGGACCTGAGAAAAAAGCTTGCCGGAATCGATGGTGAGATCACCTTAGCGGGAGTGCGTGATATAACGAACAGCAGCAGGAAATACATCCTTCCATTGCTTGAATATTTCGACAGTAAAGGAGTTACCCGCAGGGTGGGTGACAAAAGACTGCTTCTTAAACGATGAGACTGAGTTGATGTTTTAAAGTTTTGTGCTGTTATAGACTTGATTGTTTCAATTAGTAAATATTATTAAAAACTTGATATTTATCTGAATTTGCTGTACAATAGTCCGACTAAGGGTCGGAGGTGAAGTGTATGGCGCAAACTTTAGATACTATTAGAGAACTAGTGCGTCTGCACAAAGGATCCCGAATTTTTTACAGGGCCGCGAATGGCCGTAGAAAAGTCGAAGAGCGAAACGGGATCATTCAGGAAACATATCCAAGTCTGTTCACTGTCTACATTGAATCTCAGCAGAGCACAGTCTCCTTCAGTTATGCGGATCTTCTGACTAGAGAGGTTGAAGTGCAGCTGGAATCAAGCGGGGAGAATCTTTTCTAAAATAAGAAAAAACATGCCCTGGCAAAAGCCAGGGCATGTTTTTTTATGGAGACCGATTTTAGCAGAGGTGATAGTTCTGGAAGAATTATTGATCAGCCCAATAAAAATCAACATAACACTTAAAGTGCTTTCTCAAAGGCCTGATGGCTACCATGAAATTATTTCTTTGTTTTGGAAGAAAAAAGGGATAGAGGGGTTGACAATTCAACCTCATGACGATGAAAATATAGGTGATATTATAATAACAGAGGGTATGGAAATCAGCGGAGAAAATATACTTGTCCGGACATTGAAGTGGGCAAGGTCAAAATGTTCGGAGATACCTCCGCTGCAAATGCGCCTGAAAAAAGAATATCCTACCGGAAGCGGGGTAGGCGCTGGGAGCGGCAATGCAGCGGCACTGCTGTGCTGGTTGAACAATAAATATGGGCTGGACATCGAAAACGGTCCAGTTTCCCGGATCGGAGCAGATGTACCTTTTCTTGCAGGGAACGCTGATCTGGCGATCGTTAGAGGACTTGGGGAAAATGTAGAACCTCTGACCGGAACACCGGATTTGAAGTGGCTTCTTGTATTTCCGCGATGGAGTTCTGATACCTCAGCTGCATATATGGAAATTGACAGATCGAGAAAGAATAATAAAACAGAACATCGGTACGAAGGATGCAGGGAAGAGATACTTACGATATTTGAAAAATTAAGATCAAAAGGGAAGATTGGCCTTCTGCACAATGATTTTCTCGAAGCATTATCAAAGAAACACTCAGAGTACCGTACAGCTTTTGATATTGCTGAAAAGTCAGGCTCACTTGCCTGGGGGTTATCCGGCAGTGGAAGCGCACTCTTTATGCTATTCAGAGACGGTTTCTCTCTTAATAATGCAAAACAATTTTTAGAACGGGAAGAATGGATCATAAAAACAACGGAATTGGAGTGATGCTCAATGAGAGGGCAGAGAACAGAAAGACTTGTAAGACTGGCGGCCAAGTTTATGCTTACTCCTTCCAAACTTGTCTCCCTGACAGATCTGGCAGGCAAATTTAATGTATCAAAAACTGTTATCAGCGATGACGTTGAAGTGATCAATTCGGCGATGACTGCTGAAGGATTCGGCCAGATGCAGGTCGATCGGGGACGCAGCGGCGGTGCACGGTTCATACCTCTCTGTACAGGGGAATACAGGACAAAGATGCTTCAGGGGATAGCGGAAACACTTGCAGACAAAGACAGGTATCTGCCTGGAGGACTTATCTATTACAGCGATCTCATCTTTAATCCTGAAATAGCTCTATCCCTTGGATACGCGATGTCTTCGCTCTTTGCAGGATCCCGCCCCGATGTGGTAATGACCTCCGAAGTAAAAGGAATACCGATCGCAATGTTTGCAGCATACGCAATGGGAGTTCCTCTGGCAGTCTGCCGCTTCAGAAACAGGCCAAGCGACGGATCCGCTGTAGGTGTCCATTATCCGACCGCCAACGGTGATGTCAAAACCATGTACATCGGCACAAGGCAGTTGAAGAGAGGATGCCGGGTGCTTGTTGTTGATGACTTCATGAGAGGCGGAAGTACAGCTGCTGGAATGCTTCTAATGGCGAAGCAATTTGATGCTGAGGTCGTTGGAGTGGGCATCTTTATTGCTTCAGAAGAACCTGAAAATAAAGCGGTCCCTGCCTACAGGTCATTACTGACCCTTTCCCACAGGGACGGGAAAGCGACGCTTTTTGTGACCCCGGAAAAATAAAATTAAAAATTTCATTTGACGTAATTCCATTCTTGGCGTAGAATCTTACGCCGGAAGGGAGGTGACCATGCCATGGGGATCAAGATCAACCTTGATGAGTGTATTGGATGCGGAGTTTGCGCGCAGCTTTGCCCGGAAATTTTTAAGCTTGATGAAGACGAAGGAAAGGGCATGGTTATTTCTCAGGAAATTACTGACTGTGCCAAAGAGGCTTCAGACAGCTGTCCCGTATCAGCAATAACTATCGAGTAACATACGCGGGCCCATAGCTCAATTGGTTAGAGCTCCCGGCTCATAACCGGATGGTTTCAGGTTCGATTCCTGATGGGCCCACCATCAAAAATATCAGCCCTTAAATATGAGGCTGTTCATAGTGATCAAAAGCCCTGCTAAGTTAGCAGGGCTTTTGATGTTAATGGCATTGTTATCTTTGACCTGATCACTAGAGCGGCGGTTCCTTCGCCCATTCATAATGGAGCATAGGGATTCCTTCCTCAGTTTCTATCCTGTCGATGCCCAGGATCCCGCCTCCGGGCATCTGGAAGTAGCCGGAGACCTCCGTAGGGTTAATAATCTTTCTTGTCAGAGTATCAGGGGCGTCAGCATCTGTAATTTCAAGTACTATTTCATTTGTATCGGGAACGATCCCTGCATACTGGACCAGGATAGCATTCGTCCCTACATCTGCTGTTATTGTTGTCTGGAATCCGATAAACGGATATTCGCGTTCGGAAAGTTCTTTCGTCCATTTCTCATCAGGATGACCGTGGCCGGACGAGCGTAAAAACCAGGCAAGGGAAGAAGTGACCGGTTCATAGATCAATCCTGCAGAAAATTTCCTCGAATCGATGTCATTCCTGTCGGACCTTATGGAAACAGCCTCTGGAATTGCAGAATACGTCTCTATTCCGTTATCATCAGTCTCAGTGTTCTGAAGTTCGCTTCTCCCGGCGAAATCAATGTAGAAATGGGATCCTTCCGGACCCTTGATCCTCGCTGTAATGGGGGCTTCTATCACCATAGTGATCCTTTCCCGGTAGTCCCCGCCTTTAAAAATAAAATCCATAGGCGCAGCTTTTTCAAAAGCAGCCGCCGGACTTGCGACATATAAAAAAATCAGGAGCAAGGTCAATAATATTTTTCTCATCGCATAAGTGTAACATAACACAAATCCTCTATAAAGGATTTGTGCTGTGAGAGGCAGAAAAAGGAAATAACTGAGGAATTGCAGGAGGCAAAAAACCACAAAAAAGGTGTGTCCGGTAAGGATCGGGCACACCTGGTCATTTCGGAAAATCTTATTTATCCAGAAGTTTTGTTATGAGTCTTGTGAATTTCTTTCCGTCCTCAACCGGCTCTCCCTCGCAAATAGCGGCAAGGCCAATAAGGATATTTGCCCACTCTGCGACGTCGGCATTTCCGTTTTTCGTCTCAGAAGCTATTTTCTTGATAAGGGGATGTGAAGGGTTGATCTCAAGTACCTTCTTTTCCTCAGGTACCTCCTGTCCCATGCTGCGGAAGAAGTTTCTCATCTGAGGAGATATGGGTTCTCCCTTCTGTACGAAGCAGGCAGGGGAGTCGACCAGTCTTGTGGATATTTTTACATCTTCCACCATATTGGCGAGAGATTCCTTGAGTTTTGAGATGAATCCCGTCTTTTCGAGCTCCTCTTTTCCCTCTGAGTTATCGAACTCGCTTCCCTCCGGCAGTGCAATGTCCTCCTGTGATACTGACACGAATTCATATTCATCGAATTTTCTGGCATGGTTCACCCAGATCTCGTCAACAGCATCTCCGAGCAGAAGGACTTCTATATTTTTCTTTTTAAATCCCTCGATCTTTGGTGAAATCTCAAGGTTTTTTATCGGGCCCCCAGTGATGTAGTAAATATTTTTCTGCCCGTCCGCCATCCTTGAAACATACTCTTCAAGAGTGGTCTTTTCGCCTCTGGAACTGTCAAGAAGGCAGAGCTTCATTATCTGCTCACGGTTTTTTGTGTCTGATATTATTCCTTCCTTGAGGACCATGCCGAATATCTGCCAGAATTTTTTATACTCGTCAAGGCGGTCTGATTTCATTTTTTTGAGCGCGTCAAGCACCTTGCGTGTAATGCTGCTCTTTATCATCGCTGTCTGCCTGTCCTGCTGGAGTATTTCGCGGGAGATGTTCAGAGAAAGGTCTTCGGAATCTACAACGCCCTTGATAAAACGCAGGTACTCCGGGATCAGCTCACGGCAGTCGCTCATTATAAAGACCCGGCGTATGTAGAGCTGAACTCCGTGCTTTCCTTCCTGGAAGAAAAGATCCACGGGAGGACGGGATGGTATATAGAGCAGAGCGCGGAATTCACTGGAACCTTCTGCTTTGTAGCTGATGCGATCAATCGGGTCTTCCCAGTCATGAGTCATGTGACGGTAGAATTCTTTGTACTCGTCCTCGCTTACCTCATTCTCCGGCCTTGTCCACAGAGCCTTCATAGAGTTTACCGGCTCGTTCTTTGTATCTTCTTTTTTCTCTTCTGATTTGTCTTCAAGATAGATGGGGTAGGTGACAAAATCAGAATACTGTTTGATTATTCCTCTCAGGGTCCATTCTGAAAGATAGTCTTTTGAGGCTTCGTTGTCCTTATCTCTTTCTTTCATGTGGAGGGTTATTGTCGTACCGTTCGATCCGCGGCTTCCTTCGATTATTGTATATGTGCCTTCGCCTTCAGATTCCCATGTCCAGCTCTTGTCAGAGCCGGCCTTTCTTGTTTCGACGGTGACTTTGTCAGCGGCAATGAAACTGGAATAAAAGCCCACACCAAACTGTCCTATCAGATCGCCGTTCTTTGAAGACGCGGCTTCCTGCATAGCTTTTACGAATTCCTTAGTACCGCTTCTTGCGATAGTGCCAAGGTATGAGACCAGGTCCTCCCGTTCCATCCCAATGCCGTTGTCGCTTACTGTCAGGGTTTTTGAATCTTTGTCTATCTCGATCCTGATTTCGCCGTCTTTTGCCAGATCTGAAAGATCTGTGTTGCTCAGGCTTTCGATCCTCAGTTTATCCAGCGCGTCTGAAGCATTGGATATAAGTTCCCGCAAAAAAATATCCGGGTTGGAGTAGACGGAGTTTATCATCAACTCAAGGACTTGCTTTGCTTCGCTTTGAAATTCATGTTTCTCAATATTCTGTGACATTCAATATCCTCCCTGATCTTGTCGTTTGATTTAAGAAAGGTTATCCGGGGCAGCAACATATTGCTGAATCGGCTGCAGTCCCGGAAATTTCACA
>Ga0172378_10004396_pt1 | contig 13205 bp, 13 predicted proteins | sample GrowelOW332metaG_FD_119755 | JGI IMG/M metagenome (GOLD analysis project Ga0172378, IMG submission 119755) | Groundwater microbial communities from an aquifer near a municipal landfill in Southern Ontario, Canada - Pumphouse #3_1 metaG | ecosystem: Environmental > Aquatic > Deep subsurface >...
AGCTTTGGGGTTCCTTATATGGCTCCTGCAGTAAGTCCTGATATTAGTGATTTTAAGGATTTTTTAATAAGGCTTCCTTATGTTCTGCTTAGAAAAAGACCTAAGTATATGAACACCGGAGATAAAATGAGGCAGAAAAAGAAGGGTGGTGAGGGCAGCGTATGAATAAGAAATATAATATAGGTAATTTTGGCCTATTTACAACAATAATAGTTACTGTTATAGGTATAGGTATATTTTCATATCCAAGAATTGTTGTAAGAATTGTTGAAAATGATGCCGTATTAGTAACGCTGCTGGCCGGTATTATTAATATTGGCCTTCTTTTATATATAAATGGAGCAATAAAGATAAATGATTATAAGAGTTTATCTGATATAATTGATGACAATTTCGGGAAAATAGTAAGTAAAATAATTCTTTGCATATTTATTGCTTATTTTATTATTGTTATTTCATTAGGAGTCAGGACTTTTGCTGGAGTTATTAAGATGTATCTGCTTGAAAAAACACCAATTGAATTTATTATTGTAGTTTTGGTATTAACAGCAGGATATCATCTGCGGAAAGGATTAGAAAATGTAATAAACTTTAATGAATTTGTATTTTGGTTCATGTTTATACCTGCAGTTCTTTTATTAATACTACCTTTAAAAGAGGCTGATTTTACTAACCTGCTTCCTTTATTTAAATCAAAACCTGTTTCATATTTACAAGCTACATTGACATCGGTGTTTTCTTTTGCCGGGTTTGAAGCTGTATACTTTATTCTGCCTCACATGGATAAAAAAAATAAAATAAAAAAGGTTTCAATAAACAGCATGATATTTGTCACTGTTTTTTATTGTGCAGTTCTTATATTAGTTATAGCAATATTTACAAAACAGGATATAAAGATGCTTATGTATTCTATGATTACACTATCAAGAATAATTGATATACCAGGTGCATTTATTGAAAGATGGTATGGAGCTGCATTAACTCTTTGGGTTTTATTTTTCTATACCACCTTTATTAATTTTTACTATTTTGCTGCTGATTCACTAAAAAGTGTACTAAATTTTAGTGATGTAAGACTATGCCCTCTTATTTTATCCCCTATAATTTATGTTGCTGCTATATTGCCCCAAAATGTTCTGTCAGTAGAAAGACTAATGGATAGTATAACCATATACTTTTTTGCTTTTACAACTATTGTTTTTCCTTCAATGCTTTATGTGAAAAAAATACTGAAGAGTAAAAGGAGAAAAAAATGAAAAAAATTATTTTGGTATTATTAATTATTCCATTTATCCTTACAGCGTGTTGGGACAAAGTAGAAATAGACAGGAAAATTTTCATATCTACTATAGGCATTGATGCCGGTGAAGATATAGAAAAAGCTAAGGAAATGAAAAAGCTTAAAGGTAATGAACCTTTCCAGGTAAATTCAATAAAAAAGTACAATATAACTTATGCTTTCCCTAACATAAGCAAACTGGGGCCGCAGAATACTCAAGGGGCAGAGCTTCAATATATAAATACTGATGCATACTCCATGGAAAGCGGTATAGTAAACAGCCTATCCAAAACCAGCAGAACTTCTTATTTTGGTCATACCAAGCTGCTTCTTTTAAGCAATGAAATTTTAAAAGATAAGGAAAATTTTCAGGAAATTATAGATTACCTGGAAAGGCAGCATATAATGAACAGAATGATGTATGTTATAGTATGCACCGGGAAAGCACAGGATTATATTAAATTTGTGCCTGGGATGGAACAAAATGTTGAAGCTTACATAACAGGTCTTATGGAAAACAGTAAACAAAACGCAACAATACTTCCTGTTACTTTAAATGAGCTTATTATACTTCTTCGCCAAAACGGCAATGCAATTCTGCCTAATATAAATATTGATAAAGTTAAAAATGAGATTTACCTCACCGGTGTTGATTTTATCAAAGATTATGAGTTAGTGGGAAGTATGAACCCAATAGAAGTAACTGATTTAGAACTAATGAGAGGGGAGCAGCAGGCGGGATTTAAAACTGTATACATGAATGGCTTCCCTGTTGACTTGCAGATATATGGAACTAAGAGAAAAATAAAGGTTCAGGAAAAAGATAATAAAATAATTGTAGATATTAAATTAGGAATTGAAGGCGAAGTTAAAGATTTTTATATCGGAGGTAAAGCTATAGATGATGCTTTGATAAAAAAAGCAGAAGAGGACTTTAATAAATCTTTGAGTGCTGAGTTTGAAAATGTAATAAAAATATCGCAAAGTGAATTTAATGTTGATGCATTTAAAATCAGGGATCATATTGAAAAGTTTAATCCCAAAATATATGAAAAAGTAAAGAATAATTGGGATGAAGCTTTTACAAATATGACTGTTAATGTATCCGTTAAAACATCAATTAGAAGAATTGGTGCAATTAAGTGAATAAAATAGAAAAAAGTGGAAATAATATAAATATAAAATATTTAAGGAAATTACATAATTACCTTTAGGCTGATTTTTCAGTATTAAAATAACGAATTATTAACGTTTTTTTATGCTGAAAAAGTTAATTTATGAATTATGCAATTTCCTCAAACGGGGGTTTAAAATGAAAAAAGTTTTGGTTTTAGTACTTATATTTATATTTTCTGCTGTATTTTATTTAAATTTTAATAAAAGCGAAAATATACAAGAAAAAATTGCAGATAAGATAATCAGGTTTCATGTTATAGGAAACAGCGACAGTATAGAGGATCAAAGGGTCAAATTACAGGTTCGAGACAATGTTCTCTCTTTTGCAGCGGATAAGTTATCATCCTGTAAGAGTATTGATGATTCAAAAAAGGTACTTATGGCATATAATGATGAAATAGTTAATATCGCTAATAAAACTCTAAAGGATAATAGCATGGGTTACAGTGCTAAAGCAGCATTAGGAGATGATGTATTTCCTGTAAAACAGTATGGAAACATAGTCCTTCCGGAAGGTAAATACGAAGCCTATGAATTAGTTCTTGGTGAAGGGAAAGGGCACAACTGGTGGTGTGTTATGTTCCCGCCCCTTTGCTTTATTGACATCACTAAAGGAGAAGCTTCCATTGACAAAACTTCCAAAGAGATGGAAAAGGTGCTTACCAAGGATGAATATAATGCTGTTGACGGCAGCGATAATAAAATAATAATAAAATTTAAGATAATAGAAATAATTAAAAATCTATTTGAAAAAATTGAATAATCAGCTTAGGAAATAAAATAAAGACCAGAAATGGTCTTTATTTTACTCTATAGTAAATTATAAAATTTAAACTTTGTGTATAATTAACTTTTTTTCAGGAATAATAAAATAGGAATATTATACAAGAGGTGATATGATGAAGGATACTAACAAGAGGATAATATATACTTTCCTGGTAACAGCAATTATAGTATATTCCTCCTCCTTTGCAATACTTATGACATTAGAGAGGATGGATTACAGAAACTATCTTCAGGGAGAGTACAGTAAGAATATTTATGACCTGATAACATCAGTTCAAAACATACAGTCTGATTTAGGAAAGTCCGCTGTTTCTTCTTCAAAAGAAAGCAGGCAGCTTCTTTTTCAGGAGATATATAGAAATTCAACAATAGCCAACGATAAGCTGCATTCACTTCCCATACCACAAAATGTTATAGACGGCACCAGCAAACTGCTGTCCCAGGTTGGAGATTTTTGTTTCGTTCTAGTTAAAAATACCAGTGGGGATATATCCAATCAGGATTATCAAAATATTAACAGGCTTAAGCATCAGTCAGACCAGCTCCTTTTAAATCTAAACAAAGCGGCAGAGGAAATAAACCAAGGAAGAGTAAAATGGGGAGAGATAAGAAAGAAAACAATAAGTGTTCTTGCCGGAGAAAAGGAGGATACTGTAGAAAAAAAGTTTACAGAGATACAAAAGCAGGTTACCTCATATCCTGCACTTATATATGATGGACCTTTTTCAGATAACAAATTAAATATAAAGCCAAAGGTACTTTCACTTAAACCGGTTACAGAGGATAAGGCCAGGTCTGCTGCAGAATCATCAGTTAACAAGGGGAAAATAGATAGTGTAAAATTAGTAAAACAGGATGGCTCCTCTATAAAAGCAGAAATACCAACCTACAGGTACAGCATAAAAATGAAGGGAAGAAAAGATGGAGAGGATGTAATTGTTGAGATTACGAAAAATGGAGGGAAAATACTATATCTTCTCGATCAGAGAAACATTGGGCAGCCTAAGATAGATAAAGAAAAGGCTCTTAAAATCGGTAAGGATTATTTAAATAAATTAGGTTACAAAAACATGGAAGAATCCTACATATCCCAGTATGAAAATACTATAGTTGTAAATTATATTTACAAACAGAAAGATGTTTTCATATATACAGATTCCCTGAAGCTTAAGATTGCTATGGATGATGGAGAAATAATAGGAGTTGAAAGCGATAAATATCTTACATCCCATATAGAAAACAGAACAAATCTTACTCCAAAGGTAGTAGAAAGTATGGCTCTGAGTAAGGTAAGCAAAAACTTAAAGGTAGAAAATGGAAGGCTGGCAGTTATTCCAACGGAGACAAACAAAGAAGTCTTATGCTATGAGTTTTATGGCAAATACGACAAAAATGAGTATATGGTTTACATAAATGCTGCAACAGGATTGGAGGAAAGAATATTACAGATAATTAATACCCCTAACGGTAAACTTGCAATGTGATAAATTTTATAAGAAAACTCTGCAAAATTTGCAGAGTTTATTTTTTGGATAATTACCTTTAGCTGATTTTCAGCTTAAAATAACGAATTGTTAAGTTTTTTTTGAGATGAAAAAGTTAAATTTTAAATTATGTAATTTCTCTACTTGATTATTTTGTGATAAAATATAAAATAAATATTATAATAAAGATGATTATGAAATTTTCTGTAGTATGAGGAGTGTAGTTTATGAAAATAAAAGTCGCAGTTTTGTTTGGAGGACAATCAACAGAGCATGAAGTTTCAAGATGCTCTGCAGCCTCAGTGTTAAAAAATATTAATGCTGGGAAGTATGATGTATACCCAATAGGTATTACAAAAGACGGTAAGTGGTTTGAATATAAGGGAAGCTATGATAAGATAGAGGATGGTTCATGGGAAAAGGATGAATTCTATAAAGAAGATGGCTACAGGATATTATTTAATAACGAAGTAGATGTTATATTTCCTGTTCTTCATGGTTTATATGGAGAGGATGGAACAGTGCAGGGCCTTTGCAAGTTCTTAAATATTCCATGTGTTGGACCATCAGTTTTATCATCAGCTCTATGCATGGATAAGGTATATACAAAATATCTTCTTGATAAATTTAATATACCTCAGGCAGATTATGTAGCATTTAATAAGTATGAATATGCTAAGGATAAGGAAAGTTATATAAAAGCTATTAATGAAAAGCTTCCTTTCCCTGTATTTATAAAACCGTCTAACAGCGGATCTTCTGTTGGTATAACAAAAGCTCATAATGAAAATGAGCTTAAAGCGGGAATAGAAGAGGCTTTAAAATATGACAGCAGAATTCTTGTTGAGGAAGGAATTAATGCAAAGGAAGTTGAGGTAGCTGTAATTGGGAATGAAAACCCAGAAGCTTCAATTCCCGGAGAAATAGTTCCTGCTAAAGAATTCTATGATTATGAAGCAAAATACAGTAATTCAAATTCAAAACTTCTTATTCCGGCTGATTTATCAGAAACAAAATTAGAAGAGGTAAGAAATATTGCGAAAAAGGTGTATACTATTCTTGATTGTGAAGGTATGTCAAGGGTAGACTTTTTAGTTGATAAAGATACAAGTAAAATTTATTTAAATGAGGTAAATACAATTCCGGGATTTACTAAAATAAGCATGTACCCAAAACTTTGGGAGAAGTCAGGGCTTCCCTATGATAAACTTATTGATAAATTAATAGAATTGGCACTTTTAAAAAATAAAAAGGATAGGTGATAAAATGACCAGAGCCTTAGCGCTGCTGTCAGGAGGACTAGACAGTATACTTGCAGCAAAGCTTATAAAGAAACAGGGAATTGATGTAATAGGAATATGCTTTAAGTCATATTTCTTTGCTGAAAGAAATGCAGAAAGAATGGCAGCACAAATAGGTATTCCGCTTAAGATAATAGATATTTCAGAGGATCATTTAAAAATGATTGAAAATCCTAAGCATGGTTATGGCAAAAACATGAACCCCTGCATCGATTGCCATGCCATGATGCTGAGACTTTCCGGAGGTCTTTTGGATGAGATGGATGCAGATTTTATAATAACCGGAGAAGTGTTAAACCAAAGACCAATGTCTCAAAGAAGAGATGCCCTTGATATAGTAAGAAATGAATCCTTATATAAGGATAAAATATTAAGACCACTCTGTGCTAAAATGCTTCCTCCAACAAAAATGGAGGAAGAGGGTTTAGTTGACAGAGAGAGGCTTCTGGGGATATCAGGGAGAAGCAGAAAAGAACAAATGGCCCTGGCAGAGACCTGGGATATAAAGGATTATCCATCTCCTGCAGGCGGCTGCGCACTTACTGAGCCTAATTATGCTAGCAGACTAAGGGAACTGCTGTCTCATGATAAAAATCCATCAGAAAAGGATATTTTTCTTCTTAAAATAGGAAGACATTTCAGAGTAAGTGATGGTGCTAAAATAGTATCCACCAGAGATGCGAAAGAGGCTGAAATCATGAAAAATCTTTTAGATGAAAATGATTTAGTATTTCAGGCAAAGGATTATAATGGAAGTATGGTAGCCATAATCGGGAAGGCGACTAGAGAGGATATAGAATTTGCTGGGAAGGCTACAGCCAGATACAGCAAAGGAAAAGATATGGATAGTATAATTATCAGGTATGGATTTTATAAAAAATCCTATGATCAAAGATTGGAAGCAAAAAAGACATCAGACGAGGAACTGCAAAAATATATAATTTAGGTGAGGTAGAATGAATAAAAAGGCATTGATATCCGTAAAAAGCATTCAGGATGAAAAAAATGATGAAATTATTGAAGTGGTTACTCCGGGAGACTTCTACAATGATAATGAAACGTATTATGTAGAGTATGATGAGACAGAAATATCAGGAATGGAAGGGACAAAAACAATATTTGAGATAGACCCAAGCAAGTTCACTCTTATAAGAAACGGTACAACGGCTACAAAGATGGAGTTTGAAGATAAATCTGAAAATTTTGTTATGTATAATACTCCATATGGTATGATAGAGATGAAGATTATGACTCAGGAGCTTTCCATAAATGTGAATGATAATGGCGGAGACGTGAAAATTAAGTATGATATGGTGCTTCCTGGAGAAAAGCCGCTTAATACTACATTAAATGTAAATATAAAGCTTCAGTAAAGGAGATATGATGATTAATGATAATCTTATTCATTTGTTTCGATTTATAGATGAAGGGGTTATACTTGTAGATCATTTAGGAAATATTATATATATCAATGAAAGCGCAGCCTGCATTGATAACATAGATAAAGAAACATCTGAGGGAAGGCATATACTATACGTGTATCCTTCCCTTTCCAAAAAAAAGAGTACAATTATGAAGGTACTTAGAACCGGCGAAGAATTTGAAAACATAGAAAAAAAGTATAGAAACTATAAAGGTGAAGAAATAAGCGTAATCAGTTCTACCTATCCTATATATGAAAAAAATAAATTAGCTGGTGCTGCTGAAATATTCAAGCTTAAGTCAGAAAATAAGGCAAAACAAATTGATGAAAAGCTGAGCCCTATTGAAAAACCATTTAAGACAAGATACGATTTTATAGATATTATAGGTAAAAACAAAGAGCTTTTAGATGCAAAGGAAAGAGCATATAAGGCTTCAAAAACTGAATCTCCGGTTTTGATATACGGAGAAACCGGAGTTGGCAAGGAATTATTTGTAGGTTCAATTCATAACAATTCAAATAGAAAGCACAGGCCTTTCATTGCTGAAAATATAAGTGCTATCCCAAATAGCCTGATTGAAGGAGCTTTGTTTGGTGTATCAAAAGGAAGCTTTACCGGAGCTATAGATAAAAAAGGACTTTTTGAGATGGCAGACGGGGGCACTCTGTACCTGGATGAAGTTAGCTCACTTCCGGAATCCCTTCAAAGCAAACTGCTTAGAGTTCTTCAGGAAAAAAAAGTATTAAGAATTGGAGATGAAGCATACCGGGATATCGACGTAAGAATAATAGCCACCTTCAATGAAGAGCCTGAAAAGCTGATAGCTGAGGGAAGGCTTAGAAAGGATTTATACTACAGATTAAATGTAGTCAGGATAAATATACCTGCACTTAGAAAAAGGAAAGAAGACATTCCATTATTTATTAATTATTTTATAGGCTACTATAATAATAAATTTCATGGAGAAATAGAAAAAATCAATAAAGAGGCTCTGGATTACCTTATTTCCCTGGACTATAATGGCAATGTAAGAGAGCTTAAATACATAATTGAGGGCATATTCAATTTTAAGAAAGCAGGAATTATAAATAAAGAAGATATAATAAATTTAAGACCTGAGATGCTGGAAAGTAAAGTCCCATTTTGTGAAAAGATTGATGAGTATGAAAAAAAACTTATAACAGAAGCCTTGGTTAAGTGGAATTACAATGTATCTAAGGCAGCAGCTCAGCTTATAATTCCAAGGCAGACACTTCAGAGCAAAATTAAAAAGTATAATATAACATAAGCTGTTGTTTATGTTATATTTTTTTTGGATATCCTTATAAGGGTGATTTTATGAGTGAATTAAGCAAAAACTATTCTAAGCTTTTAGATTTAACCAGAGAGTGTTTTGACATAAATAGAGATGATATTTATAAAAATGAAGATATCAAGTTTACAATTGTTTTAATATTGGGGAAACATTATCCTCTGTATAATGGGATATTACGGAAAGAATTTTTAATAAAAAAAGAAGAAACTTATTTTTTTTATAATAAGGCAATGGAAAAACTTATCCTAGACAGGGAGTTTAGAGAAAAATATTTCATGCTGAGGGAGCAAATAGAAAAGTATTTATAAAAATTTATCAAAAAAATAAAAAAACTATGGAAGATGTAAAACTTATGTGATATTATATTAAATATGTTTAGACAAAAACATCTCCATTTTATTAAAGGTAATTTTTATTATATTTCAATATTTAATATTTGTCAATAGTTAAGATAAATTTTTAGGAGGAATAATTTTGAGTACTAAGTATGTTTTTGTAACAGGAGGAGTCGTTTCATCATTAGGAAAGGGAATAACTGCAGCATCATTAGGAAGATTGTTGAAGAATAGAGGACTTAAGGTATCAGTTCAAAAATTTGATCCATACATAAATGTAGATCCGGGAACTATGAGCCCATATCAGCATGGTGAGGTATACGTAACAGACGATGGTACCGAGACTGATTTAGATTTAGGCCATTATGAAAGATTCATTGATGAAAATCTTGGAAAGTACAGCAATGTAACTACTGGTAAAATATATGCATCTGTTATCTCAAAGGAGAGAAGAGGGGATTATTTAGGAGGAACAGTTCAGGTAATACCTCATATCACCAACGAGATAAAGAGTAATATATACAAGATATCTAAATTTAAAGATCCTGATGTTATAATAACAGAAATAGGAGGAACAGTTGGAGATATTGAGTCTCTTCCGTTTATTGAGGCCATAAGGCAGATAAAGTATGAGGTAGGAGATGAAAACTGCTGTTTTATCCATGTTACTTTAGTTCCTTACTTAGGAAAAGCAGGGGAGTTAAAGACAAAGCCAACACAGCATTCAGTTAAAGAGCTTAGAAGTATAGGAATTCAACCTGATATTATAGTTTGTAGATCTGAAAAGCCATTAAACAAAAATATAAAAGACAAAATTGGATTATTCTGTAATATAGATGGACATTCTGTAATACAAAACTTAGATGCAGAAAATCTTTATGAGGTTCCGCTGATGCTGCATAATGAAGGCTTAGATGATTTAGTTTGTAAAAAGATGAAGATAAATTGCAGCGATGTTGATAATAATGAGTGGATCTACATGGTTCATAAGCTTAAGAATTTAAAAGACAATGTAACAATAGGTCTTGTTGGAAAATATGTGGAGCTTCATGATGCTTATTTATCAGTTGCTGAAGCCTTAAGCCACGGCGGGCTTGCTAATGATTCTAAAGTAGATATCAAATGGATTAATGCAGAAGATTTAGAAGAAAACGGCTTGGATTCTCTGAAAAATGTTGATGGTATATTAGTTCCGGGAGGTTTTGGAGATAGGGGAATAGAAGGAAAAATAATGGCTGTAAATTATGCAAGAAAGAATAAGATACCCTTCTTTGGTATATGCCTTGGAATGCAGTGTGCAGTTATTGAGTTTGCAAGAAATGAGCTTAATTTAATTAATGCCAACAGCGCTGAAATAAACCCATCAACAAAATATCCTGTTATAGATATTATGCCTGACCAAAAGGATATAGAGAATAAAGGCGGTACTATGAGACTTGGACTTTATCCCTGTGATTTAGCTGTAGATACATTTTCGTACAAGGCATATAAAGAGGTTGAAATTCAGGAAAGACATAGACACAGATATGAGTTTAATAATGAGTACAGAGATATACTGCTTCAAAAAGGTCTTGTAGTTTCAGGATTAAGTCCAGATAAAAAACTGGTTGAAATAGTTGAGATAAAGGACCATCCATGGTTTGTAGGAGTTCAATTCCATCCTGAATTTAAATCAAGACCAAATAGACCACACCCATTATTTAGAGATTTTATAAAGGCCTCTTTACAAAATAAAAACAGTAAATAACTAAAATGTTATTATGCAATTTTATGAAATAATGAAGGAATTTTGATTCTTGTATCGAATTATTTATATAGAAAATCAATCTTATATAAATAAGGAGGTGCTGAGGTGATATTAAATACAAGAGTAACCATGGCCTTTAAAAATGATTTAGGTTTTTATGACGTTAAAAATGTAAATATTTTTAAATTGGGGAATGAAGATCCCTTTACCTGGTTTAAGCTTTCTATTTATAGAAGAAAAGAATTTCTGATAAGAGCCAAGTGCCCTTTGTGTGGAGTTTATCATAATTACAGATTTAACATATACTCTCTTCTTACAAAAGGGATAGCAATTGGAGGATGTGAACTTGTTGGAGAACCGATTGTTATTATTGGGAAAGACAGAAGTGTAATTGATTTACTTGATAAGTACAAAGAGGTAAATATAAGAATACACGCATTAATATGAGTAAAAGTTGTTCTTTTACTCATTTTTGTGCTATTATGTATTTACTAAAATTTAATATGGAGGTGTGGTTTTGGAAGATAATCTAAACAGCTTTACCTTGATTGAACTTAGAAATATTGCTAAGGAAGCTGGAATTAAGAACATATCCAAATTCAAAAAGGATGAGCTTATAGAAATTCTAAAAAACTCTAATATAGCATTCCTTAAAAAAGATGGAGATATCCAAGTAGAAAAAATATCCCCGAAAAAAGACGAAGATATCCAAGCAGAAAAAATATCCACAAAAAAAGAAGAACTTAATCAAATAATAAATGATTCTGATATTGGGAAAGGCGTACTTGAAATAAATGAGAATAATAATTATGGCTTTTTAAGAGGTCAGAATTACCTAACCAGTCCTGAAGATATTTATGTTTCCCCAGCACAAATAAGAAGATTTAATTTAAAAACTGGAGATGAGGTTGCAGGAAAAATAAGAGAGCCTAAAGAAGGAGAAAAATTTAAGGCTTTAGTTTTCGTGCAAAGCGTTAATGGAGAAAATCCGGAAATGGCAGTTGGAAGGACTCCCTTTGAGAAATTAACTCCTCTTTATCCCAATAAAAGAATACATCTGGAGACTGATAAAGAAGATTTATCATCCAGACTTATGGATTTAATATCTCCTGTTGGAAGAGGCCAGAGAGGAATAATTGTTGCCCCTCCTAAAGCAGGAAAAACAACTCTTCTTAAAAAAATAGCAGACAGTGTAATTAAAAACCATAAGGACTTAAAGCTTATAGTTTTGCTTATTGATGAAAGACCAGAGGAAGTCACAGACATGAAAAGGTTTGTAAAAGACAGCGGAGAGGTTATATTCTCCACATTCGACGAAGAGCCTCTTCACCATACAAAGGTTGCATCCATGGTTCTTGAAAGAGCAAAGAGAATGGTAGAACAAAAGCAAAACGTAGTTATTTTGCTTGACAGCATTACCAGGCTTACAAGAGCCTATAATTTAACCATAAATCCTACCGGAAGGACATTATCAGGAGGATTAGATCCAGGCGCTCTTATTATGCCCAAGAAATTTTTTGGTGCTGCAAGAAATATAGAAGAAGGCGGAAGCTTAACAATACTGGCTACGGCTCTTATTGAAACTGGAAGCAGAATGGATGACATGATATTTGAGGAGTTTAAAGGAACTGGAAATATGGAAGTTCATTTAGGCAGAAAGCTTCAGGAAAGAAGAATATTCCCTGCTATTGATATTTATAAATCAGGAACAAGGAAGGAAGATCTGCTTCTTTCAAATGATGAGATAGAAGCTTCCTATAAAATTAGAAAATCATTATACAATAATAACAACAATGTAGATGATATAACTGAAGATCTTATAAAGATGCTTTCAAAAACAAATAATAATAAAGAACTGATAGGTTTTATAAACGCTACAGAGTAAAAAATGAGAAGGCTAACCTTCCCATTTTTTATTTTTTATGTTATTTTTCTTCTTGTATGTTGAATTTCTTTCTAAATCTTTCAACTCTTCCACCGGCATCTAATATCTTTTGCTTACCGGTAAAGAATGGATGGCATTTAGAACATATTTCAACTCTAAGCTCAGGCTGTGTGGAACCTGTTGTGAATGAATTTCCACATGCACACTTAACTATCGTATCATGATAGTACTTTGGATGTATGCCTTCTTTCATATTACTCACCTCTTAATATATATTGCCCTATTGGACTATAAAATTATAGCATAATAAAATATGGCAAGTCAATAAAATTAGAGCCAATATTTTGACAGTTAGATTGCAATATAAAATGTCCAAGATTTAGAGAAAAAATAATGTTAAGCTGGAATGCAGTTTTGTTCTATCATAATAGCTGAAAGACCGCCCAGAATTCTTCTGGGATAATTGTTGATCC
>Ga0172378_10004397_pt1 | contig 13204 bp, 11 predicted proteins | sample GrowelOW332metaG_FD_119755 | JGI IMG/M metagenome (GOLD analysis project Ga0172378, IMG submission 119755) | Groundwater microbial communities from an aquifer near a municipal landfill in Southern Ontario, Canada - Pumphouse #3_1 metaG | ecosystem: Environmental > Aquatic > Deep subsurface >...
CAATGAATTGTTCCGTCTTTTCCAATTGTTCCTGTTGCAGTTTGAACGCTGCTTCCATTTGGGCTATTTCCAGTTCTCTCTGCTGTAGGTATTTGGTGTAGTTTCCACTGTACCGGGTAAGTTTCCCATTGAAAAGTTCAAAGACTTCGTTGACGGTATCATCAAGAAAGTTCTGGTCATGGGAAACAATCATCACGCCACCTTCAAATACCTTAAGGTAGTTCTTCAACCAATACCGGGCTTCAATATCCAAGTAGTTGGTCGGTTCGTCGAGCAACATGATGGTGGGCTGTTCAACCAGCACTTTCGCCAAGGCAATGCGCATCTGATACCCACCGGAGAATTCCAGACACTGTCTGTTCATATCCGCTTTCGAAAACCCAAGACCTGCAAGAATCTGTTCTATCAATTCCTTGCGGGAAAAATAGCCTTCATCCAACAACATCTCTTCCATCTCTCCCAGCCGCACCAAGAGAGGGTAGGTGTTTTCGTTTTCTGTGGAGTGGGCGAGCTTAGCTTCTATCTCACGTTTTTCCTGCAAGACCGCATCAAATCGTTGATATCCTTTTTCCACTTCATCGTACACCGTTCCTTCTTCGAAAACGATGTCACTTTGGGGGAGATAAGAAATGCGCATGTTTTTTGTTGAACTGATGCTTGCACTGTCACTGACCATCTGGTTACTGATCACTTTCAGTAGGGTGGATTTTCCGCTTCCATTTCCACCGGCCAAAGCACTTCTGCTTTTTTCTGTAAGAGTGAATGCAATATCGCTGAGAATATCCCTATCTGCAAATGCAAGGTGCACGCTTTGTACCTGCAACGTTGCCACTGTACGACCCCTTTATGTAAACGGGTGTTGAAAAGCCCGTTGTTTGACGTTATGATAACCTTAACACAAGCAAGTGTTCGGTGACAATCCACCTAACTCCAGGAGGTCTACAGTGCTTTGCCTTACTCTTACCGGCTCTACTCTAGAAGAGAACCGGAACCTGGTAGAACGTAACCGGCAGTGGATATCCCTCGCCGAACTGCGGATGGATTATTTATGTGCCGATGAACAGAAAATCGCTTCTTCCTTTCCTTCTACGGTAGAGATCCCTGTTATTCTTACCCTGAGAAGGGTCAGCGATGGAGGTAAGTGTAATCTTCCTGAAAAACAGAGGTTGCAACTTCTCTATGAAACCGCTAAGGGAGACTTCTCGTATGTTGATATTGAAGACGATGTGAAAAAGAGCGATCTCAAGTTCAAGGATCCGCTTTTCGAACAGAAGGTCGATTTTGAAGTCTCAATGAAGCAGAGGGGAATGAGAATCATCCGTTCATATCATAATTTCGAGTGTGTTCCCGCCGATATTTATGGAAAGATTTCAAAGCTTGCTGCAAAAGGTGACATTCCAAAGGTCGCCGTGACTCCCAAGAGCATGATAGACATCATTTCCTTGTTCAGAATTCAGGAAGAACTAAAAGAGGTCAAAGAAAAAATCGTTATAGGTATGGGAGATTTCGGTATCTGCACACGTATTCTTTATAAAAAGTGCGGATCGATGCTTTCATTTTGCAGCGATACTAAAGCCGCTCCTGGACATCTCAGTGCCCAAGTCATGAGCGAGCTTTACCGTGCTGATACACTCAATGACAAGACCCATATTTTCGGAATCATCGGTAATCCTGTTCTACATACCGCTTCTCCAATGATTCACAACCCTGGATTTGAAGCAATTCACTACAATGCGGTGTATGTTCCCTTTTTAGTGGATTCTGTACGGGCGTTCTTCAAGCTTGCCGACATGCTGCAGATCCACGGTTTCTCTGTCACCGTTCCCTACAAACGTGACGTACAACCGTATCTGGGGCGAATAACCCGTGAGGTCAAACAGATTGGAGCGTGCAATACCATCGTACGTATCCAGAACATGTGGAAGGGAACCAATACTGACTACTATGGATTCATGGCTCCTCTTTCATCGGAAATAGCAACAGGAAAAATCCACTCCGCACTGGTCATTGGAGCAGGTGGTGCCAGCAGGGCTGTAATCTGGGCTTTGCATAACCACGGTATCAAAGTGACGGTCATCAATCGAACCATTGAACATGCAAAAGCCTTGGCAGGTGAGACGATGAGCGCGTACGATACCTTGGAAAACTGCAATCGTTATAGCGGGGCCGTAGATTTGGTGGTACAGACAACCAACGTAGGCATGGCTCCCCATTTAGGTGAAAATCCTGTTCCTGATTTTGTATTTTCTGGTAAAGAAATTGCATATGAGCTGATTTATCAACCAAAAGACACTTCTTTTTTCAAACGGGCAAAAGAGGCGGGCTGTAGGGTCATCAGCGGTGGAGAAATGCTCATAGAGCAAGGAAAGCTTCAGTTTGAAGCTTTCACCGGATATCACTATCCCCACTGGATTGAGCCTGAAATCTGATCAACAGAGGTGATATCGAAGCTGCCTGACTAAGAAAATTTTGCTGACCGGGATGATTTTCACTTCCATGGTCGGCATGACTGCAGCTTTCAGCAATGCTTCTTTTTGAGGTGTGTATGCAACTTCCAATGCTTGGACCACCAGTTCTTGATCGGTCAACTGAAGTTGAAGCGCGATGTTCTGTTTCCCCACTGCTTGACGGCAAAGACCGACTTTGCCTTGGTAATCAAACCCACCAGCCTCAATGACCCCATTTACCACCTGAGGAACAATCTGTTCCTCTATGAGAATCATTCGAGCATTATAGCGGTGTTCGAGGTCCTGACGTTGTGAGGATGTAAGGGTGGCCTTTTCAATTGCATTGGCAATGGAAGGGTCTTCGTCCATATGTTTTTCATCAGAGAATTCCATTATGTCCACTACAAGAGGCTCGATCGTGCTCTCTTTGAGCAAAAGGGTGAAAATGAAGTTATCCTCCCGATGTATCACTTCCACCTGTTCATCTGCAATGGTTGATGGAAGCAGGACGCCTGATGAAGTAAGAATCTGACGCCAGAGCATTTCTGTGGAACGTCGCATCAAATACACATTAGCAGCGATGGTCTGCAAGTGATGTTCCTGAATGCTCTCAAGGTTTTCGATAAGTCGAGCGGTCCTATCGTCACAAGTGAGTACGATTCCATCATAAATGGTAATCTGATGATACCGTTCATAGGTTATCTGCAGCAGTTTTATCAGCGATATGCTCATGCTGGGATAACTGTTGTGTTCAAGATACGTCTTCACTTGTTCCCAGACAAGAAGGTTGTCCAAGCCTCGGGTGAAGCTCTGTGGTGTCACTTTGTAACTGGTTTGCCTATCGAGAACACAGATGTCTGCAAAGCGGTACAAGATGTCATCCTTACAGCAGCTTCCGCTGTAGCTGATGGTATTGTCACTATCAACTACCAAGGTGGTACGTCCCACATTCTCTTCAATTTGATTTGCATACCACAGCTCATCGAGGGTAATCAAACCCCACTTGCTCAAACAATCAATCAAGGAAGAGTCGTATCGGATACCCGCCTTCAATGCGAGCGTACGCAGAAGAAGTTTAAGGGAAGAGGTATCACAGCACCCAATTTTCTCCAAGATGGCGATCAGATTGTTGGTAAACTGTACCCCTTCCTTGATAGCTCGTTCATCCAAATCAAAGGCTACAAGAAAACACAACAACTGTCTGTCGTTGAGGGAAAGCAACTGATGCACCTTTGTGTAGTTGATTGATGTCTTGCGGTCCTTCTGCTGGTAAATGATGCACAACTTATTAAGTGTGTCTGTCAAGGAAGTGAAAATCAGTTGTAACTGTTCTAGATTATAGGCGGGGAAAAAAAGGGCATATTCATCTTTGAAAACAACTTTCTTCTCTTTTTCAATCAACGATATATAGGCACGAACAAACTCTGTGGAACAGTAGGGAGTGCTTTTTTGTCTGTTTTGTTCAGTTCCAAACAATGGCTTTAGGGAACAGAGGTTTTTAAGCCTCTCCTCAAGCAAAGGGTTGAAGACCAATTTCCCTTCGTCATTAAGCAGTACCATGCGTTCTTGGAGGTTTGAAACCCGCCTTAGTAGCGTTCCATAGCTCCATTTGCCTTTCAACAACGCGGTACATGTCTGGGCATCGATGGAGGAGGAAACGCTGACCAGACTGAGTATGGTACAATCCATTTCATCAAGCAGACTGATGATTCTTTCTTGGATGGTCTGTTGCGAGAAGAAAGAACAGAGCCTTGTCGTGATGGCAGGTTTATGGAAGGGAGTAGGTATCAGACCAAGATAATTTCTGGCTATATAGAAATAGTTATCCTCTGTGTATCGGCTGAGGAGATTCTTGAATTTTTCTTTTGCGTAATCTGTCAATTGGCCCATACCTCGATTTCGTAGGAATAACCTTGCTCTGCAAGGAACTTTTGACGATTTGCTGCAAACTCCTCTTCATTGGAGTAGCGTGTCACCACTGAATAAAAGAAACTGGAGCGGTTTTTCGGCCTAAGGATTCGTCCAAGACGCTGAGCTTCCTCACTGCGGGAGCCAAAGGTCCCTGAAACCTGAATCGCTACTGAGGCATCGGGTAAGTCGATGGCAAAATTAGCAACTTTGCTGACCACCAGTATATGGTTTTCACCCTCTTTGAATGCCCGATAGAGTTCTTCACGTTTCGCATTGGGAGTGCTTCCCGTGATGATGGGAAGGTTGAATGCAGCAGCAATGGTTTCCAGTTGATTGATGTATTGTCCGATAATCAAGATGAAATCATCAGGATGGCGGGCGACCAAGGCTTTCACCACATCGAGTTTCAAGGGATTTTCACTGGCCAAACGGTATTTCTCCCGCTTGTTTGCCAAGGCATAGGGGATTTCCAAATCAGGAGGGAGGTCGACTCGTATTTCATTGCAGTACGCTTCAGCAATGAATCCTTGTTGCTGCAACTCATTCCAAGGCACGTCGAATCGTTTGGGACCAACGAGTGAGAACACTTCGTCTTCTCTGCCGTCTTCGCGTACCAAGGTAGCGGTGAGTCCTACTCGATAGACCGCTTGCAACTCTGCGGTTATCTTGAAAACCGGAGCAGGAAGCATGTGGACCTCATCATAAATGATCAGTCCCCATTCGCCCTTGGTGAGCAACTCCAGATGGGGGAACGGACCGTCTTTATCCGGCCGATAGGTGAGTACTTGGTAGGTGCAGACGGTGACCTCTCTTGGATCTTTTCGTTCGCCTGTGTATTCGCCCACTTGGTCTGGCTGTAAATCCATTTTATCAAGTATTTCACTCATCCATTGATGCACGGCTGCAACATTGGTGGTCACCACCAAGGTACGGGTTTGCAGTTGGGTCATGATGTTCATGCCTACAACGGTCTTTCCTGAACCACAGGGAAGCACGATCGTCCCATATCCACAGCCGGGCCCCAAATCTCCAAGCAAGGCTTGTCCTGCCTGTACCTGATAAGGACGGATGACAAATTTCTCACCTTTGGAATTAGTTTTCTTGAACTGCATGGGTACCGTAGGCCCCCGCTCCAAGACAATGCGGTCATCGACAGGGTAACCTAATTTAATCAGTTGGAGCTTGACTTCCCCCCGGTAATATTTTTCAATCAAAAAAGACCTGACACCGTTGACGATCATCATTTTTGCAATGTTCTTGCGGGACATCAGTTCTGTCCTGATACGATCGGTCTTCACTTCAAGTTTATAGTACATGGGGTCATCGCTTTCCGTAAGGACCACCTTGCCGAATCGGGATGCGATGTCGTTGATATAATAGAGGACACTGTCGCTTACTGGGAATCTTGACCAGAATTGGATTCGATCACAGATGTATTCGCTGTTTACGCCGCTGGAAGCAGCATTCCATAGAGAAATTGCACTCAAAGCATAGGTGTGTACGTGTTCAGGACTTTTTATAAGCTCGCAAAAGCGCACCAAGTCCGCTCGACATGCTTCAGCTGATTCGTGATGGACATCGAGCAACATGGTTTTATCGCTTTGGACTATAAGAGGTTTATCATTCATTGTTGTTTTCCAAAAGCAGTATAGTAGAGATCCAATAGAGTGATGGCGACCATTGCTTCCACCACCACTACAGCTCGTGGGCAAATGCAGGGGTCATGTCTGCCTTCAATCTCAAGGACTGCAGTTTCCCCTTGTTTGTTGATCGTCTGTTGGGGCCGGGCTATGGAAGCAGTAGGTTTTACAGCAGCCTGGAGAATGATTTCTTGCCCGCTTGAGATACCACCGAGCATGCCTCCAGCATGATTGGATAGAAAACCATCTCCGTTCCTTTGGTCATTGAACATGCTTCCACGCATGGTGGCACAGGCAAATCCGTCTCCAAATTGTATGCCTTTGATAGCTCCGATGCTCATCACTGCATGTGCAAGCAAGGCCTGAAGTTTACCGAACACAGGTTCTCCCAACCCTGGTTTCACCCCGGTCACCCTGCATTCGATGATTCCTCCGATGCTGTCCTTTTCCAGACGAATTTCTTCTATGAGTCGGCTCATTTTGAGAGCGGCTTCTCTGTCGGGACAGGTAAGCGGATTATCAGTTTCATTCCAATTGCGTTTTTCTGCAATGACCGAGCCAACCTGTACGGTGCCAGCGAATATCTTGATTCCTTGTTGGGCAAGAATCTGCTTTGCTACAGCACCTGCTGCCACCCGTGCACTGGTTTCCCGCCCTGAGGAGCGGCCCCCTCCTCGGATGTCGCGAACGCCGTATTTCTTATAGAACGACCAGTCTGCATGACCAGGACGAAAGACGTTTTCAAGGTTTGAGTAATCATAGGGACGTTGATTGGTGTTGAAGAGCATCATTGCAAGAGGAGTGCCTGTGGTCATCCCCTCGTACATGCCTGATAGAATGACCAGCTTGTCCTGTTCGTTTCTTTCCGTTCCGAGTACGTTGCCGCCAGGCCTTCTTCGATCCATTTCTTGTTGTATTGCATCAAGGTCCAAACGAAATCCAGCTTGGATTCCATCGATGATGACTCCCAGCCCTTCGCCATGCGACTCCCCGAAGGTGGTGATGGTAAATGCAGAACCGAAACTGTTGTGACCCATAAAAACTCCTAAGAAAGACTGGAAAACAAGAATGTTGCCGTATCCTTGATATCCGGATAATCCGGCAATTTTACCATAATGTCAGATAATTTTCTATAGCGTTCATGGCGATCGGCATACAAGGCGGCAAATGAACCTTCCACATCCTGGCTGTCAAGGAAGGGAGGAATGCCATCGACAAGGATTCGCTTCAGCAATACTTTCTCGTCAACCTGCAGATATACCACTTTCCCATAGCGTTTGATGAGGGATATGAGGGGAAGGTTGTCACATGCTCCTCCTCCTAGGCTGACAATACATTTCTGATTGTTATTCTCCAGATATCTTTTAAGTGTCTCCGTCTCTTTCTCCATGAAAGAGGCTTTGCCTTCTTTTTTATACATGGCTCGTATGGAAGGATATCCATGAAGATCGGCGAGTATAAGATCATCATTGTCCACGCAGAACGTACCCATCTTTTGGGCTACCAATCTGCCAAGGGTGGATTTTCCGCAGTGTTTGATGCCGCAGAAGAAGAGGTGTGTATCCATGCTCAGCGTTGGTCGAACAAATCGGTCCATTCACTGCTGTATGCCTGAAGACGTGGAGTTCTAGCAGGTGCATTGGTGAAGTAATGTTTTCTTCTTTGTTCTTTTCTCTGATGGGTGACGGATTCCACCGACATCTGATATCGGGCTTCATGAAGATTTTTCTTGACTTGTTCATGATGATAGTTTGCTCGTACTGTCTTTTTCAAGGCATAGTGGAAAGTGACGATCATCGCATACCACAAAAGGGACAACAAAAGAGGTTGGAGGTCAAAGTAGGAAAAGCCTGTTGCTTGAATTGCTCCATTTCCTGCCACCTGATACAGTCTGAGGGCATTTGGCCACAACAGAAAAATCGTTACCAACAAGGGGACAATCCAATAGAAGCCCTGACGTGAAAAGAGAAACCTCATGCAGGCGGTAAAGGCAAGAAAATTTAAAAGAAGACAGAGAAGGGGTACCCCGTATGTTTCCAAAATAATGCCTCCGCTTTCCAAGGGTCTTTTCCTATGATACCATAGGTGTACTATTTGGGGAATAACTATGGAAATGGAAAATCAGCTTGGTCAAGATGCTTTGAAACAGCGCAAGATAGCGCGGTCGTCCGATGTACGAGGTGCCTACTATCGTGACACCACTGCAATCATCCACTCTTCTCCTTTTCGCCGGCTCAAACACAAGACCCAAGTATTTTTTGCACCAAGCAACGATCATATCTGCACCAGGATGGAACACTGCCTCCATGTAGCATCCATAGCCTCAACTATTTGTCGTGGCCTTGATCTGGATACCGAACTTGCTTGGGCCATCGGCATGGGGCATGATCTGGGACATACTCCTTTTGGTCATACAGGAGAAAAAATCCTTTCCTCGTTCATGCAGGAGGATGGCTTTCCTCCCTTTGAACATGAAGTCAACAGCCTTCGGGTGGTCGATTTTCTTTGTGAGCATGGTAAGGGATTGAATTTGACCTATGCTGTACGTGATGGAATAGTATGTCACAATGGTGAGTCTCTGGTGCAAAACCTTCGACCTACCTTTGCAATCAAGGATTTGGATTCCATTACCTCAAGGAAACATCTCATACCTTCAAGCTATGAAGCAGCAGTTGTCCGATTCAGTGATGCCATCGCCTATATAGGGCGTGATTTTGAAGATGCTTCACGTCTGAACATTGTAAAGAAAACCCAGCTGCCCGGTATCGTTCAAGAAAAATTGGGAACAACCAATGCCAAGATCATCGATACCCTGGTGAACGATGTCATTGATCATTCAAATGCTGAAAGGGGAATTGGCTTCAGCGACGACATCTATCCTGCAATCCAAGCCATGATAGCCTTCAACTACGAATACATATACAAGAGTCCCATGCTTGAAGGGTATGAGCGCTATTTTACCCGGCTTCTTCGATTGATCATCGACTATCTCAAGATGTTGATGTCCACCTATGGTTTCGATGAGAAAGGGTATGCCAGTGAAAAGAACATGCTTTCCATGGGCTTTTTTCATCACCTCGAGGATATGAAAGAAAGCTATGAAAAACATGACGGATCTCTTGATCGATTGATTTATGACTATGTAGCTGGGATGAGCGATACGTTTTGTCTTGATTGTGCAAATGAAATACTCAAACCCGAACATTTGAATGACTCGATAGAACATTCTCTGACCGGTAAGTGGTTTGATGCACGTTAACTCAGTTCTTCTCCCAGTTGCTGGATTTCTCCAATGAACTGACCAAGGTCATTGAACGCTTTGTAGACAGCAGCAAACCGTACATAGGCAACCAGATCGACTTGTTTGAGTTGCTTAAGCGCTTCGTCTCCAATATCAGAAGAAGCAATTTCTCGTTTTGAACCGACTTTGAGCATAATGGAGTCTTCAATGCTCTGAAGCAATTGTTCAATGGTGCTTTCACTTACTTTCAGCTTTTCAGTACATGACCGAATGCCTCTTCCCAGCTTGTTCAGATCGAACGGCTCTCTTCGCCCGTCTCGTTTGATTACCATCAACGGTTTGTCCTCGATCCGCTCATAGCTGGTGAATCTGTAACCGCAACTGTTGCACTCTCGTCTTCTTCTGATGGAAGAACCGCTGGCATTCTGCCGCGATTCCAATACCTTGTCATCCATTTCTCCGCAATGTGGGCATCGCATGGCAGTTTCTCCTTTTATGGAAGTATACTACTGTTTTATCCTACAAACAACATAACTAGTGTTTATTTTTACGAATTCATGCAAATTAACGAGAGCCAATCCGCTATATGTAGTGTAATGAGTGTATTTATCTCATCGGTACAGATTGTAAAATTTAAAGCGGATTTGTAGCAAATATGTTGTAATAATTCGATTATTGTGATAATAATAACACAATATAAGGAGTGATACCCATGGCAGATTCGGTAAGCAGCTGTGTAAAGCGTATAGTAGACAAGTCCCCCTTCATTCATGAGATGTTGATCAACGGTATCCTCTCGTTCAGCAACTATGCTGATGCAATCCAACTGGAAGTCCAAAAGGCGTATGGCAAGGAAGTGAAGAGCTCAGCCATCGTGATGGCCCTTCGGCGTTACGGAGAAGAGCTGAAAGGACGTGCAATGAAGGAAGTTCATGGTAATGTCGAATACGGCATCGTCATGAAGACCAATATTTTTGATGTGAATCTTGTCAGACGCGATAGTTTCATCAGTAAACTGGGTGCCTTATACGATCAGATTTCGACAGAAAAGGGTGATTTCCTCAACATCACGCTGGGAAGTCATGAAGTCTCCCTTGCTGTCAGCGAAAAATACCGTAATTTGGTAAACGAGTTGGCGAAGGATGAAGAAGTCCTTAACAAGATGGATGATCTTGTAGCCCTGTCCTTGGTTTTTACAGGGGATTTTCTTCAGACTCCAGGAATCGTCTATGAAGCAGTGCGCAGACTGGCCTGGGAACAGATCAACGTCATTGAGATTGTTTCTACGATGAATGAATTGACATTCGTCATCAAGCGGGAACACTCCATGAAGGCCTTTGATGTATTGCAGAGTTTTCTGAGTGCCAAATAAAATAACGCTCATCACCGCAGAAAGGAATGGGGGCAAGACCACGACACTGATGGCTTATCTTGAAAAACGTTTTTTGGAGCCTTCCGAGCTATGTGGCGTTTTATCTCTTGCCAATCCTGAAAAAACCTGCTATAGACTGAAAGATCTCACCAGTAAGGAAGAACGCGTGGTAATGGACATCAATCCCTTGCCTGATGCGCGAACCTATAAACGATTTTTTGTGGATGATTCGGTCTTTGCCTGGATGAATTACCAGATCATGCAGAATCTTTCCCAAGCCAAGTTGGTCGTGTTTGATGAAATAGGCCGGTTTGAACTTGATGGAGATGGGTTGGATGCTTCCTTCAGAAGGGCTTTACAGATTCCTTCTGTTGAGGTGGTTGCAACTGTAAGGAAGCCGTTTCTCGAATCTGTAATCAAAGAATATGCCCTCGATATGTTTCCTTTGGAAATCATTGAGTGTGGATATGGTAAGGAAAAAGAATCATGAATGAATTGCTGTGGATTGTTTTGTTGCTACTGGATTTTGCCGCCATCATGTTATCGTTTCGCTATTGGGGTAAACTAGGTCTGTATATATGGGTTCCCATCAGCATCATCATAGCGAACATCCAAGTGACGAAAAACATCTCCTTGTTTGGCATCGAAGCTACGTTGGGAAACATCGTCTATGCCACAGGATTCCTTGCAACCGACATTCTCAATGAGTTTTATGGAAAAAAAGCCTCTGCAAAAGCTGTAAAAATCGGCTTTTTCGCGCTCTTGTCAATGACCATCCTCATGCAGGCGGCATTGTTGTTCGAACCTTCCTCTTCAGATATCGCCCAAGGTTCCTTATCCACCATCTTCGGGCTCATGCCCAGGATTGCCATAGGCTCCATGATCGCCTATGTAATCAGCAATTTCCATGATGTGTGGGCTTTCGCCTTTTGGAAGGCCAAAAAACCTGGACGCAACACTCTCTGGCTGAGAAACAACCTCAGTACGTTTGTAAGCCAGCTCATCGACACCCTGCTGTTCACCTTCATTGCTTTTTGGGGCGTCTATCCAACTTCAGTACTCGTGCAAATCATTGTCAGCACCTTTGTCCTGAAGTGGATAGTAGCGATCTGCGATACTCCATTCATCTATCTGGCTCGTTCTTGGTATGAACAAGGAAAAATTACAGAGGATGCTATTTAGCAGGAATCTGTCTCTTCATTTCTTCTATGCACCGAGGTGTCCCGGCATAGAAGGAAAGGGGGAAGGGTTTTCTCTCCAGGACCAAAGCATCATCATAGACAAAGCTTTTCCCGTCTACATACTGAATGTCCATCCCTGCATGCAACAGAACTGCATGACTTGCAACAATATCCCAAATGTAACAACTCTGGTTGATGCATCCCTGGAAGTGGTCATAGATGACGGGACTGAGCATGTGTATGATGCTGCTGCCGAAAATTCGTATCTTTCCTTCGAAATTCGAGAGATCCATCAATCTTTGGCCACTTGATCCCATGGTTATCTGATGGGGATGGTCTTTATCACCCTTGGCTTCAAACAATGCATCATTGACCATTAGGTTCCCGCCTGGATCGAGGCGTAGAAAAAGACCGTCTGTTCCAATTCCCCAGCGGGGTGCACAAATATAGGCTCCTACCGGCTTGCGGTTGTTGTCCAGCACTCCTAATGCAACTGCCCAAGAGGGGAGCCCTTGTGAGTAGACATCCGTCCCGTCGATGGGATCGAGTACGAATGTATACGGTGCGTCCGAGCGGTAAGCAGTGAGCGTTTCTTCGCTGATGATGTTGGCTTCAGGAAACAACTCGCTGATAAGGGAGAGTATTCTCTTGGAAATGGCAAGGTCGGTTTCCGTAATGACCGAACCATCATTTTTGTAACTTCGATGGATATTTGCCTGCTGTTCTTTAGCATAGAGCCCTGCGTTCTTCACCGCAGATGCAAGGGTATCCAGTTTTTCTCTTTCAAGTTGCAATTTCATTCTATTGCATAACCTTCTTGCTCGTGATAGGGTAATGGCGCTTATGGAAATGACTATCGCCACATCAGTGCAATCGTATATCAAAAGCAGTCCTGCGTACAAGGCGTATGCTTCAGGTGCCTTTCCCCTCTTTGTCAATGGGATAGAAGGGTATCCTTTGGCTGTTTTTTTACGTATGCTCACTCGAGGAAGAAAAAACAGAATCTGGGTGATTTGTCCGACCGAGGACAGTGCCTTGCAATTATTGAAAGACAGCGGTTTTCAGGTCGATGCGAAATCGGTGATGCAGACTCCTTTGTCAAATCAAGAAGTGAAGACACTCTATCTTCCTAGCCATGGAAGAAAGCTTTATTCCCAGTTTACCGGCGATAACATAGAGTATTCCCAGTTGGAACGACTCAACGCCATCAAGGATTGTCCTCAAGGCCTCATCATCACGCATCTCAGGCCTTTTGTGAGTCAAATGGTTTCTCCTCAGGCTCTCAACGATTCTGAACTCACCATTAAGGTAGGTTCCTCATTCGATTCAACATCACTCAGTGAAGAGTTGTCCAAAGCCGGGTATCTCAATACGGTAGCGACCTCCATGCCAGGGGAATTTACCGTTCGAGG
>Ga0172378_10004398_pt1 | contig 13196 bp, 9 predicted proteins | sample GrowelOW332metaG_FD_119755 | JGI IMG/M metagenome (GOLD analysis project Ga0172378, IMG submission 119755) | Groundwater microbial communities from an aquifer near a municipal landfill in Southern Ontario, Canada - Pumphouse #3_1 metaG | ecosystem: Environmental > Aquatic > Deep subsurface >...
TACTTCTCCTGCTATGCAACAAAAAGTCAGTACTACTACTACAAGTACTACTACAATTGCTGATTATAATACTGGAACTCCTACTCTTTGGTCTGTATCTGCAGGGACAGCTAAATTTGGATTTTCTGCTTTTGGTCCAGATACACCCGATGTTACTTGGGGAACGGGAGAGACATGCTCAGGAGGAGTAGGTCATGATCCTAGTAGTAGTTTAAAATATCTAGGTTTTACTACAAGTACCAGTTCTCTTGCGATTGCAACAAGATCATCAACAACAACTTTTGCTGGAAGTGCCACTACAGTTTGTTTTGCAGTAGAACAAAATAGCTTTTATATTCCATCAGGACAATATACAGCAACAATTACTGCAACAGCGGTGACTATATAAATTTATTATTTTATGTTGTTAGATTATCAATTAATTAATTTTAATATGAATATATTTTTGAAGGATTGTTCTTTTTGCAAAAAAATGTTTACATTGGTTTGTATATCGATTTTTTCTTTTGGGTTTGTTGTTTCAGTTAATGCGCAAACAGTTAGTACAAAAAATGATTTCGTACTTGAACCAGGAAAAGTAGAAATATTTGTAAATCCTGGGGAATCCATAACAAAATCAATTACTGTTACGAACAGAGCTTCTTCAAACGTATCTTTTAAAGTAGAAATTGAAGATTTTGTCGGATCAAATGACGAAGATAAACCAGTTGTGCTTTTGGGAGGTGAAAAAAGTCCTTACTCTTTTAAAGATAATGTTGTTCCAGAAGTTAAAAATTTTACACTAGAATCTAATGGAAGTATCACTATTCCTGTTAGAATAAATGTTCCTGCAGATGCCCAACCTGGTGGTTTTTATACTTCTATTCTTGTTTCTAATGAACCCTCTGTTGATTCTGTAAGTCAGTCTTCTAATGTTGAAGGGAAAACTAAAATTATATCTAGAGTAGGAACTTTATTTTTTATTAGAGTAAATGGTGTAGCTAAAGAGAGCGGTTTTCTTGATGATTTGAAAGTTGTAAAACCAACAAAAGATAATCTAGATTTGTATAAATTCAATATTTTGTTTAAAAATGATGGAAATGTTTATCTAGTACCTTTTGGATGGATAACAGTTACAAATATTTTTGGAAAAACTATAGGCAAAATTCCAGTTGATGCTTATTTTTCAATGCCTAAATCTATTAGATACCGTGATGTTGAATGGAAATCACCTTTTCTTCTAGGCAGATTTAAAGCATCTATTGAGTTAAATAGAGGATATGGATCTAATCTTATAGATACTAAGTCTATTGCATTTTGGGTAATCCCATGGAAGGCAATTGTTATAGTAGTTTCAGTTATACTAGTTATATCTTTAGCCTTATATGCTTTCTTTAAGAAATTTAAGATTACTACTAAATGAATTTAAAAAATAAAAATCACCAGTGAAAACTGGTGATTTTTATTTTTAAAATTCATTGATTATGATACAATTACTTTATAAAATAAGTGGTAAATTTGTTTTTTGAAGACGTGAAGACGTGATATTTTTTTTGATTTATTTTTTAAATATAATAATGAATAACTTATTCTCAAAATATAAAATTAAAATAATTTTGCTATTTTGTTTTTTTTCTTTTTCTATATTTTCTAATTTTGTCTTTGCTGAAGGGAATTACGCCCTAAGTTTTGATGGAGTAAATAATTATATGATAACCCCAAATCTTGCTTCATATTTTGAAACAGATGAAGTTACATTCTCTGTTTGGTTTAAAGCAAACGCTGAAGGAGTTATCGTTTCTGAATTAGGTCAGAATACACCCAATACTGGTTGGCACGATAGTCAAATAGAGATTTTGTCTTCTGGGGAAGTAAAAATTAGAGTATGGAGTTTAAATCCTGTTTCTTTAGGTATGGTTAGTTTTGAAACTTGGCATAATGTAACTCTAAGATATAATACAGTTACAGATATTCTCGATGGTTTTTTAGATGGTGAAGAGGCTGTTTCTAATATATTAGGTGATAGATCTGCACCATTTGAAAATGGGTATAGTCAGATTTATGCATTAGGTGTGGCCGATGGTACTAATCTTGGAAGCGGGTTATATTTTAATGGTCTAATAGATGAATTTGTTGTTTGGAATAGGAGTTTGTCAAATTCTGAAATAATCACTCTATATAATAATGGTTCCGGTCTCTATGGAGATAAAAGTGTAGCCCCATTTAATAGTGGTTTAGTGGCTGGTTATCACTTTGATGAAGGTTCTGGTTTTACTGTTACTGATTTCTCCGATAATGGAAATAATGGAACTGTTAATGGTGATATAAATTATGTAAGTGGTTTTGTGGTTTACAACCCTCCTTCTATTATCAGTAAGATGTTTAGCGTTAATTATATAATGGATAATGACTCAATTAATTTTGGTGGTATGGATTATAGTGTTAGTGAATCTGGTCGCTATGTATTATTAGATACTATAGGGGAAATTGGTACTGGTAATTCTTCTAGTATCAGTTATTCTATATCTGCAGGTTACAGAAGTTTTTCAAGTTCTTATATATCTATTTCTGCAGCGAATGATGTCTCTTTACCTAGTATGAGTGGTTTAATATCAGGTGAAAGCAATTCTCAAGAATCATGGTTAGTAAAAACTGATAATTCCGCTGGGTATGAAATATTGGTAAAAGCTTCAACGTCACCAGCTCTAAAAACTATAGATGGTTCTTATTTTAATGATTATGCACCATCAGTTTCTAATACTCCTGACTATATGTTTAGTGTGGGGTCTACAGATTCTACTTTTGCATTTTCTCCAGAAGGGCAAGATATAAGTCAAAAGTATTTAGATGATGGATTTGTCTGCGGAGCTGGTAACTACGATACACAAGATAGATGTTGGGATGGTTTTTCTACAACAGGAAAAGTTATTGCCTATAGATCATCTTCAAATCATCCAGATGGGACGGTTACTAACATAAAATATAAAACAGCAATAGGAAGTAATAAAATTCAAGATGCTGGTAATTACACTTCTGTTATAATAGTAACAGCTGTGGCTTTATAAAATGAATAATATAATATTTATAAATAAATATTTATTAATAATACTAATATTATTTGTCAGTATTTTTTTTGTTAATCTTAAACAATCTATCGCTTCTATAAATATAAGACTTGATGTAGAGGGTTGTAATAATAATAATATTTGTGAACCATCTACTGGTGAGAATAATTTAAATTGTTCAAATGATTGTACTTCTTGTAATAATAATGGTGTTTGTGAATTATTAAAAGGGGAAACATTTTTATCTTGTCCTTTAGATTGTAAAACTACTAGAGATCACAAAACTACTTTGATTTATACTGATGTTCCTGTGGTGGTAACAGGTACTATTTTAGATTTAAAAATAGAAACAGGTATTAATTATGCGGTTATATCTTGGAATACAGATGTACCAACATTTGGCCAAGTAAGCTGGGGTAGAGGGGATAATTTTAATGATGGAGTAATAAACAATACAAAAATAATGAAACACCATGAGGTGGTGATAGAAAATCTTTCTGCTTCAACAAATTATTCTTATTTTATAAATTCTAGTTTACCTGAATATTATATAGCAACAAAGTATGGTAATTTTACAACCCTTCCTATACCAGAAATTAGAATAATTCCTTCTATTTATAATCTAATTTCAACATCTACTGATGATGAAATTATTCTTAATTGGAGTAATCCTGAAAGTGAAGATTTTTATGGTGTAAAAATAGTTCGTTCACCTTTTTTCTTCCCAGCTGATCCTTCAGAAGGTAAGGTTGTTTATGATGGTAGAGGAACTTATTTTAGAGATTCAGACGTTTCTTTTGATCAAAGATATTATTATTCTGCCTTTTCTTATAATAAAGATTTAGAATTTTCTTCAGGAGTTATCACTGATAGTATATTCAAGATTAAAAAAACAATCACTGTTGCAGAATCAACAAAAAGTTTAGAAGAAGTTAAACTTTCTATAAGTGATTTTATTTTTTTAGAGGGTGATTTAGAACTCCCGGTTTCTTCAAGTACTGTAAGGATTTATCCTTTTAATGATATTAAAATAGTTATAGATGCCAACAGACTTCCTCCTCAAACAAAAACTTTGATATTAAGAATACAAGATCCATTGGATGTCTCAAAAGTTTTTTCTTATAATTTAAAACTAGATTTAGTTGGTAAATTTTTTTATGTAGTTGTTCCAAATTATTTTAATAAAAATATATTTCCTTTTTCTATAATTTCCTATGGATTAGATAATAAGGAGGTTTTTGTGTTAAAGGGTTTTTTTGATATTAAAAATATTGAAGTTCCAAAATCTAGTTCTTTTGACATAATATTAACTATTTCTTTAAGTATAATTATTTTGATTATTTTATTTATTTTTTTATTTTATAAATATAATAGGGAAAGAAGAATTATTATTTAAGTGTGAACTTTTTGGTAACTATTTTTTATATGTGTCATTTCGTTGAAGAACGGAATCCATAGTTAACTCAATATTGGATCCCGTTATATAACGGGATGACAATACTTATACAAATATTAATACTGAATTACTTCGTCGAATTACTTTCTCGCAAAAACATGCGAAAAACAACGAATACTCCGTATATTCTGCATTAGGATAGTTCATTATAAATATTATTTATAAACAAATTATCTATTTCAAATAAGTAGTTTTTTGTTTATAATATATACTGGTTTAAGTAGTTGTTTTTTGTTTTAGGATTACAAATAATTATTTTTCAAAGACAGAAAATCCTTTTAAATAAAATTCCCAAAAACATTTTTATTTAAGGGTAAAAATGTTAATTAATAGTATCTTGTTTTAGATGATTTTTAAAAACATTAAAAAATATTTTATATCTTTAAATATATCAAAGAATATTTTTGTGATGTTTTTTACTGTCGGTTTAGTCATAGGAATATTATCTTTATCTTTTGTAGCAAAAGTTTATCCAAATTTTTTATCTAAAATTTTAGGAAATTTTGCGTCAGTATTTTTAGTAGGTGGAAGTCCTGAAATTAATTATCAGGGTAAACTTACTGAACCTAGCGGAGTCGCTGTTCCTAATGCCGATTATAATATTCGTTTTAAACTTTATACAGATCTCACTGGGGGCACTCCAATCTGGACAGAGACACACTGTTACTCATCTGATAGTGGAAGTACTTGTGATGGATCAGGAACCGACAATAGAGTTGGTCTAACAAGTGGTTTGTTTAGTGTAATGCTTGGTTCTATAAATTCATTATCAGACATTGATATGAATCGAGTACTTTATTTAGGAGTTGAAATCGGTGGAACAAATAGTTCTCCATTATCAGGTGATTGGGATGGTGAAATGACACCAAGAAAAAGAATAGGTACGGTTCCGTCTGCTCTTACTGCAGGTAAACTAAATGGAGTTGTTGATACGCAATTTATTCGTAATGATACGGATAATGCAACAAGTTCAACAGGGGCTGTTTTAACTCTTACTCAAAATGGAAGTGGCAATATTTTAGATTTATATTCTGGTGCATCAAAAGTAGTAACTTTTTTATCAAACGGAAATGTTGGTATTGGGACAACGAGTCCGACTGCTAGTTTGCAAATAGTAAAAACTTCTACAAATTATTCTACACCAGCTATTAAAATTACAGGAAAATCTCTTGCTGGCACAGGTGATGATATTAATGGTTATGGACTCTATCTTTCATATAACTTATCTGGCAATAAACAATTTGTGTTTGCTGACACAGAAAATGGAAATGGAGTTAGATTTATAGGTAACTTTATTGATGGATTTAATGTGAAATACCAAAATAGACGAGATTTACAATTTGGTACAGAAACTAATGGTGCTCATGTTGCTGGAGCTGTTGGAAATTCACAATTTTCTGTAAACAATCTTGGAGGAATAAAATCAAAAGTTGTAACAGAAATAAAAGGAGCTGTATCTCAATCTGGAAATTATTTTAATATATCCAGCTCAAATAATACCGGTGATATTATATCAATTCTTGCGAATGGTAATGTCGGCATCGGCACTACCACTCCATCAGAAAAATTATCAGTTGCAGGAAATGGATTATTTACAGGGATAGTTACTGCTTCAAACTTTACTGGTTCAAGTTCAGGGATTAACACAGGCGACCAAGATTTAAGTCCTTATGCTTTAAAAACAGATTATCTTGCTCTCGACCAAACCACCCCACAGACAACTATTGGAAGATTTACTTTTCCTGATTTAACTGTTGGAACGAATACTATATATACTTTAAATGATAAGGTTGGTATCGGTACAACAAATCCACTAGCACAATTACACATTATAAAAAATGATAATGTTGGTTTTAAAGTTGAAAGATCAGGTGTTGCGGACCCATCCTTACTAGATTTTAGTGTTACAAATGGAAGAATCTATCTTGGATATAAAGCTGCTTACGGAATGATTTTTTCTGACCGAGGAAACTCAGTTTCATCAGCGATAGTTAGATATCTAAATGGTTCTAGTAAGTGGTTATTTGGAGATTCAGCTATTACAGATTTAGCCGCTTCTACAGTAAGTGTCCGCGGTAATTTATCTGTTGGTTCAACTTACCGTACTAGTGCAGCACCTACAGACGGTGCTATTATAGAAGGTAATGTTTTAATTGGAAAAACAGTTGATAATGGTCAAAAACTTCAAGTAAATGGAACATCTACCTTAGATGATGTTTTACCAAATATGATCGGTGGTACAGGAAATGTTAGTCTATATAACCTTGGAAATGCTACAAACCGTTGGAAGAGTGGTTGGTTTGAAACTATAAATATAGGTACAAGTACATGGTCTATTAAAGCTGGCTCGGATGGTAGATTATCGTTTTTTGATTCATCATCTGGGGCTGGTAATGAAAGATTAACTATTAATACTGATGGAAATGTTGAGCTCGGAACTTTAACTGTCAATAATCTTAATGTTAATAGTAAGATTGGTACTGATACTTTCTTTGAAAATCAACCGTTAACTTATAATGGTAGAAAGGTTTCTCTTATATCCCCATATACTACAAAATCAAATGTTTATAAAGGAATGATGCATGACCATTCTACTAATAGCGATGGAAAACAAACACCATCAGAAGTTGCGACTTCATATCGTGATGCAGGTTATAACTTTATCTCTATTACTGACCATAACAATATTACAAGTACAGAAGTCAGTGGTATTCTCTATATTCCAGGTATTGAGGAATCTGGAGAGGGTCATATAAATATTATAAATGCTGTAACCAATATTAGTTCTACTAAATTACAAACTTATATTGATCATGGAAATAATGAAGATTCTTTTATAGTTCTGAATCATCCAGATGATCCTACATTGGGTTTGACCAATACTGAGATGGAATCTTTACAAGGATATTATGGAGTTGAGGTCTGGAATTCTAAACGTGCAGATAATGCTGAATCAAAAATCGACCACATCCTTTCAATATATAGAAAAGCTTATTTAATAGCAGGTGACGATTGTCATGATGTAAATGCTTCTTATTGTAAGACTGCTTCTGTAAATGTTTTTGCTAATAGTTTGACGACTGATGAAATTATGGAAAATCTCAAACGAGGTAACTTCTATTCAAGTAATGGAGCAAATATTTCTTCGATAAATGTTTCCGAGAAAGTTATTACCGTTACTACAGATAGTGCTAGTACAATTGATTTCATTGTAAAAGATGGGGTTGTAGCACACTCATCGTCTAATACTACAAGTGCTAGCTATACAGTTTTTGGTGATGAAATTTATGTTAGAGCTAGAGTAACACGTAATTCTGATGGTAAGATGGCATGGACTAATCCTATTTATGTTTCTGATAGTCCAGTTTCTGAACTTGCAAGTGGTGGTGTTATAAAAGGGAATGTTTATGTTACTGGTACTAGTACTTTTATGACTGGTTTTGTTGGAATTGGAACATTAAATCCAACACATAAATTAGACATAGTTAATCCAGGATCTTCAGCAATAACCACTGATGTTATAGGTATTGATATTAATCATACTAGTGCTGGTTCTGGCGCTGCTATATCTTTTGATTATTCTTCGAATGACTATTCTTCAAATGATTATTCTTTTGCTAAAGTTGCCGGCGTGATAGATGATTATTCAAATAATAAAGGCTCATTACATTTCTTTACTAGACAGTCTGGTGGAATAACAGAAAAGATGGTGATTACTTCAAATGGAAATGTTGGGATTGGGACGACAAATCCTACAGCAAATCTAACAGCTTTAGGTACAATAAGATTTTCTTCATTAGGTAGCTCTGGTGCAAACTTAACAACAGATAGTTTAGGAAATGTATCTGTTTCTTCAGACGAAAGATTAAAGGATATCCAAGGAGATTATGAAAGAGGATTGTCAGATATTATGAAAATAAATCCTATAAGATATAAATGGAAGCCGGAAACTGGTTATGATACTTTTAATACATATTCTGGATTTTCTGCTCAAAATATGTTTTTAGCTATTCCTGAAGCTGTTGCTACAAGTACTGCTGGATATTTAACTTTGGCTGATAGACCTGTGATTGCTGCTCTTGTAAATTCTGTAAAACAAATAGGGTCATTTATTTCTAGAATACAAGATGGAATAGCATATCTAAGAAATATTGCAGTCGAAACTCTTCAAATAGGTTCACAAGGTAAACCTTCTGGAATTACAATGTATGATGAATCTACAGGCGATCCATATTGTGTAAAAATTATAGATGGCGTCCTCGTAAATGAAGATGGTGAATGTAGTGTTGTTGTATCTTCTGATAATATAGCCGTTGCTTATAATTCAGAATATAGTACTACTACCGCAGAATCAAATATTTCTACTACGACTAACGAACAATTTGTTATTCAGAGTGAGTCTACAAGTATAGTTACAAATATTGAACAAAGTACTAGTACAAGCCAGATAGAAATGGATTCTTCAAGTGATTATTCTACTTCAACAACCACCAATTCAATTATGGAAAGTGCTTCCACAACAGAAAATAGTACAGCAACAACCACTGAGCAAAGTACTAGTACAAGCCAGATAGAAACGGATTCTTCAAGTGATTATTCTACTTCAACTAATGATTTATATTTAGGAGCAACTGTATTTAATGCAAAAAATATAAAAGGTTATCTTCCTGTGATAGTTTTAATTATACAAATTTTTATGATGATTTGGTTTGGGTCATATATACATAATATAAAGAAAAAAAATAATAAATAAATTATTCTCTATTAATTTATTGTGGTGATAGTTTGTTGTTAATTATTTAAAGGTCTGTATTAAATTATAAAAATCTGTTAAAGTGTTTGTACTATGTCATTATCAATAGGAATCGTAGGTTTACCAAATGTTGGAAAAAGCACACTTTTTAATGCACTTACTAAAAAAGCTGTGGCTTGCGAAAATTATCCATTTTGTACAATAGATCCATCCGTTGGTGTGGTTGCTGTGCCGGACGAACGACTTTTGAAACTTTCTGTTTTTTCAAAATCTGCAAAAACTATTCCTGCAGCTGTTGAATTCGTAGATATTGCTGGACTTGTAAAAGGTGCTTCTGCTGGAGAGGGGCTTGGTAATAAATTTCTTACAAATATCCGTGAGACAGATGCTATTGCTGAGGTGGTTCGTATCTTTGAAGATGATAATGTTATTCATGTAAATGGTAAAATTGATCCATTTTCAGATATTGAAACTATTAATCTTGAACTTGTTCTTGCTGATCTTCAGACAGTATCAAAAAGACTTGGTAATGTTGAAAGTGATATAAAGAGAGGAAATAAAAATGCTGTTATAGAAAAAAGTGCTTTAGTAAAGTTGAATACTGTTCTTGAAGCAGGGAAACTTTCTAGTACTGCAATTCTAGACGAGAAAGAAACAGAAGAAGCGAAAAAACTTTGTCTTCTTACTGCAAAACCAATACTTTATATTTTAAACAAAAAAACTGGTGGGAAAAATTTAGACGAAATAAAAGACGAAAGATACGAAAAGCTTTTAAGTTTTTTTAAAGAAACAAATTCTAAATATGTTGTTGTGGATGCAGGTATAGAGCAAGAGTTAAAAGATTTTGAGGGTGCTGAGAAAGAAGAAATGAGAAGTGCTTTAGCAGGAGAAGAAAAACTATCTAAAGAAGATGGGGTAGATAATCTTATAAAAGCAGGTTACGACTTACTCGGTCTTATGACTTATTTTACAACAGGAGAAGATGAAACTCGCGCATGGACTATTAAAAAAGGCTGGACTGCTCCAGAAGCCGGGACTGCTATTCATGGAGATTTTAAAGAGAAGTTTGTGCGCGCTGAAGTTATAGAATGGGATAAGCTTATTGAAATAGGATCTTATGGACAAGCCAGGGAAAAAGGTTTGGTGAGAACAGAAGGTAAGGAGTATGTTGTGAAGGATGGTGATGTTATAGAGTTTAAGATTTAAGCAGAAAATGTTTTTGAACTTGAGTTTAATTATGTCAGATTTTTTCTACCAAGAAAAATATGGCGTCTATTGGGTTCAAAATATAGGATAATTTATTTTTAATCTTAAAGAAGACTTGCAGCTGCGAAACCTTGAAGTAGATAATAAGGCCAAATAAAAATTGTTTTTAGGATTTCTGAAAATGATTCTGGAGGAAAGGTTATTATTATTAGAATAAGACCGACAAAAATATATACAATAAAAAGAAATTTGACTATATTAAATAAGAATTTCATACACAAAAGTATATCATATAAAAATAATTGTCGACTGTTTTTTTGTTAGTGTTTATAGTATAAGGTTGTTTTTTGTTATATAATATTAAATATAGAAAACCTTATAAAAGTCTATGTGTGTTTATTAATATAATTATATTTTTATGAATCAATATGATTGGTACTCAACTTTAATTAAACCTTCTTTTTCGCCACCATCTTGGATCTTTGGTCCAGTATGGACTGTTCTTTATATACTTATTGCAATATCTTTTGGATATGTTATTTATTTGTATTTTACAAATAAAGTTTCTTTTTTAGTCTTATTGCCTTTTATTTTAAATTTAATTTTTAATTTTTCTTTTACATATTTACAATTTGGTTTACAAAATAATTATCTTGCCGCAGTAGATATTTTGCTTGTACTTGGGACGCTTATTTGGTCTATTGTTGTTATCTTTTCATATGTCGCTTGGGTTTCGTATATAAACATTCCTTATTTTTTGTGGGTTTCTTTTGCAACAATATTACAGCTTACGATTACTTGGTTAAATAAATAAACATCTTTATTTGGCGTACTAAAAGCATTAAGAAGTGGTTTTTTGAATTAGTCATTATATGATATAATCAATACATTATAAGTTAATTTAATATTATATATATATATGAATATATTCTGGAATTTATTATTTTTTGTTGGCTTTGTGTTGTTGATTTCTATTAAACAAATTAATCAATATGAAAGAGGTGTTAGATTTACGACTGGAAAATTCTCAGGAATTATGCAACCTGGTTGGAGATTAGTTTTACCTATTTTTCAAAATTATCAAAAAGTAGATGTTAGGACAAAAGCCGTAGATGTTCCAGATCAGAATGCTATTACTAGAGACAATGTTTCTGTAAAAGTTAATGCGGTTATTTATTATAAAGTTAGTGATGCAGATAAAGCAATTGTTGAGGTTGAGGATTTTAGATATGCGATTTCTCAGTATGCGCAGACCACAATGAGAAATATTGTTGGAGAAGTTACTCTCGATGAACTCCTTTCAAGTAGAGATAAAATCGCAGATAGAATAAGAGAAATCGTAGATAAAGAGACAGATGCTTGGGGTTTGAAAGTTCAAAATGTTGAACTTAAAGATGTAAGTCTTCCTGCTGAAATGGAAAGAACCATTGGTAAACAAGCTGAAGCAGAAAGAGAAAAGAGAGCTGTTATTATAAATTCTGAAGGAGAGCTTGCTGCTTCTGAAAATATTTCAAAAGCTGCTGAAATGCTTGCAAAAACTCCTGGAGCACTTCATTTGAGAACTCTTCAATCTATAAATGATATGTCTTCTGACCAATCAAATACAGTTGTTTATATGGTACCGATAGAGGCTTTAAAAGCTCTTGAGGGTTTTATGAAGAAATAAAAAAGTTAAAAGTTTATAAAGCAATAAAAGACCAAATTAACTTTTAGTGTTTTAAAAATTACATGAATAAAAAATTTTTTGTTTATCTTTTTGTTTTAATTGCTATTGTTTTGTTCGTATGTTTTTTGTTTTTAAGAAGCAATGAAGATTATTGGTTATGTAAAGATAACCAATGGATTAAACATGGTAATCCAGATTCTAATATGCCAACATCAAGATGCAGAGAGAATAAAATAGATTTACCAAATGGTTATACTTTAGATAAATATATAATAGAAAAAAATACTGATGTGTTCTGTATTAAAGATGAAGAATGTAAAACACCAGATGAATATCTATTACAATCAAGATGTCCTTTTATTTCATTATGTTTAGAGAAAAAATGTAGTATAGTTTGTCCATCAATGAATATACAGTAATATAATAAGATTTTAACTACATTATTAAAAAATGAAAAAGAAAGATTATTTTCCATCTAAAAAAGTATTAGAAAATTACGCAAATGTTTTAGTTAATTTTGCTTTGGGTAGCGGAGAGGGAATAAAAAAGGGAGATGTTGTCCATCTTATAGTACAAGAAGTTGCTAAACCTTTATATATAGAAATAAGGAAGGCTATTTGGAAGGCTGGTGGTCATGTGATATCCGACTACCGTCCTTCAAATGATAAAGACTATAATCTTGATCAAGACTTTTATCTCTATTCAGAAGATCATCAAGTAGAATTTTTTCCAGCTTTTTATATGAAAGGTTTACTTGATCAGGTTGACCATTCGATCTTTATTGATAGTGAAACTAATCTAAGGTCATTACAGAAAGTGGATTCAAAGAAAATAATAGCTAGAAGTAAGATTTTCAAACCATGGAAAGAGTGGAGAGATAAAAAAGAAAATGCTGGTAAATTTACTTGGACTTTAGGCTCTTTTGCTACAAAAGAAATAGCTAAAGAATCTAGAATGACTTTAAAAGAATATTGGAATCAAATTATTAAATCTTGTTTCTTAGATGAAAAAGATCCTGTTGCTAAATGGAAATCTGTTTATGCGGAAATGGAAAGTTATAAAGAAAAGCTA
>Ga0172378_10004400_pt1 | contig 13192 bp, 10 predicted proteins | sample GrowelOW332metaG_FD_119755 | JGI IMG/M metagenome (GOLD analysis project Ga0172378, IMG submission 119755) | Groundwater microbial communities from an aquifer near a municipal landfill in Southern Ontario, Canada - Pumphouse #3_1 metaG | ecosystem: Environmental > Aquatic > Deep subsurface >...
GGGGAATAGAGCATGCAATCGATCATCGCCGTCCTGTTGTCAATCATATGTCCAAGCTCTATGGTAGTGTTATACAGATAAAGCGAATCCAGCTCCTGCTGGGAGGAAATGCTGCTGAGCTTCTGAAACTGGGAATTCACCAGCATATAATCACTGTTTGAGTTGACCTGGGAAAAAACCGCATCAAACTCATGGCGCATGAATTGCACAGCAAGCGAATTGGAGTAGGAAACATTGCTGTTCATGACCGACAAGCTGGTTGCAGTGAAAACAATAAAAAGCAACAGCGGAAAAAGACATACCGCAAGATACGAATATACCCACTTGAGGAGAATGCTCCGTTTGAACGTGTTTTTTTCCCGCTGCACCCTACTATCTCCCCATCATACAGGCAGCTGTCCGCCGCATTTCTGTTCAAGCTTTTGTTTGAAAAGATCTCCATCGATAGGAAGATCCACCCAAGTACCACCCATCCAAGATGAAAGATGGATGGCATTCGATATCTCCAAACTCTTGATTCCTTCTTCACCGGGAGACAACAGAGGAGAACCGGACAGTATTGCATCACAGAAGTTCGTAATGATGCCTGGATGAGACGTATACGTCCCTTCGAGGACGACTTCACACTTGGTGCATTCTGGTTGTCCAATTTCACCCTTGAAACGCTCATTGAAGTCGTCGGAAGACTCTTTCAACTTCCAAAAAGTCAAGGTGTTGTTTTCTAGTACCAGCTTGCCCAATGATCCGGTAATCTCCAATCTGTTGGTACCAGGAGCATCTGCAATGGTAGTGGTGTAGATACCAACAGCTCCATTCGGATATTCAAATAGAGCATAGACGTCATCTTCCACCTCGATACTGCGATGCTTGCCATAATACACTTCTGCCTTGACGCGTGAAGGCATGCCACAAATCCATTGCCATAGATCCAGATTATGCGGATTCTGGTTGAGCAGGACTCCACCGCCCTCACCCTTCCAGGTGGCACGCCAGGAACTCAGATCATAATAGCTCTGAGCTCGAAACCAACTGGTGATGATCCAATTGGTATGGATGATCCGTCCAAGCTGTCCACCTTGGACCATCTCCCTTGCCTTTTGAAAGACCGGGTTGGTCCGCTGGTTCAGCATGATGCCGAACACCTTCCCACTCTCTTTGGCGGCACGATTCATCTCCTCCACCTGCTTTGTATAGACTCCAGCCGGCTTTTCACACAGGACGTGAAGGCCTGCTTGAAATGCTTGGACGGCATACACAGGATGGAAATAGTGAGGCACTGTAGGTATGATGGCATCGCATGTGCCACTCTTTATCAAATCCTCCGCGCTCGTAAAGTAGGAAACATCCTCCTTACAGACCAGACGGGCCTTATGTATCTGTTCTGGATTACTGTCAGCTATTGCAGTCAACCGAGCATTGGGAATCTTTTTTTCAAGAAAAGCCTTGGTATGTTGTGATCCCATCTTTCCATATCCAATGATGCCTATTCGTACTGTATTCATGCTCTTTTCCTCAAAGACTTTTCAGTGCAGCAAGACTTCTTACCGCATCGTTCTGCCAATCGTCACTCTTTCCTTCAATACTCACACTCAAATCATACCCACTTTGCTTGAGAGCAGAGATGAACTCAAGAAGCTCCTGGTCAACACACAAGGGGAACCGTCTTCCCTCTTTCGTTGCAATGTGAGCGTGCATGAGGGGAGACACCAGAGAAATGGTATGCATATCCTCCCCTTCAGTCCTCATATGAAAAGCATCGGCAAGGAGCCCTACATTATCCAAACCGACCATTGACTGAAGAGCTGCCCCTTCAACCAAACTGTTGATCAAGTTCGTCTCATTCCTATTCAAGGGCTCAATGGCAACCTTTATACCATATTCAGAAGCAATCTGTCCTACAATCTTGGTTACGGCGACCAATTCTTGGAAAGCTTTTTGGTAACTCATTCCTTGAGGGATAAAACGCGACTTACCGCTACCAAACACAACAAGAGAGGCCCCAAGGATGCGCATCCTTGCAAATGCAGTATGGAGATAGGCAACCATTGCTGCTTCATCATATTCAGGACCAATAACCACCATTGATTTAGGAAACAGCAGACAACACCGTTCCACTGCAATACTGCTCTTGACGACCAGCTTGGATATCTTTTCAAACTCCTCTTCCGATAGGAGGGCTAGTGCATTGAGCTTAGCTTCCAGATAATCAAACCCAAGCCGTTGAACTTCTTCGATCAGGTTCACATCCATACAAATTCCAAATCTCATCACCTTACCTCCACATGATGCATATCCGCAGTCAAGGTTTTCTCGCCCAATTGCACATGTACAATGTTACCGACGACTTCAATTGCCATCGAGACATCTCTTCTTGCAATGACCGTAGCCAAGGTCACAGGGACTCTGCCGTGCTTGGAAACCTGAACTTGACCTGTCGGTTTCCTAAGAGGATACCCATAGGAAACCCATCCGGCCTTGGGCTCTTCACTTCCACAATATACGTTGGTTTTCCAACTGGTGCTGGATGCCATCATATGCTGATCGATTGTACAGAAAGCCTGTTCAGCATCTCCATCAGTTATTGCATACCCCATAGTAAAGGGAGTTCCCCGTTCAGAGCTATAGTGCAAGACTTGAGGGGAAACACACGTTACCTGTTCACTTGCAAAATTCCAAATGAACCGTAGATCATGGTCCATGATTCCAAGACCAGTGACATGGTCAATGATGACAGCTACTTCCAAAGAAGGAATGAAAGCGACCTTTCTTCGATGAAAGATGGGATCTTCGGTAAAGACATACCCATTATGAGAGATGTCCATGAGAAGCAAATCCTCTCTCCGCTCAAAAGCATGGCAGAACGTCCGCACACCACGTACGCGAGGTACACCTGGAATGGATCCCATCATATGGTCATCGACGAACAACGTATTATGAGCCAAGGCATGGGTAAAATAGTGTCTCCAATCCGTCCAGCTGGAACTATTGTAGATATATCTGCCACAATCAATGAGGATGTCATCACCCCCGATCATCAATTCGAGATGACCGGTATCATTATGGGAATGGGTACTCTTCTCTCCCCGTTCAAGGGAAATACCCTGCAGATGGAAATAACTGTCATGATTCTCCCAACCGGTACGCATTACATAGAGACCTGATTCCTGCATGCAAAAATCCAACGGACGGGGAGCTACCCCTTCTTTACCTCCGGTTGCGAGGTACAAGAAATCCTTTCTTTCCGTCAAAGAACTCATCCAAGCAAAATAGGCCCTCAGTTCATTGGTATCCTCAGGGAAAAAGGAAAGATTCATCCCTTCATAAACAGAAGTATCGCTTGTACGGGAAAGCAGACTGACACGATCTGCATCGCCTATCATCGGAGTTGAGAAATCCGGTTTGACTAAGCTCATGACAAACTCAGCACTTTTTTCCAACAACGGCATGGCATAGGGTGCAACAGCGATACCATTGAGCTCACACAGCTGCACAGCTTGTAAAAAAGCAATTGAAGCTACCAGATGATAAATAGGAGTATGCTCCATATGGGCACCGTCATTGTCAAAGCAGTAGACGATTTCATGCATTACCCGTTGGTAGCCCAACGCTTTCCAATTTGCTGCATCCTTGAACTCAGGAAACATGATGCCAAGTTGCAACAGCGCACTCGATTCCATCGAGAGCCAGTTGCTTGAGTGCTCGTGATTGCTGTAATGAGAACTCAAAAAGGTTCCATGATCATGGATAGAGCAAAGGAATATGGCCCAGGTTTCTTCATCGAAGGAGGGACTTGAACGGAAGATTTCCATGCAAGGAAGCCATGTTGTATAGATACGGATTCCTGCCTCAATTGTTCTCCATGCATGACCGGGAAAGGGAGTCTTCCCTTTCTGTTCTTCACGCTCAATGTAGTATTGTGCAGGCCAAGCTTCATAGAAGCTTTTAAGCTGCTTGGCGAATTCTTCTGCATATCGTTCATCGCCGTTCAACGCGTAAGCCCGTGCCAAGCTTTGCCAATAAATTGTACGATAGAGTGACCAACTCCATTCATTGTCATGTGAGGTCTCATCAGTAGGATTGAATGTCCAATCGATATCACCTTCGAATTGATGCCCAAAAATGAAATGATTCATCACAGCTTCTGCATCAGCGAGAATGTGATCATCCTTCAGTTTTCCTGCTTGGCTTGCTTCAAAGAGATACTTCGGGGTACGTTTGGAGCGGAAGTGTTCCATGACCAAAAGAAAAGCCTCATCAAGCCTTCCTTCCTTGGCAAGTTCTCCTACTGCATGAAGACCCTCAACAGAGAAATCCAGTTTAGCCAGTAATGTTTCCTTACAATTCATCGTGTTTCCTTGTCAGGATACGGGTCGGTTCACTCCGACCCGTATCAAAAATACAGAAGATTTTTATCTATTTAGCCATGTAGCGATCGTAACTCGCCTGCTTGATCTCGATGGCCCTTTCAATACCGAACTTCTTCAATTGATTGACATAGGTATTGAATTCACTCATCGAAAGAGCACCTGTGATGAACTTGGATTCCATCTCATCAGCATAGGTCTTCACATTGTTCATGATGCGAGCCAACTCCGCAGCTTCTTCAGAAGTCGCAGAAACAGGAGGCATCATGTACTTGCCATAATCGGTTTGGGCCCACAAGTTGATGGCTTCACTCAGTTCAGGAATGCTGTAGTACTGTTCAAGATACCGTGGATCCTGGATGAACGGACCATTGACGCTGGCACGCATATACTGAGCCATCGCCTGGCTGATGGTCAGTCCATTGGGGTTGTTCACGATTAGGTCGGTATATTTGGGATACCCGTCCACCATGGTGTATGAAACACCCTCAACGCCGAAATTGACCAACAAATGACCAGCTTCTGAGAAGTTGTAGTCGAGCAACTTGGCAGCAGCTTCTATGTTCTTGCAGGAAGCGGAAATCGCGGCAGAAGGACCGGAATTAGAGTATAACGTTGACATCTTGGCAAACATTGAAAGCCTATCGGAAGAAGGAGAAAGCGGCCTGGCGGATGTCATCTCGACACTAGGATCCCCTTGTTGCATTGCTGGCAACCAAGTTCCAATACCTGAACCACCGGGAGCATATGTTGCAGCACAGAAACCATTGAGAACTTTGACTGCCTGACTCTTCTTGTCTACTGAAAGGTAATCGTTGTCCAACAAATCCTCGGTAAACAATGTCTGGGCAAACTCGAGATATGCTTTGCGATTGGATTCGACCAAACCGTTGTGCACTACACCATCGACCACATAGAAGTCATCCCAGCTATCGAATCCAGGTGCAAGAACACGACTGACATGTTCTTTTCTGAGTGTCAGAGGAATCTTGATGCCAATATCCTTAAGGGCTTTCAATGCAGTATACAGTTCTGAAGGAGTTGATGGAGCCTTGTTGATGCCGACTTTCTTCAGCAGGTCTAAACGCCATACCCAACCCTCGGTGAAAATGAGATTGTTGTTGACATACGACTCTCCTCTGAGGAACGGAAAGACGTAAAAGGTGCCATCATCAGTGCTGATCATCTTCTTGATATCAGGATTTTCACTGAGGAATGCGGTGATATTCGGACAATATTTTTCAAACACCTCATTCAAAGGGATGATGACATTGTCATCCAAAGCAGCCTGGGGCCCACCAGGATAGTCAATCCATTTGTACTCGATGATGTCCGGATACGAACCGGAAGCGACCAGGATATTGAATCCTTCAGCTTCAACAGCATCGTTACCAGAGGGGACATGTTGGAACGTAATATCCGTGTTGGTCCGTTCCATCAAGGTCTTGAAATAGACGGTCTGCCCAAAATCCTGAACTACCGACGAGATGTTTGGGTTCAAGGGAGCCCAATACGTCAGTTTGGTAGCCCCTGAAGCGACAGAATCCTTTTCTGTAGTACCCTTTGCCAATACAGGACTTAGGGAGATCAGCAGTACCAGAGCGATCACAATGTAAGATTTTTTCATCGTTGCCTCCTTCGTAGCGTTTTTAAAACCTTTTTATAATATCTATCACGGGCATACGCCCAGATGTTCACACTGATTCAGCAGGAAGTGTCCAATGCTCATACGCATTCAAATATGTCTCCTTGAGATGTGGGACCGCATAATAGAATTCGTCTTTCGCGAGTTTCTTCTCTGCAGTACTTGCAATTCGTACAGGAAGATCCTGCGCAAGCAGTACCGCCTTGGTATGGGCAAGTGAAGAAACCAAAGTACAAGGTGGTCGGTTGCCATTTCTCACACATTCAATTGCGTCATGGAGTTTTTTCAACCGTTCTTCGGGCAATTCACATCCATAGTTTTTCAATGTGCCATCCTTGAAGCAAGCAGTAAACACATCATCTTGATCAAGAATCGTTGCCTTCTCGAATTCGAACATACCAAAGGGACCGACTTTCTGCTCATCAATACAATGAGCGGTATAGAAATACACATCCACCTGTTCCTTTGTATGAAAGCATACACTTGCACCATCATAGTTCTCGATTGTTGGTCTGCCTTTGACCAAAGAACCTTCTGCAGACTCAACAGTGCACGAAGTCTCGATACTGGATCCCAAAAGGTACAGCATCGTCTGCAGTTGATGGGCGCACGCATTGGAAAGCGGACTGTCAAACACATTTTCGCCATGGCAACGTAACTTTCCTGCCCAAGTGTTACGTTGATAATAGGCATCTCCACGTCTCATCATCCTCAAGGCCTTGAACCTGACTGGAGCACCAAAGAGACCATCAAGGATATCTTTTTTCAAGGCTTGGAGTGGATTTGAAAAACAGAGTTGGTACCCAACAGCAACGAAACGATTGCTTTCTTTCTCTTTTTTAATCAGATTTTCCATCAACGTTTCATCTATGCTCACGGGTTTCTCACAAAGCACATTGCTCTGATGGTCCAAAGCGCACATGATATAGGAGTAATGGGTATGGATAGGAGAAGAAATGACAACCAAGTCAGCACTTCTTCTCTCTGCATAAAACTCTTCAGGAGTACGGAAAATGGGAATTTCCCGCTTGACCAACTCATCCAGATAAGGACTTTTGCTGATGAAGGGATCTGCTACGGCTACAAGCTTGGTATCATGTAAGGAATTGGTAAACAACTCCTTGATGTAGTTCTCCCCATATCCACCAATACCTACCAGAAGCAGCTTTACTTCCTTCATTTCGATTCCTCACACAAAGATGAAGCAAGGATTCCTTTCTGATCGATTTTCAATGCCCCGGTAGGACAAACCTGGAAACAGTAGCCACACCCGATGCATTGGTCGGTCTTGAAAGCCTTGCGGTCAGCAAGATCAATTCCTTCATGCCAGCACACATCCTTGCATCGTCCACACCCGATGCACTTCTTGATATCCACTTGAGCTTCTTTGTATGCAGTACCGAGACGATTCTGCCGATTCTTCGCAACTTCACCGTCCATCGAAAACAGCTTGAGGGCATCACCGGTGAGGCTCTTCATATCTGCATACCCATGGTCATCCATCCAGGATTCAAATTTACGCATAAGATTCGCACAAGCCATCGTGCCGCCGGAACAAGCCAATGTCCCGAGTTGTACCATTTCACTACCAGCCATGACCAAACGCAAAGCCTGTTCATAACTGAAGACCCCACCACCTGCATACATCGGTATATCAATACCCTTGCTGCGAGCTTCACTCACGGTATAGCAGACGATGGGAGTTGCCTGAGTTCCTCCATAGCCAGCACCTGGACGTGCTTGGGTTTGTTTCCAATCCAGATCAAAATGGAAGCCCTTCCATCGGGCAGTAGGGCCTACTGCAGTCGCTCCATTGGCAACTGCATGACGGATCGAAGTGAGCGGATCACAAGCTTCGACAGCCAGCTTGACCATGATCGGCATGTCTTTGACGGTCTCCCTGATCATTTTTGTACAGGAAGCCACCAACTGGTAGTAGTTGAACTGACGGTCTTTGGCAACAGCAACACCTGGAGTGTTGAAATGCAATTCAAACGCATCAGCTCCAGCGTTAGACAACTCCCTTGCCTGCTGTTTCCACTCTTTTTCCCAATCACCACCTTTGACGATGTCACTATAATGACCGAGTGAAACCCAGAGCTTGATATCTTTGTCCATCTGTTTCTTGATGGTCTTCACTTCTTCACAATACTTTTCAAGGCTGTTCACGGGATCAGGAAGCTGAGTTCCCACTGCATGGCTATGAAAAGCGGGTTCGCCTTTGTACATCGCATCCGCACTGGGGTAGATAAAACTCCCACCTCCTGTTCCGTGCCCGAAGTTCCTCAACACTATGGCTCCGGGTCTGCAAGCTGCGCTCTTAAGTACATTCCGCGCTCCTTGCGTAGCAGGGCTCGATGCAATTACAAACGGGTTGATCATATCCAATGCTTCTATATGAAGGTCTGCCATATATACTCCTTATCTGTTTCGTTGCATGCCGTCGAGCAAGGTAAGCAAGACAGATGCATCATCTTCGAACTGTTGGATGGAATCGTCCTTAACGAACTCCAACAGTGCATAGTGGTCTTCACATGAATCGACTAGCGAACAATAGCTATTCCACTGATCGATTCCTTCTGCCAAAGGCCTTCTTCCTGAATCATCCCAGTGATACACATGAAGGTTCACCAACTTCGATTTGAGTCTGGATAAGCCAGCTTTACGTTGTTCAAAGTTCAAAGCAGGAGTGGGTTGCCAGAGGGATTTAACATTTTCTTTCCCTACTGAATCCAAAAAAGCCAAAGCCGATTCATTGGTGTCAGTAAGCGTATTGCGATGCCACTCCAGCGCCAATGTGATGCCAAAGGTTTCAGAAAGTTGAGCAAGCTCTCGTGCTTCAGCTACTAAATCCTGATACTCTTTCTCTTCTACTTGGGAGGAAGGCTTATCCCCTGCCCATATCCTGATGACCGAAGTTTTCAAAGCTTGTGCTACCGATAAGCGGGAAGCAAAGTTTGCGAAAGAGCCCAAACGATAGTATGAACCAAAAGCGGCAATACGAATTCCTGCCTCAGTGCAGAGATGCAACACATGGTCGGCCTTGGAACAATCACCTTCCTTAATATGCCAATTTTCACTCCATTCAATGGCTTGCAGATGATTCTCAACAGCAAGGGCGACAATCTGTTCAGCATCCAAATTCTTGAATGTCGCAGAGACAATTCCTGGTATCAACATATTAGGCTTCCAACACTCCCTTCCAGATTTCTTCATCCACCCAAACACCATTTTTCAGGCTTTCTTCGCGGGTTTTCATCATTCCCTCCCCAGGATAGTGGAGTGTTTGTCCGTTCCTTGCCTCAGAGGTCTTCAAGTCTTCAAGGGTATTGGCTATCTCTCTTTCCAACTGTTCACGATCAGGAAAAGAAGAGAGGTTGATGGCCATGAAGAATTGGCTGAGAGAAGTCTCAGTTGGAAGCTGTCCGACCCCACGGGTAGTATTCCCTCCGCTGATAGTCGCCGCAATCAGATCCAGGGCAAGGGAGAGCCCAGATCCTTTCCAATAGCCGATGGGCAACACTTGATGGGTGGAAAGAATGGCATCAGGATCTCTGGTCAGCTTACCTTCGCTGTCAAAACCTCCATCAACCGGACAACCTATGCCTTCACGTTTATACTTCTCGAGTTTTCCATAGCTGAACATGGACATTGCCACATCCAGAAGAATTGGACTGGAAGCATGGGGAATGGCAAGTACCAAGGGATTGTTGCCCAACTTGGCATCCTTGCCTCCCCAGGCAGGCATATTGGGTACGGTATTGGTCCACATGATACCGATACAGTCCTTCTCTACAGCCATCAATCCATAGTTGCCAGGACGCATCCAATGGTTCGTATTGCGTAGTGCCACAATTCCTACTGTTTGGTTTCCAGCAAGTTCAATGGCGCGATTCATTGCAAGGTATGCGTTGAGATTTCCAGGTCCCCTTTGGCCGTCCCAGCGTTCCAGAACCCCGTAGGATTCAACGGGAACGGCTCGTTTAGTGACGTCCACCGAACCATTCTTGATGGATGCGATGAACTTCGGGAATCTGTTCAACCCATGGGTATGCACTCCATCGCGAGAAGCATCGGCAAACAATTTGGCACTAATGGATGCATCTTGTCCGGTAATTCCATATTTCACCAACACCCGTTCAAATTGGCGTATCATCTCTTCATATGCTACGTTCATTGATTACCCCTTTACTGCGCCAACCATGACGCCCTTCACGAAATACTTCTGGAGGAACGGATAAATAGCCAAGATAGGAGCGGTTGCCACAACAATGGTGGCGTATTTAATCGTGTCACTTGCCAGAGCCAGTGCGTCGGCACCCCCTGCCGACATGATGCTTGTATCATCCTGTATAAGAATCTCCCGGAGGATCAATTGCAAAGGGTATTGTGATTTTTTGTGCAGGAAAATCATGGCATTGAACCACGAATTCCAGTGATACACTGCATAATAGAGGGTGATTACTGCAACCGTTGCCTTGGTCAAAGGAGCCATGATACTAAACAATATCCTGGCGTGACCAGCTCCATCCATCATGGCGGACTCCGGCAAACTATCGGGAACCGAGGCCATTGCAGTACGCATCACAATCAGGTTGAATGTATTCATTGCAACCGGCAAAATCAATGCCCAACGTGAATTGGTAAGACCTACCGCCTGCACCGTCAGATAGAGAGGGATGGTCCCTCCTTGGAAGTACATGGTGAAAACGATCATCATGGTGAAGATCTTGTTGAACATCACACCTTTCCTAGAAAGGACATAACTGCCAATCAAGGTAAGCACAATATTCAATGTAGTTCCAGTGACCACGATGAAAAGAGTATTCATATACCCAGTGATGATATTGGGGTTCTTTGCTACTGCTGCATAGGCACTGGTCGTGAACTTTATTGGGCGAAGGAACAAACCTTGGTGCTTCATGACTTCAATAGGGTCACTGAGCGAGGCAAATACTATATTGATGATAGGTATGATGATGCACAACGAAAGCAGTGCACAGATCATGATATTGCAGGCATTGAAGATTCTCTCTCCATGCGTAATTCTGGTGTTCATGCTGTTCTCCTTTACCACAAACTGTTTCCGCTGACTTTCTTGCTCAATCTATTGGTGAACCAGACCAAAAGAAAACTGATTACCGAATTGAACATGCCTACTGCTGCTGAATAACTCCAGCTCATTTCCAAGAGTCCCTTTCTATATACATAGGTGGAAATTACATCGGCCACCTCATAGGTAAGGGGGTTATACATGAGAATGATTTTCTCGTATCCTACATTGAACATTTTTCCCACTTGAAGAATCAGCATGATGATGATCGTAGGCAGCAAACACGGTAACGTTATAGCCAACAGCTGTCTGAGTTTTCCTGCTCCATCGATCTTGGCTGCTTCATAGAGTTCTGAATCAATGGCAGTGAGTGCGGAAAGATAGATGATGGAATTCCAACCAATGTTCTGCCAGATATTCGAGATGACATAAAGAGGAAGAAAATATCGTTTGTCATTGAGCATGGTCACCGGCTTGAAATCAAAGAGAGAAAGAAACTGATTGATCGCGCCATCTTTGCAGGTCAAATCCATCATGATTGATACAACTACTACGATGGAGATGAAGTGGGGAATGTAGGTGATGGTCTGAACCATCCTGGAATAAAGTTTCCCTCGTAATTCATTGATCAACAATGCAAGGATAATTGGCATTGGAAACGTAAAGATCAAGGTAAAGAAGCTGATCTTCAATGTATTGAAGAATACCCGTTGAAAGTAAAAGTCAGTGAAAAAGTCCTTGAAATGCTTAAATCCAACCCAACTACTGTGAAAAAATCCTGTACTCGGCTTATAGTTTTGGAAGGAGATGAGCAAACCTACCATCGGGCCATAGTGAAATATAAGGTAATAAAACAATACAGGAATGAAGAGAAAATATAACGATTTGTTCTTCGTCCAATCCCTGCTGAATTTTTCAGAGAGAGGCAACTCCCTACAAGGGACCATCCCCGTTTGTCGCCTTCCTGTGTGATGATACTTCATGAAACCTCCTAGCCCTCAAGACAGTTTCCATTCTGTTTTCAGAACCAAAGAACTGTAAATGGTCAGTATGCAAATGCATGTGTCATTATTTTTTTCAAGAGGAATAAGAATGTGTCATCATAAGCGATAAAATACCATATTTTCTTATATATTAAATATTTAAAAAACTATTTGAAAATATGTAATTTTTGGTTAATCGTGAAAATTCTGTCACTTTTTCAGTTTTTCTATGGAATTTATGCCATTAAGACATGCTTCATAGACTAAATTGAAGCTGTTCCCTCAATCTTGACCATTGCTGGCCAAACCTCTATCGTACCCTCATCACGTTCCCTCAAGACATACTTTACCAAGTAAGGAACGAGACATATGATAAACAATCCGATACTCAAAGGTTTCAATCCAGACCCATCCATTTGCCAAGCGAATGGTAAGTTCTACCTTGCTGTTTCCACCTTCGAATTTTTTCCAGGAGTTACCCTCTATGAAAGCGAAGATCTTGTTACCTTCCGATTTGTGCATTCAGCACTCTCGAGAGAATCACAACTTGATCTGAAGGGATGTAAAAACAGTTCTGGAATCTATGCTCCAACACTACGGTTCCATGAAGGGACATTCTACTTGGTTACGACCAACAAGCATACCAAGTGGAATTTCATCGTTCATGCACAGAACATCAAGGGACCGTGGAGTGAACCTCATTTGGTATCCCAAATGGGTATCGATCCTTCGTTGTTCTTCGATGATGATGGTACTTGTTATTACACATCGAATGGAACGATTGATGATCAAAAGGGTATTGTAGGCGCCCCTATAGACCCTGATACCGGAAATCTTCTTGCTCCCCTTTCCCTTATAAGCAAAGGATGCAGCGGTTTCGCAACTGAAGCTCCCCATATCTACAAACGCAACGATTGGTATTATCTGGTGATGGCAGAAGGAGGCACTGAATACGGACACCACAGCGTAGTCGTCCGAAGCAAATCCCTTACTGGTCCCTATGAAGAAAACCCTTATAATCCAATTCTCTCTCACACTCAAAGAAAAGGCCACCCCATTCAATGCACAGGACATGCAGACTTGCTCAGAATAGAAAACGACCGGTGGATTGCTGTTTTTCTTGCCATCCGTATGCCGGGAAAAGCAC
>Ga0172378_10004402_pt1 | contig 13188 bp, 14 predicted proteins | sample GrowelOW332metaG_FD_119755 | JGI IMG/M metagenome (GOLD analysis project Ga0172378, IMG submission 119755) | Groundwater microbial communities from an aquifer near a municipal landfill in Southern Ontario, Canada - Pumphouse #3_1 metaG | ecosystem: Environmental > Aquatic > Deep subsurface >...
AAACGTTGCCATCTTCGCATTCTAAAAAAGAATTGCTGTTTTTCAAAATTGAATCAAATCGATTTTCTTTAACAAGTTTGAGGTATCTTGTCCGCAAAAAAAAGGCAGACCCTGACTCCGAAGTTATTTGATAAACTCCAGGTAAAGTCTGCTTTATTCCACAAATCGTCATTTGCAAAATCATTAACTGCAGAAAGCATAAACACACTTTCCACAGAAAATAAATACTAACGTTTGCTGAACTGGAATCTTCTGCGTGCGCCTGCCTGACCGTATTTCTTGCGTTCAACCATACGTGAATCACGTGTAAGATAGCCGTTTGCTTTAAGTGATGTGCGGTTGTCTGGATCTACCTGTGTAAGAGCACGGGCAATTCCATGTAGACAAGCTGCTGCCTGTCCGTTAAGACCACCACCTACAACATTGATAAGAATGTCGTATTTATTATCGCTTGATGTAACAAGCAATGGCTGATGTACAACTTTTACCTGTTCGTCTGAGCAGAAATAGTCTTTTACATCTTTTCCGTTTACTACAATTTTACCAGTTCCTTCACGTAAGAATACACGTGCAGTTGCTGTCTTTCTTCTTCCTGTACCAATAGCTATATTTTTTACCACGATAGACTCCTAATTACACATCAAGTGGCTGCGGTTTTTGTGCAGCATGTGGATGTTCACTACCAGCGTAAATTTTTACGTTGTCCATTAAAGCACGACCAAGACGACCGTTTGGAAGCATTCCTGCTATTGTGCGGCGTAAAGGATCTTCTGGATGTTTTGCAATCAATTCATTGAATGAATATGAGCGCAATCCACGAACATAGCCTGTGTAATGACGATACATCATATCAGTTGGCTTGTTGCCTGTAACCTGAATTTTTTCAGCGTTAATGATTACTACATAATCACCCATGTTTTGATTAGGTGTGTATGTAGCCTTGTTTTTTCCGCGAAGAACACTTGCGGCTTTTGCAGCGACACGGCCTAGAGTTTTTCCTGACGCATCAATGATGTACCAGTTTTTCTTGGCATCGTTTTCGTTAACATAAATAGTTTTCATGTATATACCTTTCTATAAATCAATTTGCCTTGTATTTTGCATCGAACACTTGGCAATTTACGAACAATGAGCAATCGTTCGTAATATATACGGGGTAACAGAATATATCATTTTTTAACGAATTTAGTCAATGGTAAATCTTCAACAATGTGCTGATTATATTCAAAATGACAATTAAGTAAAAGCATGTTAAAATATAAGGTAAAAAAATAAAAAGGAGGAGTTTACTATGACTCAGGAAGTTGTTAAAAGTTCTAGAGCTGGATCAGACGAAGCTGTAAAAGAGCTTGTTTCTCAGTTAAAAAAACCACTTTCAGAATACAAGGCAGTTCTTTTCTTTGCCTCTTCATCTTATGAGTTTGCGGAAATGTCTGTTCAAATAAAGCAGAATTTTCCAAATGCAGAAGTTATAGGAACAAGCACATCTGGTGAAATTTCAAACTACGGCTTTGCAAAAAACAGTGTTGTGCTTACGGCCCTCACATGCACAAAAACACAGTTCGCAGGATTTATCTTGCATGATGTTGACAAGTACCCTATCACACAAAAAAATTCAATTTTAGACGCTGCTAGAAAATGCGGCATTATGTTGGAAAGCACAGAATCACATAAAAATTCATTTGCTATAACTTTTGTAAACGGACTTTGCAACGCAGAAGAGGCGCTTCTTTCACTTTTATATGCGTTTATAAAAGACGACAAATTTATTGTGGCTGGCGGCTCTGCTGGCGATGACTTAAAGTTTAAGCAGACTTTTGTTAGCTACAATGGTGAAACAGTTTCAAACGGAGCTGTTGTTCTTTTTGTAAAAACTTACGGCTCTTTTGACATTAGAAAGGAAAATATTTTCACTCCTTCAGGCAAGCTTATAAATATTACACAGGCAGACACTTACTCAAGAAAAATTATCAGCTTGGACGGCGTGAATCCTAAAAAAAGATATGCAGAGGCGCTTGGTCTTACTGAAAGTGCTATAAGCGACGCTGTTCTGTCACACCCGTTTGGCCGTGTGTTTGGCGGCAAAATGTTCATTTCTTCAATAGCGGGCTTTAACAACGATGGCACAATAAACATGTACTCCAGGGTTCTTCCCAATTCGACTGTTGAGCTTTTAAATCCGTTGGTGCCAGAAGAAATTGCAAAAAAAACAAGCGAAAGTATTTTGCAAGAAATTCCAAAACCAGACTGCGTTATTGTCATAAACTGCATTCTTAGAACAATTATGTTCGAGCAGCAAAACAAGACAAATCTTTTGCTTTCAAATTTCAAGAGGACATTCCCAGTGTTCTGCGGATTTTCTAGTTATGGCGAGCAGATTGGAAAAATAAATTCCAACCAGACTCTTGTTACAATTGCAATTGGAGAATAATTATGGAAACATCAAATCTCAATATTGGAGCTATAAATAATGAAAATGAAAGCGCTATAAACGGCGGCTTGGAACTTGCACAGCTAATTATAAACCACTGTTCAAAAAATGCCGGCGGAACTTCATTGCAGTCGTACTTGGACTCTTCCGGGCAGAATTCAGACTCTTACAAAGAGCAGCAGAACACTTTTCAAACAATTGTTGACATTGGACAAAAAACTGAGCAAAACGCAAAAGAGCTTATTTCTTCAATAAACAATAACAATAATGACATTGAAAAAATCTCACAGTCATTTGATAAATTTTCACAGTCGGTAAAAACAGTGTCTGACTCTAACAGGGACTCTTCTTCCAAACTTTCTAGCATTTCCGACCAAGTTAAGGACATTGTAAAACATGCTGAGGAAATAAATGAAATTTCTGAGCAGACTAACCTTCTGTCTTTTAACGCCTCTATTGAAGCGGCAAGAGCAGGTGAAGCTGGCAAAGGTTTTAGAATTATTGCAAATGAAGTAAAGCTTTTGTCTGAAAGCACAAGAAAAACTTCTGATGAAATTGCAAAGATGATTCAAAAACTTGGAGATCAGATTAAGATTTTTATTGACGAAACTAATGAAACAAACAAAAAGCTTAATGAGCTTGTAAATTCAACAGTTGAATCTAAAGAGACAACTTCTGAAATAAAAAATGACTTTATGAAAAATACAGAAAGCGCAGAAAACATTCTTAACTTGATTGGAGAAAACAGAAAGCAAATAGAAACAGCGGTCTCAAATGTTAAGACAAATGAATCTGCAAACAGCGCGCGCATACAGAAGATTGCGGACAACGCTTCTGAAAACCTTGTGCTTTTTAACGACATAATCTCTTTTTCTATAGAAATTGCGGAAGTGTTTAAATACTTGCAAAAACAGTAGCAGTTTATTTAATTCTGTTGACGATTAACTTAATCTGTGCGATATTTAAATATATAAATTTTATGGAGATAAAACAGTATGGTAGCTTTGATTGTTGGTATTATTCTTATTCTATTTTGTGTATTCGCTTGTTTGCCTTCAGCTTTGTGCGGCTTTGGACTTACATGGGGCGCTGATGTTGTGAACTTCTTAAAAGGTTGCGCACCAGTTCTTGCGGCTTTTATTGGCTTAATTGCAATATTCATTGGATTTGCTGATATTAAGGACAAAAAGGAAGCTAAAAAAGAAGAGCAGGCGGCTAAGGCAGCGGAATCTGCGGAAAGCAAAACTGCAGAGACAAAATAAGTTCTTCTTTAGATTTTTCAAAATCTTATTGAAAAGGCTTTTGTATGCAATTAGTTTGTGTACAAGAGCCTTTTTTTTATTTACAGCAAGTGGCCTAGCACCATAAAAACCGCTGTTCCTCCAAAAATGCTTACCATTGAGTTTTTGAACAACAGGTGAAGTATAACAGTGACCGCTATTGAAATGTAGTAAGACAGGCCGTATGGCGCTTGTGTGAACTGAATGTCCTTTAGGCAGTACACTACTAGAATTGCCATTATCATTGAAGGTATGTACTTTTCTATGAACCTAATTATTTTAGGCGGGTCTTTCTTGCTGAATAACGCAAACGGAAAAAGCCTTGTTGAAAATATGACCGCCGCTGAAACTAGTGTTCCAATTATTGCCTGCATTAGTGTAAGTTGCGCTGTGCCACTCATTTTTTTACCTCTGTTTTTTCAGTTGAACCAGATGAATCAGTTGATTTTTTTGATGATTCACTTTTTGTAAAATGGCTGCCTCTTACTAAGACTATGGCGGCAATTCCCAGGGCAATGGCTGTGATTAGTATGTGCTGTGAAGGAAGAATGCCCACTTTGTTTAGAACAATGGCAGTGGCTGTTGTTAAAATGCCAATTACTGGAGGCACAAAGTCTTTTGATTTTTTTATCTGCTCAATCAACAGGACTGTGAAAAGCGCGCACAAGGCAAAGTCAACGCCGCCTATGTATTTTGAAGGAATGAATCTTCCGGCAACGGCTCCAATCAAGCTGCCTAGAATCCAGTAGCTTTGGTCCAAGAGCGCTATTGCTCCGTAGAATTTTCCAGGCTCGGCTTCTTTTGGAACTGTGACACCTGTCATTATGGCGTATGTTTCATCTGTTAGGGCAAAAATCAAGTAGGGCTTCCACTTGCCTACATTTTTAAATGGTGTGATTAATGAAAGTCCGTAGACTATGTGGCGTATGTTTACAAAAAGCTCTGTTATTGCGATTGTGTACAGTGTGGCTCCTGACGCAAAAAGGCCAACCGCTATGTACTGCCCCGCACCTGCGTACATTGTGGCGCTCATCACTAGGCTCATCCACCACGGGTAGCCTTTGTCCACAAGCATTAGGCCGAACGGTATTCCAATAGCTATATATCCAAAGAAAACAGGCGATGTTATTTTCACCGCCTGTCGAAATAAGTATCTGTTCATTCTGTGCAGTATATCTAAAGTGAATGATTTGTACAATTGTCAGATTAAATAAATAAGATCCGTCTCTCGCCGCGTCTTCGTTGTAAATAAAATTAATTATATCATTCAGACCAAATGTTACTGTCATTCCGACCGAAGCGGAGGAATCTGTTTTATAAAAAGTGCCTATTTTTATAAGAGATTGCCACGTCACTTCGTTCCTCGCAATGACAGCTTAAATTTGTTACTATTTCTTGCTTAAATCAGAAAGAGGCTTCATATACTTCTTTGCGTTGTACTGCGTTATGTAGAAAAGATATGGGGTTGCGCTTGAGGAGCATAAATATTTTGCGTCTTCGTCTTCTGAGCTGCCTGGTATTTCGTAGACTGCCACAGTGTATTCTTTTGCGCCTGCTGCAATTCTTACTGTTGAAGCTGGCTCTGTTGAAGGGAGCTTTGCGTCATCTGCGGCCCATGAAGAAACGTTCAAGTTTGCAAGTGACTTTGCCCATGAAGTTGTTGTTTCTTCGTCAACTGCGTTTGATTTTACAGAAGTTGTGTTCTGTGAAAGTGTCCAGGCTGGTTTTGCGGCTACAGTTTCTGATTTTTTTTCTTCCTTGGACTTTTTATCATCTGCTTTTTTGTCTTCAGAAGCGGCTGTCAAGTCTGCCTGTGGCATTTGCTTTTGAACAGAGTAAGCGCCGTCTTTAGTTGTAACAGTTACGCTTGAAACTTCGTCTGCGCTTGAAGTGTAGACCTGCTTGCTTCTTATAGCGTCCACTGTTGAAGAGTATGTTCCATGCAATGCGCCTTCCGCCATGTAGATTGTGCCTTTGCCGTCAACCTGAACATAGCACTGCCCGCCTGAAGTTGTGTCTTTTCCAACAGTTATTGTGCGTACAGATTTTCCGTCTTTAAAACCTGTGACTGTAATTTTTTCACTGTCGCCTAAGCCATATTTTTCTGCGCTTGAAGCGTTGCTTGTAATTTCACCAAGCAATTTTATTGACTTTACGCCATCAGCCATTTTTATTGCGACTGAAGAGTCAGCTGGATATTTCTTTTCTGCAACAAACCAGCTGCCGTTTTCCTGCACAACACGAATGCTGTTGTTAGCGTTTGCCTCTTCACCGCCTTTTACAATAAGAATTGAATCTGGCTGTGTTTCAAGCGTCACTTCCTTTGCCTTGCTTTTTCCTGTGAACGCAAGCTGTAGAATGTATATGCAAAGAAAAACCGCAATCAGTGAAAGAAGCACTATTTTTCGAGTCATTGTTTTTTTCATTTTGTTTCCTCTTTTTTGTTTTTAGAAACTTCACGCGAGTCTTTTGGGTCATAGCGTAAGCGAATCTGCTTTCTGTGGGCATTGCGCATAAGGAGCACTACAAGGCCTACTATTGCTACAAGAACCGCTAGTCCAAACTGATTGAAGTATTTTGTGAAGTTCACAAATCCGCCTGTTGTAACTTCAAGCTCGTTCAAGCTAAGGCCTTTTGTCCTCATTGTGCAAAGGTCAGAGTTGCCGTTCATGTAGTCAACTGTGTTTCTTAGGAACATAGCGATTGGCTCTTTGCTGTTTTCTGTAAGAAGCATTGGAGTTGTTAAGTAAGAAGAGCCTGTTACAAATATTTTTCCACTCTGTGTGCTTTTTGCAATGTGAGAGTCTGTTGTGAATGTGTCATCTGATTTTTTAGAAGCGCTGTCTGCCGCTGCGTTGTCATCAGAATTGTCTTCTGGAGCCTTGTCGTATGCGCTTTGGAATGTGCCTTCTATTAAGACTGCAAGGTCCTCTGACTTTTCTGTAGACTTGTCTGCCGGAGGCTGAATGTACATTGGGTTAAGAACAATATTGTCGTTCATGCACCAAGAGTCTTTTGATGATTTTGCAAGAACTGTCACCTTTTCGTCCGCGTTGTCTTTTGCCTTCTGCGCGTCTATTGAGCCTGCCTGCACAAAAATAACGCTGCTTAAATTCTTTGTTATCAAATTGTTTTTTGCAAGTGATTTTTCTGTGAGCATTGGGGCGTAGTAAAGTGTAAGCTTTCCGTAGTTTTGGTTTAATGTTGTGTAGCACTTTTCGTCCATAACATAATTTGTGCCGCATTCAACGCCGTACTTTGAAAGAAGCTTTTCAAGCCCTGTTCTTACTGGAATATACTGTGGCTGTGAATAATAGTTGTTCTGGCTTTGCTGTACTTCATAAGGGTCCATGAAGAACATTACGTTGCCGCCCTTCATTATGAACTGGTCTAGCTTGTACAACGCTTTTTCATCAAACGCAGTCTTTGGTCCGTTCACAATAATGCACTGCATGTCTTGAGGAATGTCGTCTTTTGACAAGTCCATTTCTTGAAGCGAGTAGATGTCGCTTACAAGGCTGTTGAAGTTTTTAGCGCCGTTCTGGTCGTCATTCAAGTCTATCTCGCCGTTGCCAGTAAGGTAGCCAATTTTGCTTGTCTTAGAAACAAGGCTCTGTAGGCTTTCTGCAAGGCTGTCGTCAAGTTTGTCCAAGCCGCTTATTGCGTAGCTAAAGATCATGTTAACCATTTGAAGTGGAATAACTCTGAAGCTGCCATTGTATTCAAGCACAAGGCCTATTGCTCCGCTTCCAGAAGTGCCGTCTTTGTTCTTCCAGTTGATTGCCTGAATGCCGTACTTGTCGCAAATTGATTTTACTTGTTCTGCTAGCGGGTCCACTTTTTCAAAGTCAATCCTGCCCATGTTCTTTTTGTTCAATGTGTTGTAGGCGGCTGTTACTTTTGCTTCTATTTGGTCAAAGCCGTTTATGTTGAAGTCCGCAAGCTTTTCTGACTTGTACAATGTTAACTTTACGTTGCCTGTTAATCCTGTAAAAATGTTTGAGCTTGAGACAATTTTGTTAATCATTGTTGTGATTTGATATTCAAGGCCGCTTGTCGAAGTAATGCCGTCTATTTTTTCAATCTGGTCGGCGTATACAAAAACAATCCCCATAAACGCTTGCTTTAAGCCAACCTCGTTATTCTTTACTTCCTGAATCTGAATCTGCTGAAGTCCGTAGTTACCGGCACTCTTTTGATTTTCAGGTTTGTCCATGTCGAAATACTCATAGCTGAAATTCTTGTTTGCATTGTTCTTGTACTCAACCAAAATATCACGAACATACTGGTCAACATTGCTGTAAGGTGCCGGAAGATTTGAACTAAAGAAAACCTTTATGCTCAAAGGCTCCTCAATCATCTTTACAGCTTCCTTGCTTGCGTCAGAAAGAGAGTAGGATTTAGGGCCTGTCAAATCAAAACGAGCGAACGCTCTTACTCCAACCAAATTTATTAAAACCAACAGAATGATAAATAAAACAATATCACTTGAAGGCTTTTTTATCCAAGAAACAAATCTACTCCATGAAGAATTACCACCATTGTTTTTTCTAATCTGATGTTTTTTCTGTACTGTTTCTTTTTTCTGATTAGTAATTTCTGTATTTTCCATTTAATTAACCCTTCCTTGCATTCTGCACAACTTGCACCGTAAGCACAAAGAAAAGTGCGATTAGAGAGACAAAATAAAGCACATCGCGTGTGTCTATAATTCCGCGTGAGATTGAGTCAAAGTGGCTTGTAGCAGAAAAGAATGTTACGAATGAAGCAAGAGCCGCCGGCATAAGCTGAACAAAGGCGCTTATCATGCACAAGAAAATACAAATTGCAATTCCAATAAAGAAAGACAATATTTGATTTTTTGTAACTGACGAAGAAAACACTCCAATTGCGCAGAAAGATGCCGCAAGCAGTATTGCCCCAATGTAGCCGCCGACAATTGGGCCCGCGTCTGGATTTCCAAAGATTGCGCAGGTAATTACGTAGAACAATGTTGGCACCAAAAGCACAACGCTAGAAATTAAAGACGCAACGTATTTTCCAGCAACAATGTCTAGTGAAGTAACAGGCAATGTCACCAAAGTTTCTATGCTGCCGCTTCTTTTTTCTTCGCTAAAGATTCTCATTGTAAGTGCCGGAATAAAAAAGCTGAATGTTATTGGAAGAAGAGAGAAGAAATTTCTAAGCTCTGCGCGTTTTGCCAAGAAGAATGTTGAAAAGAAAAAGCATCCTGTGAAAATTAAAAACAGGCCGCACACAATGTATGCAACAGGGCTTGTAAAATATGCGCCAAGTTCGCGCTTCATTATTACAACCCAAGCCGGTGTTTTTTTTGTTTTATTTTTGCCAGTTGATTCAGTTGATTCAACCGCGGTGTTTTCTATAGAAACATCACTCATTTGTTTCGCCTCCAGTTGTCAATACTCTGAATACATCTTCAAGGCTGTTCTTTTGAATCTGCATTTCATACAAATTGTAGCCTTTTGAAATTACAGCCTTTGCAATTAACGGACGGATTTCTTTTTCGCCGTCAACGCCAACTGTCGCTGTTGCGTAATTAGATTCGCCTTGTGGTTTTTCAAGCTCGTCTTTTGAAGTTACTGAAGAAGCGCCGTCTACATTTGAAAGAGCTGACTTTAGTTCTTCCGCAGTGCAGCCGCCGGCAGTTACTTTTATGCCAACTGAATGACCGAACTTTTCACGAAGCTCTTCTGTAGGGCTGTCCGCCGCAATCTTTCCTTTTGAAATGATTATTACCCTGTTGCAGAGCATTTCCACTTCGCTCAAAATATGTGTGGAAATAATTACAGTTCTTGTTTTGCCGATTTCCTTGATCAACGAACGGACTTCGCTTACCTGGTTAGGGTCAAGGCCGCTTGTTGGTTCGTCTAGAATTAAGATTTCCGGGTCGCCCATAAGAGCATGCGCAAGCCCTACACGCTGCTTGTTGCCACGGCTTAGTTCGCTTATGTTTTTGTACATTACTTCGTTTAATCCGCAGATTTTTGCAAGGTGCGGCACTTTTTCTTCTGCGTCTACACCCAAAAGATCAGCTTCGTACTTTAAGTAGTCCGCTACAATCATGTCGCTGTAGAGAGGGGCCGCTTCTGGCATGTAGCCAATTTTTCTTTTTGCCTCAACGCCATGAGTTACTACATCAAGGCCGTCGATTTTTACACTGCCACCGGTTGGCTCTAAAAACCCGGTGATCATACGCATTGTGGTTGTTTTACCGGCACCGTTTGGTCCAAGCAAGCCTACAATTTCGCCTGTCTGGATTGAAAAACTGATGTCGTCAACCGCACGGAAACTCCCGAATTGACGGGACACGTGCTCAACTTCAATCATAACTGTACTCCTGAAATTTTTTTTATCTCTGTTAAATATAATAAAACACGGAAGGAACTGCAAGGTTACGGGGGCGGGAATAAATGTTTGTTGTAATTCAACATACAAAACAAAAATAAAGTGATAAACACAACAATAATAAAAGAATTTTTAACAACAAAGACAAAAGAAGTTCAACAGAACAAATACATTCCGCAGCAGCCACAGATGGGCTGGGACCTGCCGCGACTCTGGCGGTAAAGGCGGGCTGAACAGGGCGAGATTGGCACCCTATTCATTGCCTGGCTGTGCTCTAAATCATTATGTTGCTTTTTTTCAAACAACAAACAATATTCCCTTTACATAGGGGATTTCAGAAAAATCACAACTGCTTTTCTAACAGAACTAGATGAATTTGCTTTAGGCCGTTGAAGTCGCAGGGGACTATTCCTACTTCGGTGTAGCCTAGCTTTTTGTACAGAGAGCGGGCGTTGGCGTTTTTTTCGTTGGTGTCCATTCTTAAAAACTTGCAGGAATTAGAGGCGGCGTAGTCTTCGTAGAATTTTACAAAAGCCTTGCCGTAGCCTTTTCTTGAAGCGGCAGGGGAAATAACAAGCGTGTGAAGGACCATCACCTCGGTGTCTTTGGCGGCGTACTGCCATGAAGCGTTTTTGTAGGAATCAACTTGCGTCTGGTTTATAATAGCAGTTCCTACAACATTGCCTTCGTCAACTTGAACAAACAAATCTCCACGAGACAAGGCTTGCAGAGCGGTTAGTGGCGTTGGGTAAATATTACGCACCCAGCCAATTGTTACTTTGCCGCTTTCTTCCGCAGCGTGAATGTCGGAATATATTTTTTCAACAGCAGGCAGGTCTTGTTTTACAGCTTTTCTTATTTCCATATTTTTATGTCCATTGAATTATTTTTGTAGTGATTATAATTGTAAAAGCAATTGATGAAAATGGTAGAAATAAGAATTACACTTTTAACAAAACTTTTTCTGCGTTTGCTTTTTTAGAGTACGCCCTTATTTCAAGACCCATTCCAAGACTATCTAAATAGTCTATCAATGTTGAAATTTTTATATCTTTTCTTTTTTCAATTTTAGAAACAGAAGTTTGTGTAAAATTTTCCATATCAGACTGCTTTTTATCCTGTTCTTCACGGAGCTGTGCAAGTCTGATTGTAAGTATCTCCTGTTCAGCTTTTATATGCGCTCTTTTAATTGAGTCTTGATTCATTTTTGATTCCATGGATTTTATTGCATCTTTCATTTTTATATCTCCTTCTCATGACGGGCAATTATTTTTTCTGACTCGCTTACCAAATCCTTATAAAATTTCTTTTCATTTTTACCTTTTTTATCTCCACCAGTAATTAAAAAGGCATTTCTTTTTGGATCAAAGTAATATGAAACTCTTAGCACAGACTCAGTTGTTTGATTTCTTAGTTCTTTATGATTTTTGCATTTTTTTGAACCATGCAAAACATCAGCATAAGGTCTAGGAAGATTTGGCCCGAATTCACTTAACAAAATCACCCGTTCCAAAATCGCTTCCTTTTCATCATTGTGCAATGATTCAAACCATGAGTCGTATTCATTAGAAGAATCAACTTTCCACATACATTATTATATGAACTCAAGTGCATATTTGTCAAGTCAATTATTTGTTCATTTTATATATCAAACTTATAGTTGCCTCTAAAAACTTCAGCTTTTAGAGATGCCCTTAATTTATGCTAAAATTTCTGTCGGAATAAAACAAAACACAATTTTTCTTCCATAAATAAGCATATTTTTTGAATAATTCAAAAGATAAAAAAAAAAGAAATTCCGTAAATTCTATTGACAAATTCACACAATAAAGGGAAAGTACCTTTTACTATTAGAAACCTCTAAAAACTTCAGCTTTTAGAGGTAACTTTGAAAGTGCGATGTTTTAAGTTGCGCCATTTTAGCGACTTAAAACTCGCAGGCAACTCTACAAAATCACTTAAAGTGAATTTATAGAGTTGCCCATAATAATTAATAAGGAGTTGTACCCAGATTGAACGGAAGTACAGTTTCTATTGATCATGTCTCAAAGCACTTTGGAGATTTCCATGCTCTTGACGACATTAACTTTACAATCAAGCAGGGAGAGTTCTTTTCTTTGCTTGGACCATCTGGCTGCGGCAAAACAACATTGCTTAGAATAATCGCAGGTTTTGAGTTTCCTGACGAAGGTGTTGTTTTATTCGATGACAAAAACGTAATACCGCTTCCGCCGAACAAAAGGCAGAGCAATACGGTTTTTCAGAATTACGCTTTATTCCCTCACCTTTCAGTTTATGAAAATGTAGCTTTTCCTCTTAGGCTAAAGAAAGTTGACAAGAAGACTTTGGATGAAAAAGTTCGTTACTATCTTCATCTAGTCCAGCTTGACCAGCATATCAATAAAAAGCCAAACCAGCTTTCTGGCGGTCAAAGACAGAGAGTTGCAATTGCACGCGCTTTAATCAACGAGCCAAAGGTTCTTCTTCTTGACGAGCCTCTTTCCGCCCTTGACGCTAAGTTACGCGCAAACCTTCTTGTTGACCTTGATAATCTTCATGACAAGATTGGCATTACATTTATATATGTAACACACGACCAAAGCGAAGCTCTTGCTGTTAGCGACAGAATTGCCGTTATGAACGCAGGCAAAGTTTTGCAGGTAGGCACACCTTTTGAGATTTACGAAAGCCCCGCGACTCAGTTTGTGGCGCAGTTCATTGGCGAGACAAATCTTTTTGAAAGCAAGGTTGTTGAATGTGAAAACCATCAGACTAAGGGAAAAGACCCAGACTTTATGGTGACACTGAACACACCGGCATTGGGAATGCAGGCTAAGCTTAAAGGCGACACACAGGCAACTGCTGCGGAAGACAAGAATATTCTTGTTACTGATTATTCACATACAGCTCCAGACCAGGAAGTTTGCTTTACAATTCGCCCTGAAAAAATCAGAATAACAGAAGAAGAGCCAGATGTTAACGGAAGAAAGGACATCAACGTGTTCAAGGGTGTTGTTGAAGAGCCTGTCTACACAGGATTCCAGTCTAAGTTCTATGTTCGCCTTGAGAACGGCACAATTGTAAAAGTTTTCAAGCAGCATACAAATTATC
>Ga0172378_10004403_pt1 | contig 13186 bp, 7 predicted proteins | sample GrowelOW332metaG_FD_119755 | JGI IMG/M metagenome (GOLD analysis project Ga0172378, IMG submission 119755) | Groundwater microbial communities from an aquifer near a municipal landfill in Southern Ontario, Canada - Pumphouse #3_1 metaG | ecosystem: Environmental > Aquatic > Deep subsurface >...
GGTATGTCCAAAGGTATCATTAATATATTTTAAATCATTGATATCAAGTTGAGCAAGACAGAGATCCTGCACCTCAATATTTGAGGATCCTTGGATAAGCGTGCGCAGTTTATTGTTGGTGTAGGAATGTGAATAGAGTTGAGTAAATGATTCGAGCGATGCTAATTCATTTAACTTTTGCACAATTAAAGAGAGTTTTTGGTATTCTTGGTTTACTTTCAGGTAAGTGTTACTGAGATTTTGGAACAGTTCAAGAACCAGTTCTTTTCCCGAGACAAGAACGGGAATAACTTTTGCAAGAAAGAGTTCATCATCAAGTGTTTCCATTTTTGTTTTTTCGGTTTTTGTTAAAAGAGCTTCTGCAGAAACACAGTAAGAACAAGCATGACCATGTCCCCAAAGGTCATAACAATGCTCTCCTTGGATTTGCTGTAACTGTTTGTTATGTAGTTTGTACACTTCTTTGGTAAGGGGGTCTACCAGTCTATACAGATCATATTCTTTGTATTCTGAAAAATCAATTTCTTCATAATTAATCAAAGACTTGATAGGTCCATGTGTCATTTTGTTCTTTTGTAAGGTACTCATATCAAAACTATATCATATTATTATGGTATGAACAATTAGATACACTGGTGATTTGTTTATGTAATTATCACATAGAGAGGTGTACTCAAAATTGAGGGTAATACCTTCATATAAAAGATATGATGTGCGATTATATTAAATCTATCAAAATTTCCTTTGTTTATATTTGCATGAATTGGGTCTGCACAGGGCGCTCTTTTAGTTGTCTTTACCTTTGCAAAAAAGAGCGTTTTTGTTGAGGAATTGTGGTGCAAGTTTGTTGAAAATCCAGGGAAGTGTGATACAGACTGTGAGTGCACTGGTCATGACGGAGATGATAAGGAAAAGTCCGAGATAATGGAAATATTGGTAGCTTGATGCAAGGAGTGAGATAAAAATCCCACTTGTTACCAGGGCGCTCATGGTAATTGATTTTTGTGAGTTGCTTATGGTGAAAGAGGAATGTGGTGAACTTTCTTGTGGGTGATACCATTGGTGTTGTTTCTCTTTTATCCAAGAGAGGCAATACATGAAAGTGATACCAATGGTGAAAGGACTGAGTATAAGAGAGAGTGAGAGACCCGTACGTCCCATCAAGATGAAGGTAATGAGAGTGGGAAGAAAGATGGGAATCATACTCAGGCAAGCAGCAAGAGGTGATGAGAAGGTTAATAAGAAAAGGATAAAAATAGCAATAAAGAGCCACAATACTACACGCTTTACGCTTTGAGTGAAGCGTGTGAGGTTTTGATTTCCTGTGAGCGACTGACCTTCTATGGTAAGGGTATATCCCGCTGGAAAGTTTTGGGATGCAAAGGCCTGAGCATCAGCGATGAGTGAAGAAATTGTATGGGGATCAAAGGTTGATAACTGCACGATTATTCGAGCAACTGAAGGTTCTATTGGATTGTCAATAAACTGGGTGAGTGTGCCAGAGTATAAGAGAAGATATTGTGAAATCAAGTTTTTCAGACCTGCTTTGTTTGCTACCGGATATTTAGCCACGTCAAAAGGAATTTCATGATAATCAATATCGCCATTGAAAGAAGAAAAGTCTTTTTCTTTTGGCGTCTCTTGGCTTTGCTTTGTGTTTTCTTCTGAGTTCGTTGTGTCTGCAGTGAAAAAACTGGTGGGCTCTTCTGCAAGGGCAAAGAAAGAGGATGGAATGATTTGGTCAGGCGTAGCGAGAGGAATTGCCGTATTTTCCTCTTCACTATGGAAAATACTATTCATCTTCTTAATAAAATCGGTAATGGATAACATTTTTCCAATTTCTGGATAACGAGCGGTGAGAAAGAGGGTGAGGTTGTCCATGCTTTTTAAGATGTCTGGTTGAGCGAGATCACCTTTCTTTGCTCCCTCTATGACAAAAGAGAGGGAATTTGCACCGGTAAAGTTGGTGTTGATCTTTTTGAGGCCAATGCTCAGTGATGAAGAAGCGGGTAAAAGGCTCAAAAGTGATGCATTTCTTTGATAGGTGAAACGCGTAACCAGTGAGAGGGTGATGAGAACAAGAAGGATGAGTATCGTTTTGTTGAAGGGGGTCCCTCTTAAAAAGCCTTGTATTGATTGGTTTTCTCTTTTGGGTGTGTGGTTTGCCATTGGTAATGGGGCTGATTGCAATCGCAGAAGCGCTGGAATCAGGGTGAGGGAGAGGATTAAGGAAAGACCTAATCCTGTTGCCAGTGAGAGTGCAAGTTGTTTGAGCTGTGAAATGGGCGTGATTGCATAGATGAGAAAACCTAGTATTGAAATGCCTGCTGAGAGCGTGAGTGTAGCCCAAGACTCTTTACGCGCTTGTGTGATAAGGCCGTACTTTGTTTCTTTGCTCAGAGGTCTGGGCTCTTCATTCACTAGGGAAAGGTACCTGTGTATGAGGTGTATGCCATAGGTTGAGCCGAGCGCTATGATAAGAAAGGGGATACAACTGCTGAGAAGTGAAAATGGGGTACCTTGTAAAACCATGAGTCCCAAAGTCCAAAGGGTGCTGATACCTGCAGTGAGCAGAGGAAGGAGGCCTTCTTTTCTGCGAAAAGCGATAAGTAAACCGAAGAGGGCTATGAGAAGTGCAAGAGGAAAAATGCGGAAACAATTTTTATTGGTGAGTTGTTGTAAAAGGAGTGAGAGTGCTGACTTACTCACGATATGTATATCAAGGGTTGAAATCTGATTTTCTTTAATGATCTGGGAGAGAGAAGCATCGATAGCTGCTTGTTGCTGAGATGTGGTATGAGGATCAAGGGTAATAATTATCTGGGTGCCACGATAATCGTTTGAAATACAGATTTTATCGTAGATTTCAGGCCAGCTTGCAAGGTCTGTATAGACTTGATCAATTTCTTCTGGTGTTCCCAAAAAATGATCTGGGATGAGAGGACCTACGTGAAAACCCCCTGCAATTGTTTGAATTAAATCAATATTAGCGAGTGATTGGACACTTTCAACATGAGAGATGTTTTGTATGTCACGGGTAATCTGTTGGATGTACGCAATATTTTGAGCCGTGATAATTGTTTCATCGGTCGTGGTGATGACAAGTGAGATCATAGGTGAAAGGCGAAAGAGGGTATCTTCCTTTTGGTTATCAAAAAAGCTCTCTGTCTGATTGTAGTCGCCATTTTCGCTGGTGTTATTGATATCGAGATGACGCAATTGCGTGATAGAAAAGAGGGTAAGGATACTGATAAGAAGGAAGAAAAGGAGTGAAAAGAGTTTCTGTATCTTATTTTTGTTCATGCTATCTTGTCTTTCCTTTGTTTCTTTTTACCTTGTACGTCGTATGCATACGTATGCATATACTACCGTGCAAATTGTTTGAGTGACAAGTAAAGGGGAATGAAAAGCAAAACTTTAATGCTGAGCTTGTTGGTCTTTTTTTTCGATATATGTCAGGCAAAGAGAGAGACCTTCACTGTGTTATACCTGGAGAGTCATGACCTGTATTAAAAAATTATTAAAATAACACAACAGCCTTGTACCTCACAAGATAATGTTTTCTTTGTAAAAAAATGGTACATGAATAACATTTTTGTTATTTTTTTATAGTACAAATTTGATTTATTTTAAGCATAAAAGTGCTTTAAATTGCGTTTTAAGGTTAACAATTTTGATTATTTGAATGTTTTGTTCTCTTTTTGACTCCATATTTTTCCAAAAAAGACATAAATGTGTTATTTTTGTATTTTTTTAAAAAATGTAAATCAATTTTTAAAAACTTATAAAGTAAAGAGTTACTTAAAAAGTAACTTTTAAAAATGTATAGTTTTTGTATAATTATCTAGTCTATTGCATAATAAATGGACCTAATTTATAATATGTACATAAATAAAATTCAAAAATCTTTTTTATTGAATGAAAAAAGATGGTTTCTATGGAGGAAATTATGAAAAAAGCCATGATGGCTGCATTGATTTTTCTTTCTACTACTGCAACATTATTTGCTGGTGGTAATAGTGAAAAAGCAGCGGGAACTGCTTCTCAATCAACAGAACAGAGTAAGATTCTGAGAATAATGAATCTTGATGTTCTTGATAGTCTTGATACTCAAATTGCTACAAGTGGTACGGCTTTTGAAGTAATTGCTAACACTACTGATGGCTTAATGCAAATGAAGGCTGATGGTTCTGTTGAGAAAGCACTGTGTGCTTCTGAAGAAGTATCTGCTGATGGACTTGTGAGAACGTATAAAATTAGAGAAGATGCAAACTGGTCAAATGGGGACCCAGTGACTGCTGCTGATTTCGTCTATGGCTGGCATAGAGCTGTTGATCCAGCTATTGCAAGTGAATATTCTTGGATGCTCAGTGATATTGGACAGGTGAAAAATGCTGCCGCTATTATTGAAGGAAAGATGCCAGTAGAAGATCTTGGTGTGAAAGCGCTTGATGCAAAAACATTACAGGTAACTCTTGCTGCTCCAGTTTCATTCTTTGATGAACTGATGTATTTCCCTACCTACTATCCAGTCAACCAAAAGTTCTGTGAAAGTAAGGGTGATACCTATGCAACAAGTGCTGATACCTTACTCAGTAACGGTGCTTTTGTTATGACCGATTACGAACCAGCTGCAACAACCTTTAAAATGGTGAAGAACCAGTCTTATTATGATGCTGATCGTATCAAGATTGACGGGATTAATTACCAAGTATTGCTTGATAGTCAGCAGGCATTAATGAGTTATCAGAATGACGACCTTGATATGATTATCTTAAGTGGTGATCAGATTGACCAAGTAAAAGATGATCCTGATTATCTCACCTATGGTGCTGGTTACCTTTGGTACTTACAGCCAAATATTCAAGATAACCCTGTCCTTGCAAACCTCAATTTCAGAAAGGCTCTAACGTTTGCTTTGAACCGTGATTCTATTGTTGAAAATGTCACAAAAGATGGTTCCGTTCCTTGTTATGCAATGTGTCCTTCTGAACTCAGTTTCAATGAAGAAGGTGAAGACTTTACTTCTGATCCAAAAACATTTGAAGATGATTGTGCCTTTGATTTAGCAAAAGCAACCATGTACTATAATAAGGCAAAAGCTGAACTTGGTATGGATACTTTTGATATTGAAATGATTGTTGATGATTTATCAATACAACAGAATGTTGCAGCTGTTATTAAATCTCAGCTAGAAAAAGCATTACCAGGTCTTACTCTTGAACTTCGTGTTGAACCTAAAAAACAGAGAGTACAAGATGGTTATGATGGTAATTTTGATGTAACTCTTACCAGATGGGGACCTGACTATGCTGATCCTACAACATACCTTGGTATGTTTGTCACAGGAAACTCTAATAACTGGGGCGAATGGAGTAATGCAGATTACGATAAGCTCATTTACGATTGCATGGCTGGAGATCTTATCAACAAGCCAGCAGAACGTTGGCAAGCATTGAAAGAGGCAGAAGCTATTGGTATGGCTGATGCGGTGATTATGCCATTGTATCAGCAGTCAAATGCTGTGATGGTGAATCCTAAAGTCAAGGGCCTTGCTTTCCACCCTGTTGCTCTGAACAGAGTATATAAAGATGTCTATTTTGAATAGAATGTATTGATATATTTAAGCATTTCTCCTCCCTTTTGTCGGGGAGGGGATTTTTTTTGCTGCTAGTATTCATTTGAGATAGGGTTAGGTCTGGTGTATTTTCTTGTCTGTATGTTGTCAAATACGCAAGATGAAGGGATGCATACAGAGCAATATCTTTGCATAAATATTGAATTTTTCCATATTTTTCTTAAAAATACTATTTTTTTATGTTTGTGTCGTTTTTTTTGCTTATTTTTGCTTTTTAGCGCAAAGAGTACTCGTACGTAAGGAGGGTACGCTTCTTTTCCTTTTTCTGTTAATTATTTATCTCTTTATAAATTCTTTCTGTTGTACAAGGAACAAGTTTTATCAAGAGGAAGACTTGTGCGTGGATGAGTGAATACGTGATGTTTACTGTGTTTCTTGCTTTCTTTTGGGGAAACATGGGCGACTTATTTTTTATAAAGAGAAATGAGTGAGTCGTGAAGGTACGGTAAAATAAAGCAAAGCAAGTAATTAGTATTCATTAATGTCTTATAATGTATATATTATGCATAAATATGATAATAGTTGCATAATATATGACGTCTTATTATACTCTGTTTTTATTCAACGAAACACAATTGTGTAACATGATTGCATGGTGTTATTTAAGGGAGTATATAATGAAAAAGTATTTCGTCACACTACTTTTACTGACGATGGGGTTAGCATCTGTTTGTGCAGGTGGTAAGAAAGAAGCAATGGAAGAATCGGCACAATCCGATAATATTCTGCATGTTATGAACCAAGCTGAGGTCGATAGCCTTGACCCACAGGTGACGATGAGTCTTGCTGGGTTTGAAGTAATCGCAAACTTTACCGATGGTTTAAAGCAATTGGATAAAAACGGTGCTACGGTGAACGCTCTTTGCAAAGAGGAGCAGGTAAGTGACGATGGACTGGTTTACACCTTTACTTTGCGTGATGATGCAACATGGAGTAATGGTACTCCTGTGACGGCAGCTGACTTTGTTTATGGCTGGAGACGTGGCGTTGATCCTGCAATTGCCAGTGAATATTCCTATATGTTCAGTGCTATCGGCCATGTGAAAAATGCAGCACAAATTATTGCGGGTGAACTTCCTGTAGAAGACCTCGGTATTGTGGCTTTAGACACCTACACCCTTCAAGTAACCCTTGAAGTTCCTGTTCCTTATTTTGATGGATTGCTCTATTTTGTTACGTTCTATCCAGTGAACCAAGCCTTCTGTGAAAGCTGTGGTGACACCTATGCAACCAGTGCTGATACACTGTTGAGTAATGGTGCCTTTATTATGGACAACTATGAACCTGCCGCAAATAGATTCTCTTTGGTGAAAAACCCTCAGTATTATGATGCAAGTCGAATCAGTCTTGATGGTCTTGATTATCAGATTCTGAAAGATAGTCAGCAGGCATTGATGAGTTATCAAAATGGGGATCTTGATTTGATTATTCTCAGTGGGGATCAAATTGATCAAGTAAAAGAGGATCCTGAATATCAGAGTTTTGGTGCAGGGTATCTTTGGTATTTGTGTCCAAATGTCTCAGGAAGTAAAGAAATGGCAAATAAAAACTTCCGTCTTGCCATCACCAATGTACTGAACAGACAAAGTATTGTTGACGATGTCACAAAAGATGGTTCAGTTCCCTCTTATGCTATGGTACCAAGTGGTCTTTCCTATGATGCTGATGGTGTTGATTTTACCTCTTCTCCTGATACTTATTCTGCAGTTTGTAGTGATAACATAGCAAAAGCTCAAGCCTATTACAAAAAAGCTCAAGCTGAATTAGGTGAAGATACGATGGAACTCAAATTCCTTGTTGATGATACATCGCTCCAACAGAACATTGCCGTTGTGATTAAAGAACAATTAGAAAGTGCTTTCCCTGGTCTTACGGTGAATCTCACAGTTGAACCAAAAAAACAGAGAATTGCCGATAGTTTTGCCGGTAATTTTGATCTTGTTATGACTGGCTGGGGTCCTGATTATGCTGATGCAACCACGTATCTCAGTATGTTTACCACGGGAAATTCTGTGAACTTTGGTCAATGGTCAAATGCAGATTATGATGCATTGATTGACGAATGTATGGCTGGAGATTTGATTAGTAAACCAGCAGAGCGTCTTGTTGCTTTGAAAAAAGCTGAAGCAATTGGCATGAACGAAGCAGTCATGATGCCTCTCTATCAGCAGTCAAATGCAGTGATGATTAAACCAAATGTAACAGGAGTTGCATTCCATCCTGTAGCACTTGATCGAGTTTTTAAAGATGTCGTAAAACAATAAGCGTTGTGTTGCTGCAATAAGAGGGACACTCACTGTTTGGAAAGACAGAGAGTGCCCCTCTTTTTCTTATCAGAAAAGGCATTAAATGTACAAGTTCTTGGTTTATATGAAAAAAAAATATCAAATTTGTGAATTTTACTTACGTAACTTACTGTTCGTTTAATAACAAAAACAATTCACTATCTGTAATCAATTTGTATATTTTTTTTAAGACATAACCTTTTATAATAACAGTAAATAGGTAAACAAACTTGTTATTTTGTTCGATATTTAAATGTATATTTATAAATTCTATTGCATAAACTTTACAGCTTTCATATAATCAAAGAATATAATTTTCATAGAAAAATAATATATTATTATTTTGAGGCCGTGAATTGGATGACTATACGAATTGCTTTTATGGTAATGAATGATTTGTAGTTTTCTTGCAATGTTACTTGAAGAAATGATGCATTTCTTTGTATATAATAGAGGTCTCGATGTGCAGTTACAAAGGCGTAACACAATTAAAAATAACAACGAATATTTTGTTTTCCCAAAACAGGTGTTTTGTGGAGAACTCTAAAATAATTTAAGGGGTGAAGATAGTTTTGCGAAAATATATTTTTAAACGTATTCTTATTTCACTTTTCACTTTGCTAGCGATTACTCTGCTATTATTTGTGCTTTTGCACTTAATGCCAGGTTCTCCTTTTAACGATGAAAAGTTAAGTGCCAGTCAAAAAGCCATTCTCTATCAAAAATATGGTTTGGATAGACCGCTTTCCGTCCAATATTTTAAATATTTAGGGAATCTTTTACATGGTGATTTTGGTGTCAGTTATAATATCAGTAAAAATACTCCTATTAGTCGGTTGATAGCAATTCGATTACCAATCAGTATCAAAATTGGATTCCAGGCTGTTATGCTGGGTTCTGTTATTGGTTTATTGCTTGGTATCATTTCAGCAATTTACCATGATACCATTTGGGATACGGTTGCTACCGTTATTTCAGTAATTGGTGTATCAATTCCAAGTTATGTATTTGCACTATACTTAAGCTTTCAATTTGGGTTTAAACTCAAATTGTTCCCGATGCTGTATTCGCAGTCTCATGCTGTGAGTTCCACCGTCTTGCCAAGTATTAGTTTATGTATGTTTACCTTGGCTTCTATAGCTCGATTTACCAGAACGGAAATGATGGAATCACTGGGAAGTGATTACATTGTACTTGCGCAAAGTAAAGGTATTTATGGACCAGCGTTAATAGTACGTCATGTACTTCGTAATGCTTTAATTCCAATTATTACGGTTTTAGCTCCGCTTATCGTTGACCTGATGACCGGTTCTCTTGTTATCGAAAAGATTTTCGCAATTCCCGGTGTTGGTTCTCTCTTAGTTACGGCAATACAAAGTAATGACTACAGTGTTGTTATTGCACTGAGCTTTATTTATAGCGCTTTGTATATTGGTATCATGCTGGTAGTAGATATCATGTATGGTGTCATTGATCCGAGAATTAGACTTGCTGGTGGAGGTACAAATTCATGATGGACGAAAATACAGTTACAACCCCTACAGATACACTTACTGCAGAAGATTTTCAACTTTTAAATGGTGAAAATAATGTACGCATTGATAACAACTTTTCCAGTCAAGGTTATTGGACTGATGTAAAGATTCGTTTCTTAGCAAATAAAGGTGCTTTAGTTTCTTTAGTGATTATTGTTGCTTTAGTATTGCTTGCTTTTGCGGGACCTCACTTCAATAGTTATGATTTCGCAGATCAGGAGTTATCACAAAAGAACTATGCTCCTCGTGTTCCAGGACTTGAAAAATTAGGGTTTTTTACCGGTGATGAAGCATTAAATACAACGACTGGGGTAAAATTACTCAATCACTATATGACCAATAATGATACCGACGTATTTTATTGGTTTGGTTCTGATACACTTGGTCGTGATATTTGGACTCGTACGTGGATGGGAACACGTGTTTCCCTCTATATTGCCTTGTCTGCTGTTATCATTGATATGATTATCGGTATGTCATTCGGCTTAATATCGGGATATTTCGGTGGGATGGTTGATACCATTATGCAACGATTTGCCGAAGTTATTTACGGAATTCCTCGTTTGGTTATTGTGACATTGTTAATGTTAATTTTAAAACCAGGTCTTGGTACCATCATCTTTGCTTTGATGATTACCGAGTGGATAGGAATGGAGCGTATTGCTCGTGCTGAGATGTTGAACTTGAAAGAAAGGGAATTTGTCCTTGCAAGTAGAACACTCGGAGCTAGTAATTATGCGATTATATTCCATGAAATATTACCAAATATCATAGGTCAGATTATTACTCAAACTATGTTTAGTATTCCAACTGCTATATTTACTGAAGCTTTCCTTTCTTTCGTTGGTCTTGGTATTCCTGTACCAAACTGTAGTTTAGGATCATTAATTAATGACGCATTTAATAGTTTTACGACACACCCGTATCAAATTATACCTCCTGTTGTTGTACTTGCACTTTTGATGTTGTGTTTCAATATTTTAGCTGATGGACTGAGAGAATCACTCGACCCTAAGATGAAGGAGAAGTAAAGATGACTGGATCTGATGAAAAAATATTAGATATTCAAGATTTAAACATTTCCTTTAAGACGTCAGCCGGATTGGTGAATGCGATTAGAGGTGTGAATATCGATTTGTATAAAGGTGAAACCATTGCAATTGTTGGAGAATCAGGCTCTGGTAAGTCTGTAACAACAAAAGCCATTATGGGAATCCTTGATGGAAATGCCGTGGTTAACTCGGGAAAGATTGATTTTTGGTATAAGCATGCCGATGGAAGCGATGCCAAAGTTGATATCTTGAAGATGAAAACCAAGGAAGTAAGACAGCATATTAACGGTAAACGTATTGCCATGATCTTCCAAGACCCTATGACCAGTTTGGATCCAACCATGCAAATTGGTAAACAAATTATGGAAGGGATGATTTGGCATTACAATACACCAAAAGAAGAGGCCTATAAAAAGGCTTTGAAACTACTGAATGAAGTAGGTATTGTTGATGCTGAGAATAGAATGAAAAACTATCCTCACCAACTTTCTGGTGGTATGAGACAGAGAATTGTTATTGCTATTGCTCTTGCTTGTGACCCAGAACTCTTGATTTGTGATGAACCAACAACGGCTCTTGATGTAACCATTCAAGCAATGATTCTAGAGTTAATTCGTCGAGTTCAGGTAGAAAGAAATATTTCAGTTATCTACATTACCCATGACCTTGGTGTTGTTGCGAAAGTTGCAGACTTTGTGAATGTTATGTATGCAGGTAAGATTGTTGAAAGAGGAACTGCGAACGAGATTTATTTTGAACCAGTTCATTCGTATACGTGGGGGCTTTTGTCGGCGATGCCAGATTTGGATACCAATGAAGAGCGTCTTTATTCTATTCCTGGTTCCCCACCTAATTTATTGCATAATGTTCCAGGTGATGCTTTTGCACCTCGTAATATGTATGCAATGGGAGCAGACCTTAAGGCTGATCCTCCGATGTTTAAAATTACCAAAGATCATTGGGCAGCAACGTGGCTTCTCGATCCTCGTGCACCAAAAGTAGAAATGCCTATTGAATTGAAAACTCGTATCGAGCATATGAAAAAGGAGGCTGGTTATGGACAAGACTAAACCTCTTCTTCAGGTCAAAGATCTCAAGCAGCATTTTAAAGTAAGTAAGAATTATACCGTGAAGGCTGTTGATGGCGTTTCTTTTGATATCTATCCAGGTGAAACCTATGGTTTAGTAGGGGAGTCAGGGTCAGGTAAAAGTACCATTGGCCGAAGTGTTATTCGCTTGTATGAACCTACAGCTGGTGAGGTTATCTTTGATGGTGTGAATATCTCCGGTAAGATGGATAAGGCAACACGTGAAAAGCTGAGAACTGATATGCAGATGATTTTCCAAGATCCTATGGCTTGTTTAAACCCAAGAAAGAAGATTGGTGAAATTATTGGCGAAGGTTTGAAGATTCACAAAATTTGCAAAACAACTCAGGAACGAGTGGAAATCGTCAAGAAGATTCTTGATGAAGTTGGTTTAAGCCCTGAGCATATCGACCGTTATCCTCACCAGTTCTCTGGTGGACAAAGACAGCGTGTTGGTATTGCAAGAGCCCTTGTCATGAATCCTAAGTTGATTATCGCTGATGAGTGTATCAGTGCTTTGGATGTATCCATTCAGGCTCAGGTAGTCAATATGATGAAAGATATTCAAAAGGCTACGGGAACTGCATACTTGTTTATTGCCCACGACTTGTCGATGGTTAAATATATTAGTAGCAGGATTGGGGTACTGCATCGAGGGCATTTGCTCGAGTCAGGAACCACTGAAGAGATTTTTAATAATCCTCTTCATCCCTATACCAGAAGTTTGCTCTCTGCTATTCCTCGTCCTAATCCGATTATGGAAAAAAAGAGAAAACCGTTAATTTATGATTATAATACCAATAGTCTTGATTATGAAAAGTGTGAGAGTATTTTAGTCGATGGAACCCATTATGTTCTTTCAACCAAGGAATTGCTCTCTGAATGGCAAAAAACTCCATTCAAGATGCATTAATATTCTCTTGAGAACGATACCTCTGTAAAGAGTATTCTTCTTTTCCTGCGTCAGTGTAGCTTTGCTATGCTGGCGTATTTTTTTATCGGCGATAATTTTTTTTGAGAAGACAAAAAATAAAAGACAAAAAAAAATACATTCAAAACTGAATGTACTTTTAATAGTCGGGGCGAAAGGACTCGAACCTTCGATATCATGCTCCCAAAGCATGCGCCATAGCCACTAGGCGACGCCCCGATTTATTTGTTTGTTAAGAGCTTTTTGCCTCTCAACAAAAGTGAGCATAACAGACTCACTTAGTTTGGTCAATAGAAAATACTAAATTTTTGATACCTCTAGGGCATGTTTTGTGATAATTTTAGTTTTGAAAAAGGTTTAGCTTTTGATAAATTTATCAGAAATATATGATGCAATAGATAAAGTGCCTTTTTGCGCCTGAAGTCTCTTAAATGAGGGATTGTTTGGGTGCGATAGAGTAGATCTCGTGTCTTTTGTTATTTAATATGTGAGTATAGTAACTTTTTTTTAAACGAAGGAAAATTGAGATAAAAAAGGGTAAAAAAAATACATTCAAAACTGAATGTACTTCTTTAATAGTCGGGGCGAAAGGACTCGAACCTTCGATATCATGCTCCCAAAGCATGCGCCATAGCCACTAGGCGACGCCCCGATTTA
>Ga0172378_10004404_pt1 | contig 13184 bp, 11 predicted proteins | sample GrowelOW332metaG_FD_119755 | JGI IMG/M metagenome (GOLD analysis project Ga0172378, IMG submission 119755) | Groundwater microbial communities from an aquifer near a municipal landfill in Southern Ontario, Canada - Pumphouse #3_1 metaG | ecosystem: Environmental > Aquatic > Deep subsurface >...
AGGAACCTTCCAGACGTTTGATCGTCTCTCTCACCGCAAGCAGAAGATCCCCGTTGTAGTGGAAATCTATCAGATGGGCGATCACCTCGCTGTCTGTTTGGCTGGCGAACGACACCTGGTGGCGTTCAAGCCACGTGCGAAGCTGGGCATGGTTTTCGATGATGCCGTTGTGGACAACAGCTATGGTCTGTGAACCATCGGTATGGGGATGACTGTTCAGATCAGAGGGTTCGCCGTGGGTTGCCCATCTGGTATGCCCGATACCACAGTTCCCTTCCACAGGGTTCTGCTGCACCAGAAGATCCAGATTTGAAAGCCGCCCCTTGATTTTCCGGACCAGCAGCTTCTTATCCGCTGAAATGACGGCAATACCTGCTGAGTCATAGCCACGGTATTCCAACTTCCTGAGTGCCTCCAGCAAAATCGGGGAGGCGTTTTTGTCACCAATATAACCAACTATGCCACACATACAGCGTTCTCCTGTAGCTGTAGTAGCATAAAACGTCTCTGAATAGCTACCTCTCTTCCCCTATGTTTCAGAAAATTCCTTGGTCTTCAGAAGAAAAACCGAGAGTTTGAAGCTGAGCAGTATTGCAAGAAGAGCAGAAAAAGGAACAACAAACGGCAACGCAGGAAACGATGAGGATGACAGGGCCGACTGGCTGAGCAGGCTTGTCAATCCTATCAGCACACCTGTTACGACCAAGTAATACACCCTGCTCTTTTCAAACCCGAACTTCAGGATCAGGGGGAAATTGCAGGCCACAAAGAAAAAACCGAACGAAACTTGTGCCAAAGCATTTCCGAGGAGGTTGTCCATACGCCTGTCTCCCAAGCCAATGGTTGCCAGCAGGACAAGCATCACCGAAACCACTATGCAAATACCGGCAAGGAGATACTTGCCCAGCACGAGTTGGGTACGGGAGACGGGCAGCGCACTGGCGTAGGCATCCCATCCATCGTGTTGGTCATATGCCAACGTATTGAGGCTGATCATCAGCAACATCATGGTGGTCATAAGGGTGTAGAGCATGCTTGCCTGCGCTCCTGAGAGCACGGAGAAAAGCAAAACAACCCCAAACAGGAGTCCCCAACGCTTGCGTAGCAGATACCAATCTTTCAACAGCAGTGCTTTCATCCTTTGAATCCTCCTTTTGCCAGCAAAATGACCAACTCTTCCAAGGTGACCCTGATCGGTTCTGCAAAGGAAGGAATCTGCTCCTTATGCATCAAGAGCTCTATCTGAAACTCCCCTTCCCGCTTTGCCAGAATTGCCTCAGGATCAAAATCCGCCAAGGCGGAATGGGTTGTTCTCACCAAGCGGTAGGAATCAAGCAAGGCATCCTTCTCCTCGGTAAAGCGTATCTTCCCCTCATCAAGCACGGTGATGTAATCACACAACTTTTCCAAATCGCTGGTAATATGGCTGGTGATGAGGATGGTATGCTCCTCATCCTTGCTGTATTCGGACAGAAGACTGAGAATCTCGTCACGCGAAAGCGGGTCAAGTCCGCTGGTAGGCTCATCAAGTATCAGCAAGGAGGCTTTGTGGCTCAACGCTATGGCCAGGAGAATCTTGACCTTCATCCCGCGCGAGCAAGCGCGGTAAGGCTTCTTCTCGTCCAGTTTGAATTGCTTGAGCAGCTGGTGGTATGCAGTGTCATCCCAATCATGATACAGACCTGCGAGAACAGCTCCCATCTCCCTTGGGTTGAGCAAACTCGGTACCGATGCATCATCAACAGTGAATCCCATCCGGTTCCTTGCATCGGTATCTTGCGCAATATCGGTGGATGAGAGAACCGAAACAACACCCTCATCAGGTTTCATCAGGCCAAGCAGCAACTTGATCGTAGTGGTTTTTCCCGATCCATTCGCACCGATCAAACCATGCACGGTTCCCTTCTCCACACAGAAATGCTCCAGGTCCAAGGAAAATGATCCAAGCTTTTTGCGTACATTCGTACATGCTATGGCATGTTCCATCTTACGCTTCCCCCTTTGTCAGCAACTGATACATCATACCCAACTCCTCATCACTCAACCCAAGAAAGTCTGAGAGCAACTTGATCGAACGCATGTGCTCCTCAATCTTTCTCAGGTACTCTTCCTTCAACTGTTCGTGGCTTCGTGCAGCCACATAGCTTCCTTTCGCTGCAACGGTCTGGATATATCCCTCCCGTTCCAACTCATCGTAGGCTCGCTTGGTGGTTATCACACTGATCCTCAGATCCTTTGCGAGGCTGCGGATCGAAGGCAACAAGGTTCCTTCCGGGAGGATGCCCTGTACTATCTGAGCTCGTATTTGTTCCACTATCTGCAGATAGATTGGATCAGGATTATTGTTTGAGAGAATGATATCCACTGAATTCCTCCTACTGTTCATGCACAGTATATACAGTTATAGCACCATGTCAATACCTCATGCAAATCTGTTCTCAAGAAGAGCTTCTCCGGCTATACTCAATGCTATGATTGATTACACCTTGGAAAAGAAAACCACCCTCGATGAAGCGCTCATGCAGCTTTTCGAGATCGTACGGATGCTGAGAAGCAAGGACGGCTGTCCATGGGATCGTGAACAGACACAGAAAAGTGTCGCCACCAATCTTCTTGACGAGACGTATGAGTACATCGATACGCTCCTAAGTGAAGACTTGGAAGGTCAGAGAGAAGAGATCGGGGATGTACTGCTCAATGCAATGATGCTTCTGGAGATGCATCAGGAGTCCAATCCTGAGTTTGTCATCAGCTCGCTCAACGAAGTCTGCGAGAAGCTCATTCGTCGCCACCCACATGTCTTTTCCGACAAGGTAGTCTCCGGTTCTTCGGAAGTTTTGGATGTCTGGAACTCCATCAAGGTGAATGTAGAGGGAAAAACCCACGACAGTGACGATTTCTTCAGCAGGGTTCCTCGTTCCCTCCCCCCTCTGGAAAAAGCCAATGAGATCCAGAAAAAGATCCGCAAAGTCGGTTTTGATTGGCCGACAGTTGAGGGTGTGGTGGAGAAAGTGAAGGAAGAGCTCTCTGAAGTGGTGGTGGCAAAGGACAATCCGGATAAACTCGGCGAAGACCTGGAGATGGAACTTGGGGATCTGCTCTTTGCTGTGGTGAATCTCTGCCGCTATCTGGGATGCAACCCTTCGGTTGCCTTGCATCGGTCAAACCAAAAAATGCAAGATCGGTTCAATGCCCTGTATCAGCTGGCAAAACAGCGCAATATTCAACTTGACCAGGATCACATTGAAGAGATGGACGTGCTCTGGAACGAAGTCAAGGCTCATGAAACGAGGGAATCGTATGGAACTGCAGGCGAATAGGGCACGCGACAGAAAGCGTGAAGCAGGGGCTGTGTATGAACGGATCGCCCTTGATATCGCAAAACGTATTGAACGAGGGGAACTTTCTGAAGGAGTCCGACTCAGTGGTCGTACCCTGATGAGTGGTGAGTACGGAGTATCACCGGAAACCATCCGACGCAGTTTTGCACTGCTCGAGGAGATGGATGTGGTGCATGTCATGCACAATAGCGGTGTCCTGGTGAATAGCCGGGAGAAGGCCAAGACCTTTGTTGATAAGTATGGAAAGAATGATGCTTCCAAAAGTCTGCTGCATCGTATGCGGGAGATTCTTGACGAACACGAGGCACTCAACAAGGAGTTGTACTCCATTGCGAAACAGCTGTTCAGTCTGAACACACGTTTTCATGAAGCCAACCCCTTCCCCATCCATGAGTACATGGTGGGGGAAGAGAGCAAAGCCATCGGCAAAAGCCTTTCTGATCTGGATTTCTGGCACCATAGCGGAGCAACCGTCATTGCAATCCGCAGGGAGGGGGTTATCACCCTCTCCCCAGGACCGGAAGTACTGCTCCAGGCGTATGACACGCTGATGATGGTGGGCGGCGAAGAGACGTTGCCCAAGGTGCGGATGCTACTGGACTGATGGGCCCTCTTGCTGCTTGCGTTGGAAGAACTCGGGATAGAGCACTCCCCACTCTCCGGCATACAGGGCCTGGCGGGTGATGCGTATCCTGCTGGCAAGCGCAAACTTGTCGGTTTCAGGTCCGAAAATCAGCTTGACCAGGTTCTTCTCCCCTTCCAACTCCACTTCAAAGAGCGAATCGCCTGAGCGCTTCACAGAATAGCCCTTCTGAGGAGCTTGCTGCAAGGAAATGAGTTTGGCTTTGCTCTCATCATCCTCACGCACATCTATCGTATACAGACTGCCTTTGAGATACTTTGCCAAGGTTTCCTTTTTTCCCGGTTCGAGAAACAACACTTCCTTGATCTCATACCCATCATTGAGCGCTGCCTGCAGATTCGTGCGCACCAAGGAGCCATCCACACCCTCTTCAACCATCAGCTCTGCAAGCATCACCTCATTCTCGCCGGCAACCCCCACAGACAGGGGATTCACGAACTCGAGCTTCGGCTTGGGATTGTAACCCTGGGTGAATTGCAGATTGAGCTTTGAGCGTTGGAATGCCATCTCAAAGTTACGCATGGCATTGATATGGCTCACATAGAGTGAAGAGCCGAATCTCCGATAGGTAATCAGGACCTGTACGGTTTTTTGCTCAGCAGTTGCTGCCGGGGCAAAGCTGATCGTCTTGTTGCGGACCTGCTCGAGCAGATCATCCTTGAACGATGTATCAACCACAGGAGTTGCCTTGGAGCAGACTCCGCACAAATGCTCGCAATGCTCGAAACATCGTTCGGTCAGCAGCAGGCCCTTGGCCATCTCAAACTCATCCTTGAGGAATTTTTTGCTCACCCGCATGCTCACCGAGTCCCAGGGTAGCTCTTGTTCAAGATCATATGCTTCGAAAATGGACGAATTTGGATCGTAAGAAGCTTCCTTGATCGCCTCAAACCACAGGTCAGCCTTCATGTGCTCATCCCAGGCATCGAGCCTGCACCCCTTGTGGTAGGCAGATTCGATGACATCGGCATAGCGTTCATCCCCTCTGCTGATGAGTCCTTCCAGGTAGCTGATATTCGGCTCATGATAGCTGACCTTGCATCCCCTGATTCGCTCATTGATCATGCGCTTGAGCGTCGAAAGCTGGGTGTAGGATTGCTCCGGCGTAAGCTGTGAGCACCACTGGAACGGTGTATGGGCCTTGGGTATGAAGGTTCCGATGTTGATGTTCATGTTCAACCGGGTTGCATCATAGATTGCACCGACATAGTCAACTATTGCCTGGTTTTCCTCATCGCGGTCAACAAACGGGAGGCCGACCATGAAGTAGAATTTTGCCAGCTTCCATCCGCGTGACTTTGCCTCGCGTGCAATATCGATGACCTGCTCGACGGGGACGGTCTTGTTCATCGCCCGTTGCCAAGCGTCTTTCGGGGTCTCAATGGCAAAGGTAAGCCCACTTTTGCGTACTTCGCTGAGCTGCTCCAAAATTCCCAAGGAAAAGGAGTTTACCTTCAGACTGGGAAGACTGAACGACACATGACGGGGAGAGAACTCTGCATTCAGGGTTTCGATCAACTCCTTGATGTACGGATGATCACCACTGGAGAGCGATGAGAGCGTCACCTCACGATAGCCGAAGTCGCTGACATGCTGCTCAACCTGCTCTCGCATGGTTGCATAGAGTTTTTGGCGGTATGGCTTATAATACTGGCCGGCATGACAGAACCTGCAGCTGTTGGGACATCCGCGCATGATCTCCACCACCCCATTGTCCTGTGCAACCTTGAAATTGGGAACCACATAATATGCATAGGCATGGCTGGTTGCTGGATCTGCAAAGGTGGTGTCAACAAAGCGAACCGCCTTCTTCTTTCCAGGATACCAGAGGAACGGAAGCTCCTTGAGCTGCTCAAGTTTCTCTTGTCTGCAAAGTCCTTCCCTCTTGGCGGTTTTCAGAATCTCAACCACCTGCTGCAGGGAACCTTCCGCTTCTCCGATGAACACAAAGTCCATGAACGGAGCGAATGGAAGAGGATTGGTGGCAGCGGGACCGCCACAGATGACGATTGGGTGCTCATCACCTCGATCCTTTGCGCGTAGGGGAATTCGTCCAAGCTCCAAAACCTGCAGGATGTTGGTGGCACACAGCTCATACCCTATGGAAATGCCCAAGAAATCGAGGGAAGAGAGACTCTTCTGCAAGTCGAGGGTATAGAGCGGGAGATCGCGTTTCTTGAGCAAAGCCTCAAAATCGGGGGCAACAGAGAACACCCTGTCACAGTGAACCCCTTCCATCTGATTCAGCAGGTCATAGAGAATACGCATGGCGTTGTTGCTCATCCCAATCTCATAGAGGTCGGGAAAACACATTGCCGCAAAGAACTCTACCGTAGCCAAATCCTTCTTCCCAAAGTGGTACTCGCCACCGGTATAGCGTGTGGGGTTCTCTATCATCAAAAGATCATCTGCAAGTGCATCCAAAATCTGCATGGCGTTCCTTCTTATATACTCTCAGCCAAGGTGGTATATTTATTTGCCAGTACGCGTTGCTCTGCCTTTGCACTCAACTGTGCAAGGAGGGCATACAAGAGCTTGCGCTGGCTCTGTGTCATCTCCAGCTGCTCATACTCCCTAGCGAGTGCGAGCACATCCGTCATCCAATCCACTTCCCCGTTCTGCACAGATGCAAGACGCAAAAGTTCAAAAACCTGTTGCAGGGAAAGATGTGTGAAAGCCTGCTTGAGCTGTGGGCCGCTCGCTTTGCTCTCTACCAACAGTTGGGCATACTGCACCTCATCCAAGGTGGATCTCAGATGGGTGAGAAACACCCGGTTTGCTTCATCACCCTGTCCTGTCTCCACCAAGGCGCGGTACCAAGCTTGTGCTGAGGGAATTTGCAATGCATCCTGCTCGGCCAGGGCCTTGGCATGCTCGATGACAAGCTCAGGCTTGCCCCTGTTCGAGGCGGTGGCAACAATCAGGGTTCTTGCTCCCTGGGAAGGCTGTTCACCCTCACTGAGGGCAAGATAGAGTTCAAGGCTGGCCAAGGCCTGCGCACTGTCTCCCTTCATATACTGGGCCAATGCCTGATAGTAAAGGGCACTGCGCTGATATGTCCGGGAAAAATCACGCTGTGAGGCTTGCAACAGGGTATCCCACTCACCACTCAGTGCAATTTCTTCCAGACTCACTGTTTTCTTTGCACATCCGAAGAAGAGCAAACAAAAAGAGAACAGAAGAAGGGCGAACCTATGTGTTCTCATCATCCTCTGTTCTCCCTATACAACAAAAAAACAAGGCAGGCAATAAGCCGGGTTCTGTGTATGATGATCATCTATCCACGCCCCTTGTTGCCAAAGGGCTGCAGCAACCGACCCGCAGGTTTTGGACGGACTACCCTACCTGCTGCTTGGTTTTGCTCCTGACGAGGCTTACCCTGCCACCCCTGTTGCCAGTGGTGCGGTGGGCTCTTACCCCACCATTTCACCCTTACCGGCTAGCCGGCGGTATATTTTCTGTGGTGCTCTCTATAGCGTTACCGCTCCCGGGTGTTACCCGGCGTCATGTCCTATGGAGCCCGGACTTTCCTCACGCGGCCCGAAGGCCGCCCGCGATCATCTAGCCTACCTTGAAAAAAACCTACAGCAAATCGTCGAATTCACTGCTGTCGACAAAGTCGGCCAAACCGCCTTCCTCGATATCAATGTCTTCGATGCTCTTTCGGAACTGCTCCTCAGCACCCTCAATCTCTTCATAGAAGAGGATTCGGCTGCAATACGGGCAGAACTCAATTTCCTTGGCAGCACGAACCACGTTCACAAACTGCATCGGAAGCACAATGTGGCAGCCCTGGCAAACAAGCCCATGGATGGGAACAATCCCCTTGCCCTTCTTGTTTTTCACAATATTGCAGAACTTGTTGTACAGGTCCTCGGTGATATCCCCGCCGATGTAGCCATCGCACTTTTTGGAAAGCGCCTCAAGCTGAGATCTCTTCTCAGCGAGCAAAGCTTCGATCTTGCTGGCCTCGGAATCGACTTCCTGCTTCTGCAGGGTCATCAGCTGTTCCTTCTCGGTCAGCCTCTCGCTGAACTCATGCACCTGCTTCTCTTTCACGTGCAGAAGCTTGAGCAGATTCTGCTCTTTGGCCGATGCGTCCTTGATCTCTTTCTCGAGGGCTTCGAACTCGCGCTGGGTGGAAATAAGCTCCATCTGCTTTTCAGAGTTCTCGCGGGCATGCACCGCATCATCGTACTGGATGCGAAGGCTCTTGAAATCATCCTTGGCAGTTTCACTTCTCGTATGCTCATCAATATATTCCAAGTTGATCTTGTCCAGCAGCTCCTGCTTGACCTTCAGATCCCTCGGCAACTTGACAATCTCATCCTCAAGGGCAAACCGTAAGGTCAGGTCTTCCTGCAATTGGCTGAGCTTTGCAAATACTACTGCTTCTTCCATCATCTTCTCCCTGTATCTCTCAAATGAAATCCTTCAATTTTCTGCTGCGCTTGGGGTGTCTCAACCTTCTGAGTGCTTTTGCCTCAATCTGGCGGATACGTTCCCTGGTTACTTCAAAATACAATCCCACTTCCTCAAGTGTCAACGAATATCCGTCCTCAAGGCCAAAACGCATCTTCAACACTTCCTGCTCACGAGCAGGCAAGGTGGCAAGCACATCCTTCAGCTGTTCCTGCAATAAGGAATAGGCTGTCTGGGTTGCCGGGTTTTCGACTTCCTTGTCTTCGATGAAGTCGCTCAACAACGAATCCTCTTCCTCACCGACGGGAGTCTCCAAGCTGATCGGCTCACGGGCAACGTTCTTCACTGCCTTGACCTTGCTTTCCGTCCAGCCGAGCTTCTCAGCCACTTCCTCATCGGTCGGTTCGCGACCTAGGGATTGCATCAGCATCCTCGACTCCCGAACAACCTTGTTGATCTGCTCGATCATGTGTACTGGGACACGGATGGTACGAGCCTGATCACTGATGGAACGGGTGATCGCCTGGCGAATCCACCAAGTGGCATAGGTTGAGAACTTGAACCCTTTGCGGTATTCAAACTTCTCGACAGCCTTGATCAGACCGATGTTTCCTTCCTGAACCAAGTCAAAGAAGTGAAGTCCACGGTTGGTGTATTTCTTTGCAATGGAGACGACCAGTCTCAGGTTTGCGCGGATCAGACGATCCTTCGCATCCTTCATCATCTTCTGGCCATACTTGATCTTGGTCGAGTGGACCAGGATGTTCTCGCACGTCTCCTCAAACTGATACTCAATCTGCTTCAGATCCTTGTCGGTAAGCTGAAGCTCCCTGATGAGATCTTTGATCGTATCACTGCTGAGGTGAAGATCTTCCTCAATCTTTGCACTGCGGCTCTGGGTGGCCAAATCACGGCCAAGCTGGCGCAACTCCTTTGCAGAGCTGATGTGCAGCTTGTTCTCAAGCTGCTGCTTCTTCTCCTTGTAGGAGCGAATCTTGTTCTCAGCATCGACAAAGTCATGGGTAAAGGAGGTGATCTCCTCGGGCTGCAACTCAACTTTCGCGAGTTTCTTGAGCAGAGTGGCTCTCGTTTTGGCAAGCGTCTCATCGTTGAGTACATCCTCACCGCTGCTGATCATCTGCTCTTTCTTGGCAATATAGTTCTTCAGGGCTGCCTGCACATCCTTGAGTTGTTCCTTGTAGAATTGTGAGAAGCGCTTCTGGTTGGTGACAAGCTCCTTGTAGTCCTTTGCGTTGTACTCTTCTTCCTGCCCCTCGATCTTGGTGTTGAGTGTCTTGATGATCTCGTAGAAACGGGTGATCATCACCCCACTCTCCTGGATGACCTCCTTGATGATCAGGGCACCATCTTCCATCTTCTTGCTCAACTCTACTTCCTGGTCAGCAGTCAGCAAATTCTCTTTGCCGATCTCACGCAGGTAGAGCCTGATCGGATCATCACCACTGGTGTCGCTCTTATCAGTCCCAAGAATCGTATTGTGCCGGATGTGATCAATATCGCCATCATGATCGTCAAGGCTGGAAATATCGACAAAGTGTTCTCCACTGCCCACAGAGTCGTCATCGGTTCCGATGCCGCTCCAGGCGTGCTTGATCGAAGGAGAGCCATCCTCATCATCATCGAGGCTGGCTTCATCCTCATCCTCATCGTCATCACCGTCATCCTTGCCGCTCTTCTTGTCAGCACTCTTGTCGGCTTCATGATGATCGGGGAAGTCATCGATCAAGGCATCAACGCCCAGTTCGTCGTCATCCTCAAGGGAGTCGTCAACGAGCAGGTCGTCCTCATCGGGCTCTTCCTCCAGATCCGTATCGATTTCGTCCGGTGAGGGACCATCCGCATACAGCCCTGCAGCAGGGGGCTCATCATTCTCAGAAATCGCTATCTCAAGATCGCTGAGCGTTTGCATGATTTCATCGACAGCCTCATCCGTGGCATTCTGTGGTCCCAGGGCTTTGCGAATCTCATCCTTGGTCACATGTCCGGTCTCTGCTGAGCGCGCAACCATGTCTTTGACAATGGCCTGCGAAATGTTTTCATCAAGCATCTGTATATCTACCTACCCCTGTTTAAATATCCTGCCCGAGAGCACTCTTGAGTTCTGCGATTTTCGCATCTATCTCAGTCTTCTCCCGAAGCAAATCCTCAATCCCTTCGTCCTCAGTGCCATCATGAAGGCTGATGTCCAAGAGCCGCTTGTTGCTCATCCGTTTCTTTTCATATGTCCTCAACTGGATCCTGTTTACCGCTTCATTGAGTACCTTCTGGGGAGCAAGCTTGAACTCCTCCCTGGCAAAAGAAGATGCAACGTCACTGTGCAACTGCGGATCCTCAATCATCTGAAGGATATACTCGTCATGCTTTCCCACATCCTCACGAGCAGCTTCTTCCAACACATCATAGAGTGCAACGGCCTCGGCATCCTCCAAATCTTCCACAGCAAGTTTGTATCGTGTCTGCAGATACAACTCACGGTTGTTGACCAAGGTCAACATCGCATACAGATCCACGGAAATGGTGGCTGGGTTCAGGGGCTTTGCCTGTTTTCCAGTCACCGGTTCGACCGTCCTTGCGGCGGGCGTTGTCTTCCGCGAATAATCATCGAGGATCGATGATTCATCCACATTCAGTACTGCAGCCAAGCTTTTGATCATATCTTGCTTCTCAATAGACGACTGCGTGGCATCCAAATATGGTCTCACAGTGGTAAAAACTGCAGATTTGCCTTTGGACGTCAGTATATCATACTTGTTTACCGCATTGTTTACAAGATAACGAAACCCTTGCATCGGCTGTTGCAGTTCCCTTTTCAGTTGATCTTCCCCGTAGTTCTGCACCAGCTCCGAAGCATCCTTGGCGGATTTCAGCTGCAGGGCGGAATTTTCCAAGCCCAACTGCTGGGCAAGCACCAACGCTTTTTCTGCAGCCGACGATCCTGCCCTATCGCTGTCAAACAGGATTTCCAGGGAATTGCAGTAGCGTCTGACCAACTTTGCCTGTTCGTCGGTAAAGGAAGTGCCCAACGGGGCCATGGCATTGGTAAACCCACTCTGATGCAGTGCCACGACATCGAAATTCCCTTCGCAAAGTATCGCTTTCTGCGTCTTTTTGACCGTCTCCAGGGACTCATACAGTCCAAACAGATTATGTTTCTTGCTGTAGATGACGGTCTCCGGGGTATTGATGTACTTCGCCTTGCTCGTCGAGGAAAGGTCGCGCCCTCCAAAAGCTACGGTTTTTCCCTGCCACGTACGGATGGGGAACATCAACCTATCGCGAAACAGCGGATAGGAGGTGTTGTTCTGGCTGAACAACCCACTCTGTTTCAAGAGCTCGTCGCTGTAGTGCCGCTTGCGCAGAAAGTTGTAGAGCCAAGAGGCATCGGAAGGCGCATACCCCAGATTGAAGGTCTCCCACATGGCCTGGTCGACCTTGCGCTCCTTCAGGTACTCCCGAGCTTTCAGTCCAACGGGAGAAGAGACCAGCAAAAAATGGAAGGAACCCGCAATCTTGTCATAGAGGTCATACAAGGTTTCCGTAAGGTCGCGCTTTTTCCTGTCCTCTGGGGTCTCATCCTCAAGTTCCACATTCGCCTTTTTTGCAAGAATCTTCACAGACTCCAGGAAAGGCACCTTTTCCATCTCCATGATGAAATCAAACATGGAGCCACCCTTCTTGCAACTGAAACAATAGTAGAATCCCTGGTCATCGACGACAGAGAAAGACGCGGTCTTCTCCTCATGGAATGGGCACAGGCCCCACAGCCTGCCTCCACGCGAAGAGAGGGTGACGTAATCCGAGACCACTTCACTGAGACTGAGTCGTGCCTTGATCTGCTCAAGGACCGAGTCTGATACTTTTGCCATGGCCGTTCCTAGGAACAGAGGATCGGTTCTTGGCCGGCCTTGGTTCGCAGAAGCGCATCAATCTCGCTCCTCGAATAGTGCCTGCCCTTCCCGATTCCAGGACATGACTGTTTTTCAGCCTCCCAGCTCTCCTGACTTTCCATCACGCTTCTCCAAAACGGATACGTGCGACATTGCTTCGGCCTTGCTTCGTAGACCGAGCAACCCTGCTTGGTAAGGAAAATACAATCGAAATTCTCTCGTTCCAACAAACTGATCATCGAAAAGGAACCCATGTTCACTTTTCGGCAATAGGTAGCAATGAACTGCTGTTCATCAAGCGAGGTAAAGCGACAGAGCCGTTCAAGGTCCTCTTTGGAAAGGAAAACAAACCCCGGTTCACAGCTGCAACAGTAAACGCAGCCCTCTACACAGGAAAACTGAAGACCTTTCTCATAAAAACAATGCATCAATACCCCTTTCTGCACGTATCTGACGGAAAAAAGGCCTTCCTCAAAGAAGAAGGCCTCCAATTTGGAGAGAGAAGGATTCGAACCTTCGAAGGTATAACCAACAGATTTACAGTCTGCCCCCTTTGGCCACTCGGGAACCTCTCCATGCCAAAGACAAACGTACATTACAAAGTATTGTTCCTTTTGTCAACCAACTGTTTGGGAATTTCTGAAAACTCACTCACAGATCAGGAAAATGGGGTAGCTTGACAGACCGTTTTTCACTCGGTATAGTGCAACAGTCCAAGCCGACTTAGCTCAGCGGTAGAGCACGTGACTTGTAATCTCGGGGTCGTCAGTTCAATCCTGACAGTCGGCTCAAAAAGGCATATCAGCAATCTGATGTGCTTTTTTCATTTTTCCAAGTCATCCTCGATGAGCTTGAGATCGGCCCCACATG
>Ga0172378_10004406_pt1 | contig 13175 bp, 10 predicted proteins | sample GrowelOW332metaG_FD_119755 | JGI IMG/M metagenome (GOLD analysis project Ga0172378, IMG submission 119755) | Groundwater microbial communities from an aquifer near a municipal landfill in Southern Ontario, Canada - Pumphouse #3_1 metaG | ecosystem: Environmental > Aquatic > Deep subsurface >...
CTGTATTGTAGTAATGTTTTTTATGCCGCTGATTTTTTTAAGCTGTATGGTTACTACCATGAAAGATGAGATAAAGACCATGACGTCCAAACCGGCGGAAAAGTCCGTCTTGCCGCAAATCGGCGTCATTCCGCTGGATGGCGTAATTACGTTGCGGAGCAGTGATGCCGGACTGTTTGCCGACAATTCCGGCATTATCGCCGCCGAAGATGTGTGCAGTACGCTGGACAGCGTATTGGAGGATGAACAAATTCATGCCGTTATTCTTCAGCTCAACTCCCCCGGCGGCGAGGTGGTGGCGACCGATATGATTTATAACAAGATTCTGGAACTGCGCAAGAACGGCAAACCCGTTATCGCCTGTATGGAAGTATCGGCGGCCAGCGGCGGTTATTATATTGCGGCGGCATGCGATTATATTGTGGCGCATAAATTTACCACCACCGGCAGTATCGGGGTGATTATGGGCGGCATAAAGTATTACGACTTGTTTAAAAAGATTGGCTTGGCGGAGGAAAATTTCACCTCCGGCGTTAATAAAGCCATGCTCTCCGGCGGCAGTCCCACTACTCCGGAAGCGGCGGCCATTGCCAACGATATTGTGCAGACGGTGTATCTGGGTTTTGCGCAGGCGGTGTCCACCGGCCGTAATATTCCGCTGGAAAAGATTGTAAATGGTCCGATTGGCGACGGCCGCATATTCTTAGGTGAAGAAGCGTTAAAAGTCGGTTTGGTGGATGAGCTTGGCGGCATGAAAAATGCCGAAAAACAGGCCGCCAGAGCCGCTAAACTGCCGGACGGCGAGTACGAAGTGGTTTGGTATCATAATGACCCGGAATGGCGACAGATTTTAGACGAAATACTGAAAATTTCGGCACAACAACCCGCTGTAAGTGTGGAGTTGCCGGGGGCGTCTCCGGCCGAAAAACTGTTGCAGAATTCCAATGCAAAATTATTTTATTTGATGCGTTAATTATATTTAAGGTTTAAGGAGAACGGGAATATGGCAATGTTGGGAACGGCGCTTACCGCCGGTGCGGTAAAAGTAATGATGCTCGGTGCGGGGGAACTGGGCAAAGAGGTGGTGATTGAACTACAGCGTTTAGGGGTGGAGGTGATTGCCGTGGATCGGTATCCGAACGCCCCCGGAATGCAGGTGGCGCATCGCAGTCACACCATAAATATGCTGGACGGTCTGGAGTTGCGGCGGGTAGCGGAACTGGAAAAACCGGATTATATTGTGCCGGAAGTCGAAGCCATCGCCACCGGAACTTTGCTGGAACTGGAAAAAGAGGGCTACAACGTTGTTCCTTGCGCCAGAGCCGCATATTTGACGATGAATCGGGAGGGCATTCGCCGCTTGGCCGCCGAAGAACTCCAGATTCCCACATCGCCATATCGCTTTGCCGCCACATATAACGAGTTTAAAGATGCGGTGGCGGCGGTCGGCATTCCGTGTGTGGTTAAGCCGATTATGAGCTCCAGCGGCCACGGCCAAAGCACCATTAAGTCGGCCGATATGGTCGATGCGGCGTGGGAGTGCGCCCAAACCGGCGGGCGAGCCGGCGCCGGAAAGGTGATTGTAGAGGGTTTTGTAAATTTTGATTATGAAATTACACTGCTTACGGTTCAGCACAACGGCCGTACCACGTTCTTAAATCCGATTGGCCATCGTCAGGAATCCGGCGACTATCGGGAGTCGTGGCAGCCGCAGGCGATGAGCGAAGCGGCGTTAAAGCAGGCGCAGGATATTGCCGGAAAAATTACTAAAGCCTTGGGCGGCAACGGCATCTTTGGGGTGGAGTTGTTTGTGCAGGGCGATAAGGTGATTTTTTCCGAAGTGTCGCCCCGCCCGCATGACACCGGCATGGTAACGATGATTTCGCAGGATTTATCCGAATTTGCTCTGCATGCCAGAGCTATTTTAGGGTTGCCGATTCCCAACGTGGCGTTTCACGGGCCGTCGGCCAGCGTAGCGGTGGTGGCGGATGGCGTTTCCCATAACGTGCGGTTCGGCAATCTGACGCAGGTACTGGCCGAACCCGATACGTCTATGCGGATTTTCGGTAAAGGTGAAGTGAGCGGTCATCGCCGGGTGGCGGTACTGCTGGCTCGTGACGAGTCGGTAGAGGCCGCCAAAGCCAAAGCTCTGCGGGCGGCGGCTAAGCTGGACGTGATTCTTTGAGTTCCATTTGGAGCAAAAGCCGTTTCCGGCGGTTCCAAGCGTGCCGCCGGGAATATTTTCTGCACTATTTTACCGCCAACGCCAAACACGCCGTGCCTGACTCCGCCGAGTTTGCCGAAGTTTGGCAACTTAAGCAGTTGGTGCCGTTGGAGTGGTATTTTTACCGCCTGTTCCGCCAAACTCTCCATAACGTATGGCAGAACGGTCGAGTCGGGGCGGAGTCGCCGTATGCCGTACTGCATCGTGAACTTTGGCGGCAGTGGGCTATCGACCGCATCAACCATCAGGCGGAATTTCAAGAAGTCTATTATGGGGAAATGACGCTTCCAGCCGCTATGCAAATCGGCGAAGCTCTGTTGACTCAGTATCTTAAGACATTCAAGCATAGTGAATTAGCCAAATTTATCGGCAAAAATCATCAGGTTTTACCCTTGGCGTTACCATTAAGTTTTCCGTTAAACGGCACTCAGATTTACCTGTCGCCGTGGGGAGCGTCTTATGCGGAGGACGGGTATCGGCTTAGTTTTTTATCCGGGGTGGACAATCCGTTGGATGCCGTGCTGGGGCAGTTTTATCTGCTAATGCAATTCGGGGCGGCACCGGATAAAACCACGGTGGATTTTTATGACCTCCATACCGGCAACCGCCGGATTTGCCCGCCGGAAGAGTTGAATTTTACCGCGGCGGTGGAGCGTATTGAGTTGGAGTCGTTACAAATGACCGCCGAAATTCCGCCCGATATCATAGCCTCGCAAGCCTATTTTGCGCTGGCCGCTCATCCGGAACATTGTGCGGCGTGCCGTTTCCGGCAACTCTGCCAAACCCGGTAGCATGGCACCAGTAAAAACACGCCAGCCCAGTCTGCCCAGCCAACCAAAGTGGGGGGTTATTTGGTGCGTTTTACCGCCACAAACTCCCGATGCCCCATCCGGCCCTCTGCCACTTTAGTGAACATTCCGGCCATATCCGGGTGGAGTTTATCAAATTTTTCAAAGGTATAATCCCGCATAATCACCACGTCGGCCGGCGTTACGCTTTTAAGATATTCGTAATTGCCCAACACCGGGTACATGGTTTTCAAATGCCCCCGCAACGGCTTGTCATACAGATAATAAACGGAATCCCGACGGGAGTTTTCACAAGATAGAATATACTTCAAATCGTCATGGTCCACCTCGATATTATAAAGAAAGACCCGCCCCTGCAAACGCTCCGCTTCGGCCTGATGCACAAACTCCGCCGCCGTTTCCCGCAAATTGATAATCGGATACATCACGCCGCTCCAAATCAGCATCGCCGCCGCTCCGCTTACCGCCATGCGGCCAAATATCCGGGTTGGCTCCCACACCTTAAACCGCCATGCCGCCAACCCGATTACCGGAATTAAAAGATAATTCCAGAACGCATTGTCCGCCGCCGGAGCAATAAAATACACAATCCACGGCATAATCAATGCACCGGCCAGACCGCCGACAATCGCCGTCATCCCCAATAAATAAAACAGTTTATCCACATATTTACGCCAGCTGAAATTGGTCAATACCATGAATCCGTAGGCCGCCGTCAACGCTAACGCCGGCATTACCAAGGTGATATAACGCAAATGACTGCTGTCTGGAATACTGATGATGATAACCGGCAGCAGATACCAGCCGCATAAAAACCGCAGCCATTCGGCGTCTTTCCCCCGGTCGGAGCGAAACGCAAACAGCTTTTTGCCGCAGACCACCCAGACCGCCAAGCCCAAAGGATAGCACAAAACATAAGAGCCAACGGCATTAGTGAAGTAATATAAATATTTCTGCCCGTCCTGAAACCGGTCGCCAATCTGCCATGCATACATTAAGTTAAGCAACTCCTGCCCGCCCTGACGATAAATTATTCCGTAGGCCGCCGCCGCACAAAAAACACTGATTACACCCCCAACGACACCCCAGGCGAAAAACGCCTTCCAGCGTTGCTGAAACGCCAGCATTCCGGCCAGCGCCGTCCCCGTCATGACCAACCCGATTGGGCCGCGCATAAAAAACGCCGCAATCAGCAATAAGCCGATAACTATATTATCCTTAACGGTTTGAATTTTTTTACTTTGTAGCCATGCAATGGTGATGGTGGCCGCCGCCACGGTGATATCCAGAGAAAAACAACGGACTACGCCGATAAACTCCGGCGTAAAATACAGCATCACCACGGCCATTAAGCCGCAGTACGGCCGAATTTTTTCGCCCAACAGATACGTCATGCTGAACAGATAGCCCGCCAGCAGTAATGACGGCAACGCCAAACTCCAAGCATTTACCCACCGCCCGCCCAAGGTGCTTAAATACGATAAATAAATATACGGCACCGTGTAGTCCGCATATGGACTGCCGTTGATCGTCGGGAAAAAACCAATGGGATATTTGGCTAACTCCTGCACCATTAAGGCAAAACGCACATCAATCCGCAAAACCTCCGCACCCGGCAGATTTATGGATAACAAAATAAACGATACCCAAAACACTCCCCATGCAGGATGTTTTACCGCCCAGCCAGCCAATTTCCCCATTCGCAAAACCCTGTTTTATTGCAGCACAAATAAAAAGTAACGCTTGAATTTTTTAAAGTTTTCCGCATTCCGTTCGCCGCTGAAGTATTTAAAATTCAACTTCTTCAGCCGTTTGGCAAAGAACATGTTGGCAATGAAGGAAACAATTTTGAACGAGATGGGATAATTACCTTTTAACGCATCAAACACCAAGTCTTTAGACGGAATTGCCACCTGCTGTAAAACTTCATCCACCAGCTGCAGATTCGGCGCCGTATTATCCGTAATATCTTCTTCGGTAAGCACTTTAAACGGCGACTTTTCCAATGCCTCCTGGAATCGGCTTAAGCGATGCCCGCCACCCAATGGGCTGGAGCCTTCGGCTGGAATCCGGAAAAAGTCGGCGATAACCACTACGCCATTGTCATTTAAATAGCGTTTCATATTGTCGAATGCAGAGTCTAATTTTATATATTGAAAACTTTCGCTGAACAAAATACAGTCATATTTCTTTTTTATATCCAGTGCTTCAAACGTGCTTTCATACAACTGCCCCCGCCCGGAGAGCGAGTTTTTGGTGGCGTCAGACAGCGAGTCCGAGGGCGATACACAATCGACCTGATACCCGCAGTCCAGCAGAATCGAAGCGTTATGCCCGGTGCCGCACCCCACGTCCAGAATTGTCTTAACCCCGGCAGGAATATGACTCTTTAAAAATTCGGTATAATTTTGTTGTGCTTTTGGCAAATTTGCCAAATCGACTTCCATCTCCGGCGTCCAATAGCCATAATGCAAATGTTCGGTTTTCAAAAAATATTGCCCCATTATACTGGCGATCCGCAAACCTATGTCTTGAAAATCCAAATTGGCATCGCGTCTGATATTGCGCTTTACTGTCATTGTAGATCCTTATTTTTAAATGAATAATTGTGGTTAATATACCATGAATATTTCTGATTGCAAGGTTGACAATACTTTATAGCGAAAAATAATGGAGAAGACTATGACTGCTGTGTTTCGCAAAACCCCGGATCAACTCAAAGCATTACGTTTATTGGGCGGTTCGGCTAAGAATATTTTACTGTATGGCGGCTCCAGATCCGGCAAAACGTTCATCACCATATATGCCTTGCTCTACCGGGCACTGCATGCGCCGGGGAGCCGACACGCCGTACTCCGGTTCCGTGCCAACGCCGTGCGTCAAAGCGTGGTTAATGACACTCTGCCGCAGGTGTGCCGCCGCTGTTTCCCGCAATTAAGCTATCAGTTTAATAAACAGGACATGTTTATCAAGCTGCCCAATTCATCGGAAATCTGGTTTTGCGGGCTGGACTCCAACGAACGGGCCGAGAAGATTTTAGGCCGCGAATTTGCCACGCTATATTTTAATGAGTGTTCCGAAATTGACTATGACAGCGTCCTTTTAGCCCAGACCCGTCTGGCGCAGCGCACCAAACTGCGTAACCGGGCGTTTTTTGACTGCAACCCCGCCGGCAAATCACACTGGTCATATCAACTTTTTGTACGCAAAACCGATCCCGTCTCCGGCGTTCGCCTGCCCCGCCCGGAGCTTTATTCGTGCATGATGATGAACCCCGCCGGCAATCGTGCCAATCTGCCCCCCGGATATATTGAAGACACGCTGGCCACCTTGTCCTATCGCCAGCGGGAACGCTTTTTAGAAGGACGCTTTTTAGATGACGTGGACGGCGCATTATGGCACATGACCATGATTGATGCTTTACGGTTGGACGCTCCCCCGCCCGATTTGGAACAGGTGATTATCGGCGTAGACCCCGCCGTTACCGCCGCCCCCGGCAGCGACTCCACCGGCATCGTGGCGGCGGCTCGCAGTGAAAACGGGCATTACTATATTCTGGCCGACCGCTCACTGAAAGGCTCCCCCCTGCAATGGGCCAACGCCGTATGCGCCGCTTACGACGATTTTGCCGCCGACAAAGTAGTGGGAGAAGCCAACAACGGCGGCGACTTGATTGAAATGGCGTTACGCAGTGTAAACCGCCAGCTTAACTACAAAAAAGTTACCGCCACCAGAGGAAAATATTTGCGTGCCGAACCCATAGCCGCCCTGTATGAACAAAAGAAAGTTCATCATGTCGGCCATTTTACCACGCTTGAAGAGCAGTTGACCACCTACGTGCCGGGCAAATTTGACGGCAGTCCGGATCGTTTAGACGCCTTGGTCTGGGCCATGACCGAACTGATGAAACAAGACTCCAGCCAACGCTTTATCTATGCCTGAACCGAGGCCGCACCATTAAAACAGCGTGGTCTTAATTGGCTGGCGGAGGTGTAAACTCCTGACCGCCGACTAAATATACACGGCCGGAATTGGGGTCTCTGGCCATCACCGGGCTGGTGTTGGTGGTGCGGTAAAAAGTATCGGTTTCGAGTTCGCCGTTCAGATCCATCACAATATATTTAAACTCTTTCGGCGCAATGGGTACTAACAGATGCAACCGCCCCAGATGGTCAATTTCGGTAACAAAATCCTCTTGCCCCAGAACGGTGCAAATACTGCTTACCGCATAAAAATAGCTGTTGTCCTCAAGCGTAACGTACAACTGCTTACGCCCCATGTTCATCAATGTTATGATTTTAAACATGCGGGACTTATCCATTTTCGGCTTTTTTGGATCCAGCATATATGTCGGCAGGCCGACTTTCCGGCTCCACTCCACCACGCCTTTAGAGACCTCTACCACTTTATGGTTGGACTCATAATTCTTCGTCATCATGGGGTGTTTTATGTAAGCCCTTATGTCATAGCGGTTTTCATCGGTCAAATCATAATACAGATTCAAATTTACATAGATGGAATTTTCCTCGCCGGCCTTAATAATCATACCGGCCATAATACGGTCGGCAGACAGCTCTTTCGCCACCCGCTGGTTCCGGTCCAGAATCTCAAACTTCAGTTCGCCGCGTAAATTTTCGTCTTCTCCGAACGCAAGCGTTTGGCCGCTGTCGTTACGCAGTGTTACCTTAGCCACTACTGGTTCATGCTGCAGATACATACGCTTCTGAAATTCAAGTTTCATGCCGATTTGGGCTGAAGCCGGAAAGAACGGTGTAGCGGCCAAGACGAACATCAGGCCGAGCAGTAAAAAATTTTTCATCTAAAAACAAATGCTCCGTATTAATTTTTGCAGTCCGAAAAGCCCGAACCTGTCTGTCCGGGCTCCACACGATTTACTTATTGCCTTCCAACATATAGACAGCCGTTTTCAAAATTTGTTCGTAATTAAGCACATGACATTTTTCTGCGGCATCGTCGCACGTGCGTTTCAGGCAGTTTTTGCATGGCACATCCGCTTGAAAAACCTTTACATTTTCGCCGTCCGGCCCGGTGTAGCCGGGGTCGGTCGGGCCGTAAAACGCAATGGTGGGCCGATTTAAAATCGCAGCCAGATGCAACGGGCCGGAGTCGTTAGACACCACCAGTTTACACATACGCAGCAATTCCACTAAGCACCCGATGCCGGTTGCGCCGGTCATATTGCACACATATTCGCCGGTTAAGCGGGCAATCGCACAGGCGGCGGCGCTCTCGTTTATCGTGCCGAGCAGCAAAAACCGCATTTGCGGATATTTTTCATGTAAATCGTTAATCAATTTAGCATAAAGTTCCGCCGGAAAAACCTTGCTTTCCCAACGGGCGCCGGGAAAAATCGCCACCAGACCGTTTGCCGCATTCAGATTCCGATGCGCTAACTTATGCCGTGCCATGTGTACATTATGAGAAATTTTTGGCAATTCGAGCGGCGAATTTAAGGTTTTTTCCGCACAATAAAACTTAGCCAACTCCAAATTTCGCTGTACCGCCTGCCGGCAATCCGCCGGCAGTTCCACCTTACGCTTGTAAAATTTAGCGGCGGCCTCCTCCCGCGGGGCGGCGAAGCCGGCCAGATGCCGACTGCGCGCAATACGGGCAAAAAACGCACTGCGTAACAGGCCTTGAAAATCCAGCGTTAAATCATATTTATATTTGCGCAAGTTAAACCACAGCTTAATAAATTCCGGTAAAAAACTGGTCATCTTGCCCAACTCTTTACGATGGAATTCAATTTTTCTGGCAATCGCCACCGGGCAATAGTCAAGCAATTCGGCAAACGCCGGATTTACCAACCAGTCAAACACGGCTTTCGGATGATTCTGCTGTAACAGTGTAACCGCCTTAAACGCATGAACTATATCGCCCATACTGCTTGGTTTTACAATCAGAATCCGCCGTGCGTGCCGAATAATTTTCGCTTTCTCACGCACCATTTGCTGTATCTCATCCATTTAGTTCCCCTAAAAAACTATGTTTATACTCTTAAACACAATGACTCTTTAACTTTAACCTTAGCTCCCGGAGGACAAACGATTTGCCAAACGATCCGGCAATCCGGCGGCAATAATCTTCGCTTGCGCAGCGGCAATATCATAAGGCACCCGATAACGGGTAACTGAACGATCAATATCGTCATAAATACAGAACGACGCTCTGGGATCGTGGTTACGGGGCTGGCCGACACTGCCGATGTTAAACAGATACTTATAACCGGCCTCAAGTTCCACCCGCAACGCATCAGATTCGTTAAAATTGTGCTTATCGTTGGGCTTTTCTTCCCAGTTTTCCACCCGTTCAATGGACTTGTCCCCCAGCGTCATGGGTTTTTTACGGAACGCCACCGGCACATGAGAATGGCCGCAGAAGCACAACTGCGTGAACTGGTAGGAGAAGTTGTCCACGGCATGATGACCGTCAAACACATATCCCCAGCTGTCCGGCGAGTCCAGCGTGGCGTGAACCAGCGTAACCGGAGTCCCCGGCACGGTGGCACGCAACGGCACCTGACCCAGCCATGCACGTTCTTCATCGGTCAACTGATTACGAGTCCACAGCACGGCTAAGCGGGCATTGGGATTAAATCCGGCCATTTCCTGATCATCCAGCGCCACATATTCGTCGTGATTACCGCGTACCATGGCCACTAAATCCAGACTCCAGAGTAAATGCAGGCATTCGCGCGGATTGGCGTTATATCCCACAATATCGCCTAAGCAGATATATTTTTCCGCACCTTCGGCCTGGCAAACCTTTAAAATAGCATCAAACGCTTCCATATTGCCATGCACGTCGCTGAAAATCGCATATTTCATCTAAATCCTCTCGACTATATATTAACTATTACTAAAACCAAAAAACACCAGCGGCAGAATAAGCCGGATTCTGTAGAACTCTTTTTCAAGCGTTCCGGCGACCATCTGTCTAATGCGACCAGTACCCGGAGTTGATAACGTTACGGGCCGCAACATCACTCCCTATTTGGTCTTGCTACAGGAGGGGTTTACCTAAGCGACGCCGCTTTCGCTAAACGTCCGGTGGGCTCTTACCCCGCCGTTTCACCCTTACCGGGAAATCATCCGCCAAAACTTTCCGGCATCAGCTGAAAAATCAGCCGCACTTTACAAGTTCTTCCGTCATGACCCCGGCGGTATACTCTCTGTTGCACTAAGCCTTCCCGCGGCATATAGTCCGCGGTATCCGTCTTTAACAAACGGACTCCCTGCCCTGTGTAGTCCGGACTTTCCTCCAGTTGGCCGAAACCAACCGGCGATCGCCTACTACCGCTGGTCTATAAATATATTACATTTTCCACAATAAATCAAGAGCTTACCGCAAATTTTCCGCATCTTTCAAGTAAATATCCAACGTTGGAGCCTGCGGATAGGTGCCAAACACCCGGCAATAGGCCTGATAGGTGTATTCCGACGGGCAGCTGTAGTAGGCCTTATAAGCCAGACGAGCGGCCGATTGAAAGTCATAATCCGCCAACGCCGCCAGTGCTTCGTCGGCATCAAATTCGGCCAGAAAGCGGTCTTCCGCCGTAACTACTTTAAAAATATAGTAGCCGGCCAGCAGCCCCTGATACTCGTTCGGCACCGCCATAATCGACAAATATGGCGAACTTAACGGCGTAAACTCGGCTTTATACGCAATGCTGTTATGCGGTAAAATCAGGCAGTCGGCCATGTAGCGGGCGGAATAAATGTGCGGCAACAACTCCGGCAAGTCGCTCCGGCCGGACTGCGCCAACAGCTCCTGCGACCGGCTCCAGTCCGCCGTGCCGCGGCTGTAGATAAAAAACTTGATGCCTTTTTGTCCGCACCAGGCGGCAAATTTACTTTCATCCGCATCAAACAACAGCGTGGTGTACTCCTCCACCGTTTTCCTTACGGCGGCCAGTTCAAACTTGGGCTGCACCACAATGGCGGCGTTACAGTAGCCTTTTATCATGCCCCCGGTGTCCATATTGGCTAAAATCACGGTGTTGTTCAAATTCAACGTCCGGAGATAGGCCACCAATTCGGCGGCGGGCTGCAGGTTGGACGGCTGTTTGCGTTCCAGCTTGCTCCGCCAACTGATTTCCGGCCACACCACCAGTGCCAGCAACAATACGATAATGACAATTTTACCGATTTTGCCGAATCGTTTATACCACGGCACCACCGCCAGCGCAATTAAGATACCGTAAAACAACGCCGCAAAAATGCTGAAGCGGAAGAACAGAATAAACAACCACGTATAAATTACCCACATGACCACCCACGCTCCGCTGAACGGAATTTTAGCCCATTGCCGCCGCCAGAATCGACAGCTTGCACCGATTAGCAACAGCACCGCCAGCGGAATCATACACCACGGGAACATAACCCGGAATTCGGCAAATGAAGTTGAGTTCAACGCTGGAGTCCATAAATAACGCTGGCTGAAATTCAACTCGCCCGGATGCGACGGCTTGACATTTAAATACTGCAATTTGGCCCAAAACAACTCGGTAAAATGGCTGTAGTCCGCCCCGAATTGTGAACAAAACGCCGCAAAATACCAGATTAACAGCAGTAACGGCGTTAAAATACGAAAATTTAATCGTTTAATTTTACTGAAATTGCCCACTAAAACCAACGGATACACCGCCATTACCGCGGGCGAGAGCAACAAATTATGCAGTCTCCCATACGGCGAGCAGGCTCCGGCCAGCAGTAAGCCGCACCACACCGCCAGAAAAACCCGCCCTTTACGGCGGCAGGGTTCACCCGTCCATACCAGCCGACCCAATTCCACCAAACCCCATAAGCCTAAAAACAACTGCGTAGCGTCCCAATTCGCCGCCGCCATATAGGTTAATAAACTTATCAGCAACAGTTTCCAGCGGCGGGGGCGGGTAATATAGGCGCATTGACAGGTTAATATCCACACTAAAAACGGAAAGGCAAAATTCCCCTTCAGCAAATTTTCGCCGGTATATCTGGCCATGGCCGCCACCGCCACCGCATTCAGGACGCCCCCGATAAACGCCGGCCACCACCCCGAACCACTGCACAGCAACAATAAACTTACTCCGGCCGGAATCAGGCAGATCCACGCCAAAAGTTGTTTACGCATAAATTCGGTTTCCGCCGGGCTGTCCTCATATTTACAGTTATCCGCCTCTATGCCGCCGGTGCCGGTGAAAAACCGCCGCACCTTTAATCCATACCCTAAAAACCGTTCCAACCCTAAAGACATTTGCGCCGCCACCGACGCATTAACATCCGGCAGTTGCGCATCCATTGCCACCGTTTCGCCGTTGGCAATCCGCCGCACATAACCATACATAATGCCGCCCTCGATGGCATACGGCTTAAAACTGCCGCCGGACATCACCTGCAAATTATGCAACTCCTTAGCCGCCAGCACACTGCGATATGTATAGGCAAAGCCCCACACACTTAAGCAGAGCATCAGCACCGAAAAAAATCGCCGATGTTTTTGCCAGAACAATTTTACATCAATAAAACTCATTTAAAAATCCTTACGTAAATGCGATGGTAAAATATTCAACTCTTCACGATATTTTGCCACCGTCCGGCGAGCGACGTTCAAGCCGTCCTCCTGCAATATTTTAGCAATTTTATCATCAGACAACGGTTTTTTGCGGTCTTCATCGGCCACAATCCGCCGAATCTTCTCTTTAATTCCCTCCGCCGCCACCGACTCGCCGTCAGTAGAGGTGTAGCCGCCGGAGAAGAAATAGCGGTACTCAAATACCCCGAACGGCGTACCCAGATACTTCCCCCCCACGGCACGGCTTACCGTAGTTTCGTGCAGATCCAGTTTAGCGGCCAACTGCGCCATCGTCAGCGGCCGCAAATGGCCGGGGCCATTAAAAAAGAAGTCGTACTGCGCCGACGCCAACAGTTCGGTTATCCGCTTTAAGGTACTCTCCCGCTGGCTTAGCGACCAGATCAGCTGTTCGGCGGCGGTTTTCCGCTCCTGGAGATACTTTTTAGCCTCCGCCGGAGTGGTCAAGTCGTTCATAATTCCGTCGTAATCAGTGGAGATGCTCAGCTGGGGCAGTACGCCGGGAGTGTCGGCAATCACCAGTTTATCGCCAATGATTTTTACGGTAA
>Ga0172378_10004408_pt1 | contig 13173 bp, 9 predicted proteins | sample GrowelOW332metaG_FD_119755 | JGI IMG/M metagenome (GOLD analysis project Ga0172378, IMG submission 119755) | Groundwater microbial communities from an aquifer near a municipal landfill in Southern Ontario, Canada - Pumphouse #3_1 metaG | ecosystem: Environmental > Aquatic > Deep subsurface >...
ATCCTTTACAGGCTTTCGCCATCAACAAGGTGTTCATCTACAACGATGAAGGACTGGACAAGAGCCCGTACTACAACATCTGGCAATTCGCTGATCCCAAGTACAAGAGTCTCCTTCAGTTCAAGAATCCGTTCCAAGAGGGTGTTAACGCCAACTTCCTGACCATGATCACCAATGACTACTGGTCGAAGAAAATTGCCGACGCCTACAAGTCCTACTTCGGAAAGGATATTGTTCTTACCACCCCCAATGCCGGGTTTGAATGGATCAAGGCCATCTACGAGAACGACCTGATCGTAGGTACGAGCGATACCACGATTGCCGAGAATGTCGGTATCAAGGGACAGAATGAAAAGCGTGAGAATCCCCCGGTGGGCCTGTTCGTATTCTCCAAGGCACGCTATGCAACCAGCAAGAATCTCGCACTCAAGCCGGCCATGGAAATGGAGCCGTTTGCAGGTTTCTACTACAGCCTCTATGCCTTGATGGCCAAGAGTGCCAAGAACCCCCATGCAGCAAAGCTGTTCATCGAGTATCTGTTCACCGAGGAAGGATTTGCTCCTTGGGGATCCGACTGTGGAACCTACAGTGCCAATCCCAACAACCCGATTCAGGAAGACATCGACTTCCCCTTCGAGGTATGGATGCCGCTTCTGGTTGAAGAAGAGGGCGCCTACTGCTTCGACAACCGTGCAGAGGTGGAAGAGTTCCTCAATCAGTATATTTATTAGTCGTACCACTGTATTTGCTAGGAGCCTGCAGGTTTTCCTGCAGGCTTGTTGAAAAGGAACATACACATGAGTGCCAAAAGCAAACTCAATCAAATAAAGGCTTTTTTCAAGAAGCCTCATAACATCATTCTGGTGGTGCTGCTCGTGGTGCTGGGGTATCTGACCCTCGTACCGCTTTTGACCATCATACTTGATACCGTTACGGTCCATTCCAGTGAAGCCCGTTTCGTGAAAAAGCCTGTTGGCTCGCTGACGCTCTATCACTGGACCAAAATGTTCGCCAGCGGGATTACCAGTCAGAAGACGTTCTATGAGCCGTTTGTAAACACCATGGTGGTTGCTTTTCTCTCTTGTGTCCTTGCCATCATCATCGGTGGTTTCTTTGCTTGGACCGTAACCAGGACAAACATCAGGGCCAAGGCCTTCATCTCCACCGTGTTTGTGTTTCCCTACATCATGCCGGCATGGACTCTGGCCATGGCTTGGCTCAATTTCTTTCGCAACTCACGAATCGGGGGCGCCCCCGGTCTATTCACCGTATTCACCGGGTTGGAGACTCCCAACTGGTTTGCATACGGCCTTTTCCCCATCGTTGTAGTTCAGGGGTTGCACTATGCACCATTCGCATACATCCTCATCGGCGGAATTCTGAGAAACATGGATGCCAACCTTGAGGAAGCAGCCATGCTGCTGCATGCCAATCGGATGCAGATCATGATGAAAGTAACATTACCCATAGTGAGACCGGCCCTGCTGTCCACCTTCCTTTTGGTCTTCTCCTCCACGATGAGCGCCTTCGCCGTTCCGGCTTTTCTGGGCAGTCCGGTGCGTTACCAGGTGTTGACGACGCAGATGTACCGAACCCTCAACGGAATGAATCCGGGTTACGGATATATCATGGCTTTGGTGATGATTGTCATCGGAGTCGGCATTTTGATGCTCAACCAATGGATCACCGGTCGACGCAAGAGCTACACCACCATCACCGGCAAGAGCTCCAACATCAGCCTCTTCAATTTAAGAAAAGCGCGCACTCCGCTTACCGTGATCTTGATTACCATCCTGATGATGATCGCCATCCTTCCGCTTGTTTCCTTTGCGATTGAATCCTTCATTATGGCACCCGGTGATTACTCCTTCTCCAACTTCACCTCCGAGTTCTGGATTGGAAAGGGAAGGGCGGACATTGCAAACAGCGAACCGGGAATCCTTCGCAATCCATCCATCTGGCTCGGCTTGACCAACAGCCTCAAGCTTTCAATCATCATCAGCCTGATTGCAGGAACGGTGGGCATGCTCAGCGGCTACGCCATCGCAAAGCGCAGAGGCTCCAAACTCTCCACTTGGGTGAACAACCTTACCTTCTTCCCGTACCTCATGCCCTCAATGGCATTCGGTGCCATTTTCCTTTCGATGTTCGCCGTACGCAGAGGCCTGATTCCCGCCATGTATGGTTCATTCTGGCTTCTTGTCATCGTAGGAGCGGTCAAGTACCTTCCTTTCGCATCGCGCAGCGGCATCAATGCAATGCTGCAGCTCTCCGGTGAAATCGAGGAAGCGGGAACGATCATGGGAGTCGGCTGGTTCAAGCGGATGACCAGGATTATTTTCCCCATCCAGAAAACCACGTTCATCAGCGGCTACCTGCTGCCGTTCATCAGCTGCATGCGTGAGCTTTCGCTGTTCATCCTGCTCGTTTCACCGTCCACCAGGATACTTACCACCTTGTTGTTCCAGTACAACGAAAAGGGGTGGAACCAGTATGCCAACGCCATCAACCTGATGATCGTCGTCATCGTCGTAGGATTCAACCTGTTGATCAACAAACTTACCGGTGCCTCGATCGACAAGGGAATCGGCAACAACTAAGAGGAGTCACCCATGCCAAGAATTGAATTGAAACATATCACCAAGAAGTTCGGGAAGTTCGTTGCCGTTGATGATTTGAATATGGTTATCGAAGACCGCTCCTTTGTCACGCTGCTCGGACCTTCAGGGTGCGGCAAGACCACCACCCTCAGGATGATCGCCGGTCTTGAGACGCCCACCGAAGGGATCATCACCATCAACGACAAGGTGGTGTTTTCCAGTGAGGACGGCATCGATGTCCCACCGGACAAACGCGACGTGGGATTTCTGTTCCAGAACTATGCGCTGTGGCCGCACATGACCGTTTACAAGAACATCGCATTCGGACTGGAGAATCTGAAATGGTCCAAGGAAGCAATCAAGACAAGGGTGGAAGAGCTGCTTGCCATGCTCAAGATCAGCGAATTTGCCGGCCGCTATCCCTCCGAGCTCAGCGGAGGCCAGCAGCAGCGCGTTGCCATCGCCAGGACGCTGGCAACCGGGCCGAAGGTATTGTTCATGGATGAACCGCTGTCCAATCTCGATGCAAAGCTGCGCATGGAGATGCGCTCCGAGCTCAAGCGCCTGCACCGGGAAACCGACTCGACCTTCGTCTACGTCACCCACGACCAGCTTGAGGCCATGACGCTCTCGAGCATGGTCTGCCTCATGAAGAACGGGTATATGCAGCAGTATGCACCGCCTTTGGAAGTGTATCGGAAACCTGCGAACACCTTCACCGCCGACTTCGTCGGTTCTCCGAACATCAACCTCGTCGATGGGGTGGTGGACCAGGAAAAGCCCATTGTACTCAAGCTCACCAATACGGTCCGCCTGGTTTTCCAGCCGAAAACGAACATCGCTGTTCGTCAGGGGCAGGCCATCGTTCTGGGATTGAGACCGGAGCATATTGCAGTCACGCAGATGAAGGCCGACGCCGAGGCGGAGGTTCTGAGCTCGCTTCCCTCTGGCATGGAAACCATCATCGCCCTTTCGATGGACGACATTCGTCTCCATTCCGTAGTGTTCGGGGATATTGATTTCGAGGTGGGAAAGAGCGTAGGACTCTCCTTCGGTCATGGGGTGTTCAACCTCTTCGACAAGGAAAGCGGCAAGAATGTAGGGCAGGGAACCCTTTTTCGGGCATGAACGGGCGATATACATTGTTCAGAGCACATGATATCCGGGGAAAGCGAGAGGCCTTTGCAGGCACTGAAGGTGAGCGCCTCGGTGCTGCTCTGGCCCTCTATTTCATTCATACCCTCAAGGCGACGAGGGTCGTTCTTGCCCGTGATGCAAGACTTGGAGGAGCTGAATTACAGCAACAGCTTCTTTCAGTGTTCTGCAAAGCCGGGCTTGAAGTGCTTCTGGAACCGAACCCCATAGGAACATGCCAGTTCTATTATGCCTGTCTTTCCCACATCGATGCAGCCGCTGTCATGGTGACGGCAAGTCATAATCCCGCATCCTATCTGGGTATGAAACTTGTAGGACCGAATCTGCAGGTGATAAGCATGGGTCATGGTCCTGCAGGAGGTCTTGAGCTGATACAGCAGCTCTACGAAGAGAATGAGCCTATCAACGAAATCGGCAGGCAGGGCAGCGTCCATATGTTGGACACGCTCGGTGCGTTCATCACGTATTCGGCGGAGCTTGCAAATGTCGGCTCTCGTGATGTCAGCGGCCTGTCGGTCGGTTGTGACTTCCAGCATGGGAGCGCAGGATGTGCGATAGGGCGGGCTCTTGGAGAACTTGGTGTTCACTACTCGGCACTCCACCTGATTCCCAACGGCAATTTTCCCCAAGGTGATCCCAACCCGGGCATTGAAGCAAGCATGCAGGATGCAAAGGCCTTCCTTGCTGTCAAACCACTGCCCTTGTTTTTCGCCTATGACGGGGATGGGGACCGCATGGACGTATTGTACAAAGGACGGCAGCTCTCTCCTTCCTTGGTATTGCTCAGCATTGCCGATGAACTTGTCAATCTAAACAAGGACGGGTGCGAACCCACCTTCCTGTTCGATGTGAAAGCCTCCCCACCGTTGCTTTTTGAAATGCGAAGAAGGGGGTATAAGGTCGCTATTGTACAGCCTGGGCATTCTGCGGTCAAGCAACGCATGAACAGCAGTCGGACGGACTTCCTCCTGTGCGCAGCCGAGGAGTCGGCGCACTACTATTATCAACTCAAGGGGATGGACGGTACCCGGTACGCCTCGGAGAACACACTCTTCTATACGCTTTTGATTCTCAAGGCATACAAGAAGAATCCCTCTCTGTTTGAGACGGCCCGAGCCTTGCAGGATGCCTTTTACCGCGAACGTGAATGGTCGGTCTCTATTACGGATGAGCAAGACCGTTCGGCCTTCCTTGAGAAGGTTCAGCTTTATTTGCTGTCAAAGGGTGCAAAGGCGGTGTCGCATGACAGCCGGGGCAACAGTCTCGGAGCGACCCTCTACCGCTATGGTCTTGATGAAGGGGCGACGCTGAGCGCATCCTGGTTCCAAGTATTCCAGCGACTGAGCCAAAGCGAGGACAACCTGCTGCGTTTCGAAGTCCTCGCCTCCGATCAGGGACTGGGGCGATCGATAGCTGAAGCTGTCAAGGCTTTGCAATCTGGGTTTCATCAAACCAGGTGAAATGGTTGTCCTTGGCAAGCTGGCTGGCAAAACGAGGCAGGGTCCTGATCGGATAGACTTCACCCACCAAGTCGCTTTCAAGCATCGGTTCCACAATTCTCCAGGACTCGGTGATTTCCTTCATGGTGGGAAAGAGGCTCTTGTCGGCGATCAGGATCTTTTGGACTATCTGCTCATAGGCTTCGGGTGTGTTTGCTCCAAAGGTCTCGCTCTGATTGAATCGGAACCGAACCGGTTTTGACTTCCAACTGGTGTTCGGCATCTTCAAATTCATGCTGATATCGATGGTAAGTTCAGGATGGATGGTGATGATCACCCCGTTCTCTGCGATGCTTTGGTCGTGCATCACTTCCTTGGTGGTGTTCTTGAACTTAATGTAGATCAGTGACTTGGCTTCCTTCTGCATCTTGCCTGTGCGTACATAGATGGGGATGTCGGCAAAGTAATAGGTGTTGACAAACAGCTTCAGTGCTGCATAAGTGGGGGTCTGCACCACATGTCCGCTGTTAACCCCAAGCGACTCATACCTTCCCATATGAAACTCCCTGACGGGGGAGATGGAGCGCAGCACTTTTTCCTTCTCCACTGAAATGTCCTCCGGGGAGAGGCTGGCCGGCTCACTCATGGTAAGGTAGGTGACAATCTGCATGATGTGGTTCTGGATGGTATCACGTACTACGCCGATTTTTTCATAAAAGCCCAGGCGCTGGTCAACCCCGTGTGTTTCATCAAAAATAATCTGAATCGATTCAATGGTGCGATTGTCCCAGATTCTGCGGATGATGTCGTTGTGAAAACGCATGAGCAGTAAATTCTGCATGAACTCCTTGCCAAGGTAGTGGTCTACACGGAATATTTCCTTGTCCGTGAATGCTTTTTCAAGAATTTCATTGTAACGGAGTGCGCTTTCCAAGTCGAAACCGAAGGGTTTCTCCACTACGATTTTCTTGGTGAGCGTACAGCAGCAGTCAAGACTTGCATCAATCGCCTTGATCTGGTGAATCGCATCCTCATACAGAGAGGGCTGCAGAGCCAGATAGTAGATGAACTCCACTTCATCACTTCCCTCGATCATGCTCCTCAGCTTCTTCGTGAGAATTGATACTGCATCAGTATCAGCCATGTCGTAGTACAGGTAGTCGAGGTTGTCTGTAAAGGACGCTGGTGCAGAAGGAGATACGGAATTCAGGAGAAATTCCTCACGGGTGGTATAACGTCGTCCAAGTGCCAGGACGGAGAATGAGTACTGCTTTTCCATGAGGTTCTGATAGGCGGGGTACAGTTTTTTCAGAGCAAGGTCTCCGGTACCGCCGTATTGGATGATGATTCGTTTCATGGCCTTCTTACTCCTTCAAGTCTGTAATGATCAGGGTCGAAAACCGCTTGTCCCTGAAGAATGCGCAGGGAAGCGTGTCAGCTTGCTCTTTCCCACCGAGAAGCCTTGCAAGAGCATCCCGCTTTCCCTCTCCGAAAAACAACATGACTATCCTTGACTGCGCCGCAAGTGTCGAAAATCCGTAAAAGGTGAACGTGGCCCGCCTGTTCGGCGGTTTTGGACTCCGGTCTATGACTTTGACCTGAACCTTCTCCTGTTCGGGCCAGGAGCCGGGGAACAGTGATGCAATATGGCCGTCTTCACCTACACCCAAGTATACCCTATCAAAGAGGGAAGGCGGTAGCTCTTCTCCCGGAACGGGAATGGAAAGCTGGGACAGGGCAAAGGCATCCGTCAGGCCGGCTTGCACAAGCGTGTCCAGATTATGCTCGCCTTCAAGCCGCTCGTCGACCAGATACAGACGAATTCGTTTCTGGATGTCCTTGTCAACAGAGAGCAACCCTTTGACGATGTACTGTGCACTTCTACCACCAGGAAGAGCGATGCAAAGAGTACCCGCTTTTTGCACCGAGAGTTGGACAATGTCCTGCTCTACAAGCTGTGATAGGTCTTGTGGATGTTCAATGCGTTCTATTCTCATAGCATTAATGTAACCAAAGAAATGGAAGTAGAATAGTAGGAGATAGCCCTATTCTCCACTTTTTCTGCCATCAAGGTTCTCTTTTGCGATGGAAAGCATGAGTTTGATGCGATTCTCCTGATTGACATGGGTTGCGGATGGGTCGTAATCGATGGGTACTATGTTCGCTTCAGGGGCACGTTCAGTGACCGCCCTGATCATGCCTTTTGCACAAATATGGTTGGGAAGGCAGCCAAAGGGTTGGGTGCAGACGATATTGGTGTAGCCTGCATGCACCAAATCGAGCATCTCGGCGGTCAAAAGCCAGCCTTCTCCCATCTTCACCCCGTAGTCGATCAGGCCGTCATTGAGTTGCTTCATTTCGGTATAGGGAATGGGCACGGTAAACCTGCCGGATTTCTGCATTGCCTCGCGTGCCATGTTCTCGACCTTGAAGAGTTGCTTGAGCACAAGCTGGGTGATGATGCTGCTGATCCTGCGTCCTCCATAGTAGCTCCTGTCGATGATGGCATTGTCCGCCCCATAATAGAGAAATCCCATCATGGATGGTACCATGACCTCGCATCCCTGTCCTTCGAGATACGCCTGGAGGTTGTTATTGCCCAATGGCGAGTATTTCATATAGATTTCGCCGACAATACCGACTTTGATCTTGGTCTCTTTCCTGACCTCAATTGCGGCAAACTGCTTGCAAATCTCATTGAGATTGCGTTTCATTGCATACCCGATATAGCCCCTGTTATGGGCGAATCGCTCGCTGAGGTAACTTGTCCAGGTTTTGACCAGGGCATCGGCTTCGCCCTTGTTCACTTCGTACGGTCGTACCTGATTGGAAAGGGCCATCAGCAGGTCTCCGTAGACAAATGCGCTGTACGCCTGCAACAGCATGAAAAAGGTGAGCTTGAAGCCGGGATTCTTCTCCATCCCCTTGAGGTTCAAGCTGATTACCGGGATGTGGGAGAGTTGACACTTTTGCAGCGCCTTGCGCAGCAAAAACAGGTAGTTGCTCGCCCTGCAGCCCCCTCCGGTCTGGGTGATGACCAAAGCAATCTTGTTTGTGTCGAAATTGCCGTGCTTGACCGCGTCGATGAGTTGGCCGATGACGAGCTGGGCTGGATAGCAGATGTCATTGTGTACATATCTGAGGCCTTCGCGGATGACGTTCGGCCCCTGGTTCTCAAGCAGGACGACCTTGTAACCGTGATTGGCAAAGACCTCCTTGGCGATGTTGAAATGAACCGGCGACATGTTGGGTATGAGGATGGTATAATCCTTTTTCATTGCTTTGGTGAATACGGTACTCATTGGCAGCCCGTCTCCCCGATTGCTGCAAGCAGGCTGCGGATCCTGATTTTCACCGCTCCAAGGTTTGCAATCTCATCGATTTTTATCTGGGTGTAGATTTTTTTCGTCTGCCTGAGGATGTCCCTGATCTCATCACTGGTGACTGCATCGAGTCCGCAGCCGAAGGAAACCAGTTGGATGATCTGCATATCGGCCTGGGTCGTCACATACCGGGCGGCATCATACATCCTTGCATGATAGGTCCATTGGTTGAGCACCGTACGCTTTTGTTTGGGTACCAAATGACTGATTCCATCCTCGCTGAGCACTGCACAGTTGCACTGCAGCAGCAGGCTGTCGATGCCGTGGTTGACTTCACCATCGACATGGTAGGGCCGTCCTGCAAGCACCATGATCGGCCATCCACGCTTTCTCGCCTCATTGATGATGATAAGGCTTTGCGCCCTCACAGCCTTCTGATAATTCTTCAGCGCCTCGTAACCGAGTTTGCATGCCAGCCTCACTTCCTTCTTGTCAATGATGAAATGCTTGGAGAGAATTTCATGCAGGCGCAATGGCAAAAAACGCTCATCGGCAAGACTCAGGTAGTCGCTGATGAAAAGCACCTTCTGCTCAAGAAGGGCCGGCATATTGTGTCTGAGCACCTCGGGGTAGTAGGCGACAACAGGACAGTTGAAGTGGTTGTCGCCCTTTTCCTCCTTGAGATTATAGCTCGAGCAAGGGTAGAATACGGTCTCAACACCTGCATCTATCAACTGTTGGATATGTCCGTGCATCAACTTCGCCGGATAACAGATGGTGTCGCTGCTGATCGTCGATTGCCCCCTGAGGTAGGTCTGTCTGGTGGATGGCTCGGATACTACAACCTCGAAGCCCAGACTGGAGAGGCATGCATGCCAGAAGGGCAGCTGTTCGTAGTAGGAGAGCTGCAAAGGAAGGCCGATCCTTCCACGTTTATTTCTTTCGCTTGCAAGGCCGGCCAGGTATTGCTGTTTGAAGGCATAAAGGTTGAGCAATTCCGGATTGCTGACAAAGCTGTCGGGTCGTACGATGCGGTCGCACTTGTTCCCGCTGATCAGCTTTCGATCCGAGTCGAAGCTGTTGATGGTAAGCAGACAGGCGTTGGTGCATCCCTTACAGTGGACGGTACGCGTTCGGTGGGAGAATGAGGAGAGCTTGGCAAGTGAGAGGGTGGTCGTAGCCTTATGGTCTTTATCGTGCTGCTGTTTTGCATGCAGTGCGCAACCATAGGCTCCCATCAGTCCCGCCTCATCGACTCGGATGACTTCGCTTCCGAGTTCCATTTCAAAGGAACGAAGCACTGCGTCGTTGAGAAAGGTGCCCCCCTGCACAACGATGTGTCTTCCCAACAGGGATGGGTCCGTCGACCGGATAACCTTGTACAGCGCATTCTTCACCACACTGATGGCGAGCCCTGCAAAAATGTCTGCAACGCTGGCCCCATCCTTCTGAGCCTGCTTGACCGAGCTGTTCATGAAAACCGTACACCGACTGCCGAGGTCGACGGGATTCCTCGCTTTCAGGGCAAGCTGTGCCGCCTGCTGGGATGAGTATCCAAGAGCATTGGAGAAGGTCTGCAGGAACGAACCGCATCCGGACGAGCACGCCTCGTTCAGGAAGATGTCGTCGATTACTCCGTCCACGATCTTGAAGCATTTGATGTCCTGACCGCCTATGTCGATGATGAAGTCCACCTCAGGCAGAAAGGTATGTGCACTTTTGTAGTGTGCCATCGTCTCAACCAGTGAATATTCGAAATCAAAGGCGTTTTTAATCAAGAGTTCCCCGTAGCCTGTACTGCAGGATTTCACCAGCTGAATATCGGGATAGGTTGTGAGGAAGCTGGTCAGAAACTCTTTCACCGCTTGTACCGGGTTACCGTTGTTCTGTTGATAGCGGCTGTACAGAAGCCGGCCTTCGGTATCGATGATGCATGCTTTCACCGTGGTTGAACCGGCATCCACTCCAAGGAAGGCTTGGCCTTTGTAGCTGTGCGGGTCCGCTTTTTGAAGCTTTGCCTTCTGGTGGCGGGCACTGAATGCCTGCCACTGTTCTTGGTCGTCGAAGAGCGCCGGAATGGAGGTGAACGCCTTGTCTGCACGATAATGCTCAAGCTGATAGACCAGGTCCGAAAGCGAAAAAGAAGTTTCTTCCTTGGCCAAGGCTGTTCCCAAGGCCACAAAGTACAGGGAGTTTTCCGGACAGATTCCCTGGAGGTTCAACGTTTCGTCGAACGCCTTGCGCAGTGAGGAAAGGAAGGTCAGCGGTCCGCCAAGGTACACCACCTGTCCGGTAATTGGACGGCCTTGGGCAAGCCCTGCTATGGTCTGGTTTACCACCGATTGGAGAACCGAGAGAGCTATGTCGGCCTTGTCTGCTCCTTGGTTTATAAGTGGTTGGACATCACTTTTTGCAAAGACACCACAACGCGAAGCAATGGTATAGCTCTGTTTTGCCTGATGAGCCAGCACATCCATTTGGTCTTGGTCGACATGTAGCAGGCTGGCCATCTGGTCGATGAATGAACCGGTACCGCCAGCGCACGTACCATTCATCCTCACCTCCATGTTCTTTCCTAAAAACAGGATTTTTGCATCCTCCCCACCGAGTTCGATTACTACGTCGGTGGAAGGAAGGTAGTGCTGGATGGCGATACGGGTGGCATAGACTTCCTGGACGAACGGGAGGTTCAGCTGTTGGGAAAGCCCCATCCCTGCTGAACCTGAAAGCGAAAGACAGACCTTTCTCTGTCCAAGGCTCTCAAGCAGTGGAGTAAGCATTTGGACAGCGGTTTGGGGGATTTGTGAATAGTGTCTGCGGTACTCGTGATGAACAAGGTTCAGCTGTTCATCGAGCACGACACATTTCATGGTAGTGGAGCCAACATCCAAGCCGATTTTCACCGAGAAGCCTCCGAATACACAAACCATACGTAATTTTAAGGAGTTGGTACAGTGAGCCTTCTCCCGTTTTAGACACTATATGTCAATTTGTCTGAATACGCAGTTTCCCATCGGGTCCAAAGTCAAACACCTGGGCAGTTTTAATTGCCTGCTCCAATAACGGCTCGATTTCCATCTGTACATAATGTTGTGTCTCTATCTCCTTGTCAGGACGCACCAACGGGTGTCTGGGACTGAAAATAACACAACAATCCTCGTAAGGAAGGATGGAAGTCTCGTAGGTTCCGATTTTCTTCGCCAGATTCATGATCTCCTGCTTGTCCATGCCGACCAAAGGCCTGAGCACCAGTTGCTCGCTCATGCTGTCGGTGAAGGACATGCTTTCCAGCGTTTGGCTGGCTACCTGGCTGAGAGCTTCCCCGGTGACGATGCACATTGCCTCCTGTTGTACGGAAATGGCGTTGGCAACCTTCATCATGGCAGCTCGGAACATCAAGGTGGTCTCATCTTCTTGGCTGTGTTGCTTGATCCAAAGCTGAGCCTCGGTGAAGTGTACGACATGCAGTCGTGTTCCCTGTAGATAGGGGGCGATCAGGGAAGCCAGCGTCTTTACCTTCTCCAAGGCCAATTCACTGGTATACGGGTAGGCATGAAAATAGATGCACTCCATTTTCAATCCGCGTTGGGCCATTCGGTAGGCGGCCACCGGGCTGTCTATTCCCCCTGAGAGCAGGAGCATGCCCTTGCCCGCTGTAGTGACGGGAAGTCCTCCAGGTCCGCTCTTTGCAGAAGTGAAGAGGTATGCCTTGTCCCGTATCTCGCAATTGATCGTCATATCGGGATTCTTCACATCGACGGTAAGATCGGGGTATTCACTGTGTACCACCTCCCCGAGGATGCAGTCTATCTGGTAGCTGTTAAGTTCAAAATTCTTGTCCGCCCGCTTGGTGATCGACTTGAAGGTTCCCACCCCTTTGGAAAAGGGTTCGTCCTGCAACAAAACTCGTGCCGTCTCCTTGATTGCCTCGATGTCCTTTGCGCAACGGAGGCATCGAGAGTACCCGACAACACCGAAGGTGGTGCTGAAGGCCATTTCGACGGTTTCCCTGGGGCAACTGTTCTCGATTTCGAAGAAAATCCGGCCTTTCTGTTTAGAAACCTGGGTACGGTATCCCTTGAGTTTGCTCTTGATGTTGTTCTTGAGTCGCTTCTCGAAAAAATCGCGGTTCAATCCTTTGAGGGAGATTTCTCCCAATCTGACTAAATACAGGGTAGAGTCGTTCATGCGTGCTCCAAATTAAGGTGTGTGATGGTTAGTGCCAAGGCCTCGGCGTCATGTTCCGTCGTATCCTTCGACAATGAGATGCGGATGCTGTTCTTTGCAAGCTGTGGCGAAAAAGCCATGGCAGACAGCACCCCTTGTGATTTCTGCTTGGCGTTGTTCGAGCAGGCGGATCCGCTGGAAACGCAGAATCCCTGGTCGAAGAGAAGGCGGGTGAACACTTCGCTGGGAAGGGTTGGATGGGATAGGGTGAGAATGTAGGGAGAGCAGTTCTCCGGCGGGGAGAGGACGGGCAGGAATGTGAGCCGATCCCTCAGATACCTATTCAGTGAACTCACTTGCTCAAAATTTTCCTCCAGGTTGATGAAGGATAATTTTGAGCAAGTGAGTTCACTGAATTGGTATCTGAGGGATCGGCTCACATTCCTGCCCGTCCCTCAGATACCAATTCAGTGAACTCACTTGCTCAAA
>Ga0172378_10004409_pt1 | contig 13170 bp, 11 predicted proteins | sample GrowelOW332metaG_FD_119755 | JGI IMG/M metagenome (GOLD analysis project Ga0172378, IMG submission 119755) | Groundwater microbial communities from an aquifer near a municipal landfill in Southern Ontario, Canada - Pumphouse #3_1 metaG | ecosystem: Environmental > Aquatic > Deep subsurface >...
CATTGGTGGAACTAGATAGAGAGCCTCATCATTTCCAGAAGTTCTCATGTTTGTAAGGGCTTTGTTTTTAGTCGGATTAACCTCTAAGTCTTCTCCATTTAAAACATGACCAATAACCATACCCTCGTATATTTCTACTGCTGGGTCTATATAAAGAATTCCTCTTTCTTGTAAGTTCCAAAGTGAAAATGCCATTGTTTTTCCAGTAACCATAGATGTCATCGAGCCGAATTCTTGTTTCTGTATACTTCCTGCATGCGGTTTAAAATCTATGAATCTTGAACAAAGTATTCCAAGTCCTTTTGTATCTACAACAAACACACCTCTGTATCCTAAAAGTCCTCTTGTGGGTATTTCAAAAATCATTCTGACTTGGTTGTCTTTTATTTTCATATCTTTCATAATACCTCTTCTTTTTCCAAGTTTTTCTATGACAGTACCTTGAAATTCTTCTGGTACATCTATTGTGGCTTCTTCATATGGTTCACAATCAACGCCATCAATATTTTTAATAATAGCTTGTGGTTGAGAGACTTGAAGCTCAAAACCTTCTCTTCTCATATTTTCTATAAGTATTGCGATGTGGAGTTCACCTCTACCATAAACAGTTATAGGTTCTGTATTAAAATCAACTTTTAGACCGACGTTAATTTCCATTTCTTTTTCAAGTCTTTCTCTTATTTGTCTTCCTGTAACAAATTTGCCTTCGCGTCCTGCGAAAGGAGAGTCATTAACCAAAAAGCTTAGAGAAATTGTTGGTTCATCTATGTTTATAGAAGGTAATGGTGATTGCTCATTTTTTTCACAAATTGTTTCTCCAATGTACGCATCAGAAATACCTGCAATCATAACAATATCTCCTGCAGTTGCTTCTTCAACACCTTCCTTTTTAACTCCTCTAAAAGTATAAAGTTTAGTAATTCTAGCTTGTCTTGTTTCGTTGTCTGGTTTCTTAACAAAAATTGTTTGACCATCTTTTACCTTTCCGTCATATATTCTAGCTACAGCTATTCTACCTAAGAAATTATCATAGGCTAAGTTAAAAATTTGAGCTGAAAATGGTGCTTCTGTATCTGTTTTTGCTGGGGGGACTTTTTCAAGTATTGTATCTAGTAGAGGGGTTAAATCAATTTGTTCATCTGTAGACTTCATCATTGCAACGCCAGTTCTTCCTATTGCAAAAACAGTAGGGAAATCTATTTGTTCGTCGTTTGCACCAAGCTCCATAAAGAGTTCTAAAACTTCTTCGTGGACTTCATCTGGTCTTGCCGCTGGTTTGTCTATTTTATTTATAACTACGATTGGTTTAAGACCGAGTTCAAGAGATTTCTTAAGAACAAATCTTGTTTGTGGCATAGGGCCTTCTTGTGCATCAACAACGAGTAAAACTGTGTCTATAGAACGTAGAACACGTTCAACTTCAGAACCAAAGTCTGCGTGCCCAGGAGTATCAACAATGTTGATCTTTGTATTTTTATAGAAAATAGAAGTGTTTTTTGCATATATTGTAATACCACGCTCTTGTTCGAGCTTGTTACTGTCCATACTTACTCCTTCTTCAACCATACCTGTTTGTCTAAGTATTGAGTCGGTGAGAGTTGTCTTACCGTGGTCAACGTGTGCGATTATTGCAATATTTCTTATTTCCATGTTTTTATAAAATTAAAAAGCGCCGGAGCGCAAATTCGTGTTTATATTTATACCAAAAAAAGCTTAAAAAGTCAAAGTTTTTGAAAAAGTGTGTATAATATATTATATATTATTTGTATTTTATGTTTAAGCTATTAAATCATTAAGTTTGAAATGACAGATATAAGAGAGAATGATATAATTACCCATAACATGAACAATGAAATTGAAAATATTAAAAAGTATGTTCGTGCGGCAAATTATCTTTCCGCTTCGCAAATATATTTACAGAGTAATTTTTTATTAGAAGACCCTAAATCCGGAAAGATTGGGCAAGGCAAGCTGACTTTTGATGATATTAAGACTAGACTTCTTGGTCACTGGGGTACTTGCCCAGGGATTAATTTTGTTTATGGTTGTTTGAATAATCTTATAAAGAAAACAGATGCAAACATGATGTTTGTACTTGGTCCTGGACACGGCTTTCCTGCTATACAGTCAAACATTTTTCTTGAAGGAACTTTAGGTAAATATTATAAAGAAGCACAAGTAAACAAAGATGGAATCGCATACATATCAAAGAATTTCAGTTGGCCTTATGGTTTTCCAAGTCACTCAAGTCCCGCTACTCCTGGAGTAATACTTGAAGGTGGAGAGCTCGGATATTCTCTTTCTACTTCTTATGGTGCCGTGCTTGATAATCCAGATCTTATAGTATCTTGTCTTATTGGTGATGGTGAAGCTGAGACTGGTGCTCTTGCTACTTCTTGGCATTTATATAAATTTATTGATCCAGCCAAAAATGGTGCTGTTTTGCCAATACTTCATTTAAATGGTTATAAAATATCTGGACCAACAGTTTTTGGTAGGATGAGTAATTCAGATTTGAAATCACTTTTTAAAGGTTATGGATATGAACCAATAATAGTTGAGGGTAAGGGAGATAAGGTTTATGAGAAAATGATAAAAACTCTTGAAGAATCATATAATTCAATAAGAAAAATTCAAAAAGAAGTTAGAGAAAACGAAGGTAAAAAAAGAGAAGATTTTTATAGATTTCCGATGATTATTTTAAAAACTCCTAAGGGTTGGACTGGTATAAAAGAATTAGATGATAAAAAGATAGAGGGTAATTGTCTTTCACATCAAGTTGTTGGTAAAGATGCAAAAACAAATAAAATACAACTTAAAGCAGTAGAAAAGTGGTTGAAGTCTTATAAGTTTGAAGAACTTTTTGATTTACAAAATGGTTTTTCAAAAGATGTTTTAGAAAATATTCCTAAAGAAGGTTTGAGAATGGGAGATAATCAAAAAGCTTTTGGATTAAGAAAGGGAGATAAAACACACGACTTGGTTTTACCAAAGGTAGAAGATTTCGAAATAAAAATTACAGAAGTTGGAACCACTGAGACTGGTGCTATGAAAAAAATAGGTGAGTATCTTTCAGAAGTTGTTAGATTAAACCAAGAAAAAAGAAATTTTAGACTTTTCTCGCCAGATGAGACTTATTCAAATAGACTTCAAGATATTTTTAAAAATACCACACGTTCTTTTGCAGGAAAAATAGAAGATTGGGATGATGATATGTCTTCTGATGGTAGGGTTATAGAAATGCTTTCCGAACAGTCTCTTCAGGGGTTAGCTCAGGGCTATACTTTAACTGGAAGATTTTCGATATTTACTTCGTATGAAGCTTTTATTCCTATCGTTTCTAGTATGGCAGATCAATACAGTAAATTTTTGAAAATTGCCAAAAAGACAGAATGGAGGGGCGATGTGCCTTCCTTTAATTACCTTCTTACATCAACAGGATGGAGACAAGAACATAATGGTTTCTCTCACCAAAATCCTGGTTTTATAGACGGGTTATTACAAAAACATCATGATTTTATAAATGTATATTTTCCTGTCGATGCAAATGAAGCTGTCCTTGTGACAGAAAAGTGTTTATCTTCAAAAAATGAAATAAATATTATTGTTTCTGAAAAGACTATAGAACCAATTTGGTTATCTATGAATGATGCAAAGGAGGAAATAGAAAAAGGTCTTTCTATTTGGAAATTTGCTAGTGATGAAAATCCAGACGTTGTATTTTGTGGTTGTGGTCAATATCTTGTAAAAGAAGCCCTTGCGGGACTTAGATTATTAAAAAGTGAATTACCAGAAGTAAAAGTTAGATTTGTAAATGTTGTAGAACTTTCTCCAAACACAATAGGGCATTCAAAGAGGATTACTGAAGAAGATTTTGAAAAATATTTTACTAAAGATAAACCAGTTATATTTAATTTTCATGGATATCCAGAAACTTTGAAGCAAATATTATTTGATTATCAAAATGCACTCGATAGACTTTCTGTATTTGGATACATGGAAAGTGGTTCCACTACGACGCCTTTAGATCTTCATATAAGAAATAAAACTGATAGATATAATTTACTTATAGAAGCAATAGAAAAACTTATTAAAAGCGATGTTGTTGTAGAAGGTAGAGGAAGAGAAATCATAGAGAAATATAAGAATAAGATTAAAGATCATAAAGAATACATAATTCGACATGGTGATGATCCAGAAGATGTGCTAAATTGGAAATGGAATAGACGCGGATAAACGCGGACTAGACGCAGATTATACGCAGGTAAAATAAAAAGATTAATTAATATTAAAATGTCAAAAAATTTAATTGTAAATACAGGTAGTGCATCAAAGAAATATGCAATATATGAAAGAGGCGGGGAAATAGCTTTTGTTCATCTTGAGATAGGTGAGGGTGGTTTTATTTCAACTTTAAAAACAACTTCTGGTTTGGTAAAAGAAAAAATATCAAAAAAGGATTGGGATGATTCTTTAGGTTTTTTAGTAAATTTATTAAAGAGTAAAAATATTATTTCTGATAAGAAAGATATTACTAAAGTGGGAATAAGAGTTGTTGCTCCTGGTTTATCATTTCAGAAAAATTCTGTTATAGATAATCAGTATCTTAGAGATATGAAAGAAGCTGAGGGTAAGGCTCCACTTCACATGGGTATGATTCTTGAAGAAATTAAAAAAATAAAAAAGTTTTTTGGAAAGAATATTCCTCTTGTTGGTATTTCTGATTCAACTTTCCATAATCAAATGCCTGATAAAGCTAGATTATATGCAATACCACTTAAAGATGCTAAAAAACATGAAATATATAGGTATGGATATCATGGTATTTCTTTGAGATCAATTGTAAACAAATTAAGATCAAGAGATGACTTATCAGAAAAAATTGTTGTATGCCATATAGGAGGAGGAGTAAGCCTTACTGCTATAAAGGATGGTGTAAGTATTGATACTACAATGGGTTTTACACCTCTTGAGGGTATGGTTATGGCAAATAGAGTTGGTGATATTGATTCTGGTGCTTTGGTCTATATTTCTGAAAAATTGAGGTTAAATAATAAAAGGTTGATGAGTTACCTAAATAAGGAATGTGGTCTCCTAGGGCTTTCTGGGGGCTTAAGTGCTGATATAAGAGATCTATTGAGATTAGATGAAGAAGAAAATAATCTTGATGCAAGAAATGCCCTTGATGTTTATGCTTACAGAATCAAAAAACAAATAGGTGCTTATGCTGTAGCTTTGGGAGGACTCGATACTATAGTTTTTTCTGCAACGGTAGGTGAGAGATCTTTTAAAATGAGAAAAAGAATTTGCGAAGGTCTTGAATTTCTAGGGCTCAAGCTTGATGAATGTATAAATAACGCTACCGAGGGAGTAGAAGCTGAGATAAGTTCTAAAGATTCTAAAGTAAAGGTGTTTGTGGTTAAGACCGATGAAATGAAGGTTTTAGCTGAGGAGACGGAGCAGGTAAAAGCGTTGTAGGTGTTATATTTGTTTTAAATGTTAAATACAATACAAAAGCGGGCCGTAAACGGCCCGCTTTTGTATTTGCAACTATAATATTTATAATAATTCAAAAATTTACAACTCTTTTTTATCCCTTATTTTTATAACGCTTTTCTCATTTCTTCTTCTAGAACGGTGATTTTTTGTTCTGATATATTATGAGTACTTGTGTTGTCTCTCATCCAAGCTAAAGCTCTGTCTAGTTCTTTTTCATCGATGCCTTTATCTGAATCTTTGTCTTCATACATATCACCTCTAAAAATAGATTCTATTTTATCTAGCTGCTCAGTTGTGAATCCTTTTGAATAAAGACGAGATCTTACTTTCTTAAACTCTGTTTCTGTTATTCTTGGTTTTTGATCATTAAAAAATATACCCATAATTTTTTATTTTATTTTTTACTACTAATAATTGTATTATAACTCTAATTCCTAATATTTTCTTATAACTCCTTTTACTATTGCAGCAACTTTTAATTCTTGAGTGGGGTATATAGGTTTATAATTTTTGTTTGCTGGTTCAAGCCATGTTTTTCCAATCTTTTTTCTTAAAAACTTCATTGTCCATCCACCATCTACATAAGCAATAACTATATCACCATCTTTTGGTTCACCTTTTTTTTCTGCGATTACTAGGTCACCCTCTCTTATTCCTTCTTCTATCATTGAATCTCCTTTGACTTCAAAAAGATAAGTAGAGCCTTTGTTTGGTACAAGGTATTCATCTATGTTTAATGTATCAGTAAGAGCTTCCTCTGTAGAAGTAGGAAAGCCTGCTTCTACGATCCCGAGTAATGGTGTCTCATCAAGTGATGTGTTGGGAATAAATCTTCCAGTATTGTCTTTTGTCAGAATACCCTCATCTACAAGTTTGTTGAGTAACTTGTGTACTGCGTTTTTGGATTTGAAACCAACAAGCTTCATTATTTCTGTATATACTGGCATCCTTCTATTTTTCTGATAAAAGGATATTATTTTATTCTTGTATTCATCTATCATAGTACAAAAGTTGCTATAGTATTTATTGATCTTTGTAACCAGCTTGAATTAAACTTTGATATTCTGTGTAGATCTGAAAGACGATACAATAAGAATCTGTGTCTTAGGGCTTCTCTTCTATAGGGGAGACCTTTTAGGATTTTTATATCTATAGAATCGTTGAGCTTTCTAAGCTCTTCTCTTATTGTTTTTTCTAAAATTATTCTGCTCATATAATTTAATAATTATTTTTAATATATCGACTTTCTAAACGCGAACCTTTTATGTATACATTATAGGTGAACGATAGTTCACCGTCAACTGTGGATAACTATTTAAACATAGACAACAAAAGGTAAGAAGACTTCTACTAAAAAACCTTTTATTTAATTTGTTTTTTTAAGTATAATTGTAAGCCAATTATTGTTTCTAATATTTTGTCTGTTTTTGTATATTATTTTGTAGCCAGTTTTGTTTGATAATTCTTGAATATCTTTTATAGAATAATAATAAAAAAATCTTTTTCCAAACTCATCTTCTTTTATTTTTTCCTTGTATGTTTTGTTGTATTTTAAAGATATATAAATGACTCCATCTTTATTTATTTTATTATAAATTTTACTTAATATTTTTTCAAAAGATTTTTTGTCTAAATGTAAAAAAGAAGCAAAAGCAAAAACAATATCTAGACCGCTTGGTATTTTAACTTTTTCGATATCTCCAATTATAAAATCTGCTTTTGGTAAATATCTTTTAGAGAGTTTTATCATTTCTTTAGAAATATCTATTCCAGTATAATCTTTTATATGTTTGAGTATGTATTTTGCATCTCTTCCGTTACCACAACCTACTTCTATTACTTTTAGATTTTTACTTTTAAAAAGAGAAAAGGCTCGGTCTATATCTTCAGACCTGAGACCTATTTGATTGAATTTTTTACTTAATCCTTCTGCTCCTGTGTTGTAGGTTTGAGTATTAATTTCTTTTTTATTCATAAAATAATCATAACATCTAGATAAAAACTAGACTATAAACAAGTCGAATGTTTGATAAAATACAAATACACAAGGCGATTCACTTCGTGAACCGCCTTGTGTATTAATTTCTATTTTATTAAAAACAAAAAAACCGAGGAGACGTCTAAAATAGATAAAAATAGAAAGTCAAAATTTTATAAACTGAATAAAGGTTTTTATTTTAATACAAAAGGCGGGCCGTAAACGGCCCGCCTTTTGTATTAAATACTGGATTCCTGCCTTCGCCAGAATGACAATACAAAAGAATTAAAAGCTTTTGGCTATGACTAATTGTGATAGGTAAGTAGTATATAAAAGAACTGTATTATCTATAATTATACACCCGATTATATTGTATGTCAAGCTTTGGTCAAAGTTAAACTTTGACCAAAATAAAATACAAAAAGTGGGCCGTAAACGGCCCGCCTTTTGTATTTTGTCCTAATGTCTTTAAAACAAAAACCGAGGAGAAACCTTTTTTCAGATTCAAGGTCTCACCTCGATTTATTTGTTTTTAAAGACTATTTCTTTCCTTTAGCTTTCTCTCGGACTACTGCTTGTGCTGCTGCTAATCTTGCAATTGGAACTCTGAAAGGTGAGCAAGAAACATATGTGAATCCTTCTCTATGACAGAATTCAACTGTTTTTGGTTCACCACCGTGTTCTCCACAAATACCAATCTTCAAATCTTTCTTTACGCCTCTCCCTTTCTTAATAGCTATTCTTATGAGTTCGCCTACACCTTCTTGGTCTAGAACTTCAAAAGGATCGTTTGCAAAAATATCTTGTGCAACATATTCCTTAAGGAATTTACCAGCGTCATCTCTTGAAAGTCCAGCACCCATTTGTGTAAGATCGTTTGTACCGAATGAGAAGAATTCTGCACCAGCTTCTACTATCTTGTCTGCAATAAGAGCTGCTCTTGGGACTTCAATCATAGTACCGATCTTGTAAGTCATCTTTAATTTTGATGCCTTTATTTTTCTATCAACTATTTCTACTATTCTATCTTTCAAAATAGTAAATTCTTTTGTTGTAGCAATGATAGGGATCATTATTTCTGGGACAACTCCTTTAACTTTCTTTCCATTAACACCCTTTGTAACTTCTATAGCTGCGTCGATTATAGCTTCTGCCTGCATATCGTATATTTCAGGATATGTAATAGCTAGACGGCAACCTCTGTGTCCAAGCATTGGGTTAAATTCGTGTAAATCTTCGATTTTTGCATTCAAAGTTTTTACATCAACTTTCATTTCTTTTGAAAATTCTTCTATATCTTTCTTTTCTTTTGGTAAGAATTCATGAAGTGGAGTGTCAAGAAGTCTAACTGTTACAGGATTTCCTTCCATAGCTCTGAATAAACCAGCGAAGTCTCCTTTTTGATAAGGATAGATTTTTGCAAGAGCTTTCTTTCTAGCTTCTAGATCTCCAGCAAGAATCATTTCTCTAACAGCTTTTATTCTTTCACCTTCAAAGAACATGTGTTCTGTTCTGCATAGACCTATACCTTCAGCACCGAATTTTCTTGCGACTTCAGCATCATGTGGAGTATCTGCGTTTGTTCTTACTCCTATTTTTCTAAACTTATCTGACCATGACATGAGAGTAGCGAAGTTTCCTGAAAGCTCTGGATCTTGGGTATTTAATTTACCTGCGTAAACTTTTCCTGTTGAACCATCGAGTGAGATAGAATCTCCTCCTTTCAAAACTATACCTTTTGCTTTGATCGTAAGGGTTTTTGCTTTTTCATCTATAACTATATCTGAACAACCAGCAACACAACAAGTACCCATGCCACGAGCAACAACTGCTGCATGTGAAGTCATACCACCACGTGCTGTAAGAATACCTTTTGAACAGTGCATACCATCGATATCTTCTGGAGATGTTTCTGTTCTAACAAGAATAACATCAAGACCTGACTTTGCTTTTTCAAAAGCTTCTGCTGCTGTAAAAACAATTTCTCCAACAGCTGCTCCAGGTGATGCAGGGAGACCTTGAGTAATTACTTCGGCTTTGTTAACTGAAATAGGATTGAGCTGCTTATGTAATAATTGGTTGAGTTGATTAGGATCAATTCTCAATATAGCTGTTTCCAGGGTTATAAGTTTTTCTTTAACCATATCTACAGCGATACGAACAGAAGCTGCTGCTGTTCTTTTACCACTTCTTGCTTGTAATATGTAAAGTTTACCTTGTTGAATAGTAAACTCCATATCTTGCATATCTTTATAATGTTTTTCAACTTTATTACATACAGTAACAAGTTCTTTATATATTTTAGGATTTTGTTTTTCTAAAGCTGAAACTGCAAGGGGGGTTCTAATACCAGCAACAACATCTTCTCCTTGTGCATTCATCAAATATTCACCATAGAATTTTGCTTCTCCTGTAGATGGATTTCTTGTAAAGCAAACACCTGTACCGGAATCTTCTCCTAGGTTACCGAATACCATTGCTTGAATATTTACAGCTGTACCGATAAGACCCTTAATATTATTTATCTCTCTATATCTGATAGCTCTGTAGTTATTCCATGAATTGAATACAGCATTTATTGCCATATACATTTGTTTAACTGGTTCTTGAGGGAAATCTACACCTTTTACTTTCTTAATAATTGCTTTGTATTTTGTAACTATTTCCTTCAAATCTTCTGCTGTAAGATCTGTATCATATTTTGCACCTTTTGTGTCTTTTACAGATTCTAAGATATGTTCAAATTCTGAATGTTCAACTTCCATAACAACATCTCCAAACATTTGGATAAGTCTTCTGTATGAATCCCAAGCAAATCTTTCATTACCTGTTTTTGTAGCAAGACCAACAACTGATTTGTCATTCAAACCAAGATTAAGGATAGTATCCATCATACCAGGCATAGAAGCAGCGGCTCCTGAACGGACAGAAACAAGTAGGGGGTCATTTGCATCTCCCAACTTTTTACCCATTTTCTTTTCTAAATCTGCAAGTTTAATATCTGCTTGTCTTTTGACTTCAGCGTCTATTTTCTTTCCTACTTTATAGTAAAGATCGCAGGCTTCAGTTGATATTGTGAATCCAGGTGGAACATTTATACCAAGAGTTCTCATCTCGGCGAGGTTTGCACCCTTACCACCCAAAATTTCTTTCATGTCTTTGTTTCCTTCTTCAAAGGCATAGACATACTTTTTATTTTTTGCCATAAAACAATTTTGTAATTAACTAACGATTAATAAAAATTCAACAATTAAAAACAACCTTTCGGCGTTTTCACTTACCTTCGCAACTTTTTCGAAGTTATGGTGTTATTATATAATAGTTTTTCAAAAAAAAATATTGACAATAAGTAGGGGTTATTATGGATTGTTTTGCTTTCTCCGTAAAGACAGAAGAGTGAATTTACTTTGCAAATTCACTCTTCTGTCTTGTACTATATTTTTCATCTTTGCGAGTAAAGTGAAGTAGTTTAGGTTAGTTGTTTTGAATTTAACATTCAATTTAAATAGCTATATAATTTGGTAATTGAATTATCTTTACGAGATATTCCGAAGTAATTTAAAATTAATTTCTATATTATTTTAAATATTAACAAACGCTTTGACAAAAATTTTTAAGAGAATAGTGTATAAATATAAGTTCTTTAAAATTTTTGTCACAGCAAATAGTAGCTTTATGGCTTTTATTTGCTGTGACAAAACCATAGTTGGTTAAGTTGAAAAGTTCATTGTGAACAACAGCAATAAAACTTAGTGACAATATCCGAGAGGATAGTCATGAAAGGTGGGTTGGTATGACTGACAGATCAATGTTTAGTGCAGGACTTGCAGCAAAACTTGTTGGTATCTTTGCCGACGAAGGTGCTGAACCAAAAGATCTTAATCTTTTGGCAGAAAAACCGTGGCTTGTCAAAAGGATGATAGATGTAATTCGTAACAAATCAGAAATTAAAGATATTGATTACTATATTAACTTTGATTATTGTTTGTTGTTACCAGATGGTTTAAGACTTGGTCAGTTACCTGGTTCCGTTGGTGGATCAGTAAGGTTTAATAGTGATCAAGGAAAAAACAAACTTTATCTTACTCACCTTCAGATGAGTGCAAGGATTAGTAGAGCACGAATAACAGGTAAGATGCTTCTAGAGGAGTTTAGAAAAATTGAAAGTAAGGTTCTTTTGGGAATACAACTTTTACATTTTTATTTGTCACACCCACAACTTATTCCTGCAAACTGGGAGAATGAAAAAATATTTTTCTAGGGTACGATTTGTCGTGATTATGGCAATAAACTCTATGTTCCTTTTATGTTTTATAATGGTAAGGAATGGGAGAGTGATTTTCGTTGTTTAGATCTTAATTTTGATTATGAAGATTCTGCTATTGTTTTTGATACTCTTAAGGTTTAAAGAAAAATAGACGGCATTTCTAAAATGGGGTGTCGTTTTTTCTTTTTAAAAAATAATTTTATATATCTTATAATTTCCTGATGAATTTTAAAAAGTTTTTTACTTATTTTTTGTTTTCGCTTATTCTTTTGTTTGTTTTCTTATTAAACTTTTTTAAAGTAGATATTTATAATTATTTTACTTTTTTACCAGAATATTTGATTGATATTTTAAGTTTAATATTAATTATTTTTATTTTTGTCATTTTTTCTCAAAAGGAAAGTGAAAGTGATAGACTAACCAGTGATGTTATAACTGTTATAACTCATAAATTTAGAACTCCACTTGCTGGTATAAAATGGGCTGTAAGTAGTTTACAAAAAGATATAACTTTTACAGAAAAGGAGAGTTTTCTTAGAGAAATAAATTTATCTAATGATAAACTTATCGAAATAGTTAATCTTTTGGTTGGGTTGAATAAGTTTGATGAAAAGCAAGATTATGTTTATACCGCAGTTGCTATCAGGAAAATGGTTCAAAATAGTCTAAACAAACTCGCAGATAAAATAAAAGAAAGAAAAGTTGGTTTTGAAATTACTCCTTCTAGTGAAATACCTCTTATTATTATAGATAAGACGATTTTTCAGTTTGTTTTAGATTCTGTGTTTGATAATGCAATTAAATACTCTAAAGAAGGAGGTAGAATAAAGGTAGATTTTCAGATAGAATCATAATTCATAGATTTGGTAATTTTAGATAACGGAATAGGTTTAACTTACTACGAAAAAAAGAAAAATGTTTAAAATGTTTGGTCGTGGCGAAGTTGCAAAGACAATAGATACCGAAGGGTTGGGTTTAAGTCTTTATGCTTCAAAGACTATTGTAGAAAATCATGGTGGTAAGATATGGGCAGAGTTTTTAGGAAGAGATAAGGGAATAAAAATTACCATAAGGATACCTAGAGCAAAGTAATGTATGATAAAAACATGACAAAAGAAGAAGCTATAAAATTAATTGAAATATATGGTAAGGCTTGGGAAACAAGAGATCCAGAACTTATAGTTACTATATTTAAGGAAATTATTTATAGATATGACAGAAATTGCTATCTTTACAGTTAAAGATGGAAAATTTAGTTCTTTAAGAGAATATTATAAAAGCATTAAGATACCTTTTGAATAATTTCTTTTGCATATAAAAATAATTTAATATATAATAATTATATTATGGCAAAAAGAATGGCGGTTAACACCAAAAATAAAGCTTCTCGTTCTAAAAAAACAAAGAAGAGACTTGCAATAAAAAA
>Ga0172378_10004410_pt1 | contig 13170 bp, 8 predicted proteins | sample GrowelOW332metaG_FD_119755 | JGI IMG/M metagenome (GOLD analysis project Ga0172378, IMG submission 119755) | Groundwater microbial communities from an aquifer near a municipal landfill in Southern Ontario, Canada - Pumphouse #3_1 metaG | ecosystem: Environmental > Aquatic > Deep subsurface >...
AAACAGAAGAGGTTGCATGTACAGATGTACATATAACCTCTTCTGTTTTTGTAGTATGAAGATTGGAATGCTCCCTTAACTATTCATTTCAATAATTTTAAGGATTACCTGTGTGGCTTTTACCATTGATTCAAGAGGGACAAATTCATATTTACCATGGAAGTTGTGCCCACCGGCAAAGATATTAGGGCAGGGGAGTTCCATGAAACTGAGTCTGGCGCCATCCGTACCACCACGAATAGGGCGGATTTGAGGCACAATATCCAGGGCTTCCATAGCCTGTTTTACGGTTTCAACAACATGATAAACGGGTTCAACCTGTTCACGCATATTGTAATACTGATCCTTTAGCTCCAGTGTGAAAGCATCATTACCGTATCGTTCATTCATAAAGTCAACGCATCTCTGCATGACTCTTTTCTTGTCCTCAAAGAGCTCACGGTTGTGGTCGCGGATAATGTATTGGATAAAGGATTTTTCAACTGAGCCTTCCATCTTTACAAGGTGGAAGAAACCTTCATAATCCTGAGTGAACTCAGGCCGTTCGAATACCGGTAACAGGGCATTCAGCTCCATAGCCATGAGCAGGGCATTCTGCATCTTTGCTTTGGCGTAGCCCGGGTGAATGTTCTTACCCTGGATATTGATCTTGGCACTGGCGGCATTGAAGTTCTCATATTCCAGTTCGCCTACTTCACCTCCATCCATGGTATAAGCCCAGTCAGCCCCAAACTTACTCACGTTGAAATGATCAACACCACGGCCAATCTCTTCATCGGGAGTAAAGCCTATTTTGATAGTTCCATGCTTGATTTCAGGATGCCTGGTAAGATAATCAACAGCAGTCATGATTTCAGTAACACCCCCTTTATCGTCAGCGCCCAAAAGGGTAGTGCCATCAGTTACAATGAGTGTTTGTCCTGCATACTGTTTCATTTCAGGGAAGTCACGGGGTGAAAGCAGGAGGTTCAGCTTATCATTGAGCACGATATCCTTGCCATCATAGTTCTCAACGAATCTTGGTTTAATGTCATTACCCGGCATATCCGGACTCGTATCCACATGAGCAATAAAGCCAATTACAGGTGCACTTTTGCCGTTATTTGCCGGTAAAGTGGCCATTACATATCCATTATCATCCATATTGGCGTCTGTAAGTCCCATTGCCTGAAGTTCATCAACCAATATCTGCAGCAATACCAGTTGTTTTGTTGTGCTTGGGCAGGTATCCGAGTTCTCGTCACTCTGAGTGTCGATGCTGATATACCTTAAAAAACGATTCTTAATTTCCTCTTTCATGATCTATGAATTATTTCTAATTGTAAATTTTATAAACGGACCGTTTAACAGCCTGTCGTAAAGCATTTAGTGTTTAGTAATCAACACCTGATATTATTCTTCCTTTTTGGCTCTCATAATTTCCCAGATCATATAACCGCAAAGCACCATAAACATACCTAAAGCAAGAATTTCAGCAGGATGGCTGGCGAACCAGGTTCTATTGACGAAGTTAATATTGAAGAATCTGAGACCGGCGCTTAAAACACCCATTAAAGCACCACCGGCAATAAAACCTGATGCTATTAAAGTACCGCGTTCATGGCGTACTTGGTTTAATGCAGCGTCTTTAGAACGAGTACTGACAAACCATGCGATAATACCACCAACCAGTAAGGGGGTATTAAGTTCAAGCGGAATAAACATACCTAAAGAGAAAGCGAGTGCAGGCACCCCGATCATAGTAAGGATAAGCGATAGTAAAGCGCCACCTGCATAAAGCAACCAGGGAGCTGCTTTGCCTGACATCATCGGTTCAATTACGGCAGCCATAGCGTTAGCCTGAGGAGCAGCAAGTGCATCAGGACCGCTAAATCCGTACGTCTTGTTGAGTATCATGATCACACCACCAACCGTAGCAGCCGATACTAAAGTACCCAGGAATTTCCATGTTTCCTGTTTGTGGGGGGAGCTGCCAAGCCAGTAACCTATTTTAAGGTCAGTGATAAAACCTCCCGCCATAGATAATGCAGTGCAAACTACCCCACCAATAATGAGTGCAGCTACCATACCTGCAGTACCTGATAAACCGGCTGAAACCAATACCAGTGAAGTAATAATAAGGGTCATAAGTGTCATTCCGGATACCGGATTAGTACCTACAATGGCGATAGCATTTGCAGCTACGGTTGTAAACAGGAAGGCAATAATCATCACTATGCCAAGGGCAATAAGGGCCTGGGTAAGGTTATGAATAACCCCCAGCCAAAAGAAGATGAATATGATGATAGTAGTAGCCAATATACCAATGGCAATGATTTTCATCGGAAGGTCACGCTGTGTACGTTTGGTTTCAGCGCTGAGTTTTTGTTTTCCTGACAGTTCATGAACGGCAAGGCCGAAAGCATCCTTAATGATTTTACTGGAGCGGATGATACCAATTACACCGGCCATTGCAATACCACCAATACCTACCTGGCGGATATAATTCCTGAAAATCTCTTCGGCCGACATGTCGCTAAGCATGGCAGTAATATTTGCCCCAACAGCAATGGTTTGTCCGTCAGCAAAGTATGAAACAACAGGTATCAGCACATACCAGGCAACAAATGATCCGGCACATATAATGGCAGCATATTTAAGTCCGACAATATAGCCTAGTCCCATTACAGCAGCGCCAACATTCATTTTGAAGACGATTTTAAACTTATCGGCTACCATTTCACCAATAGGTAATACCCTGGTAGTGAAAACTTCACTCCACCAACCAAAGGTGGCAATGATAAAATCATAAAGGCCTCCGATTAAGCCGGCAACCAATAACAAACGTGCCTGGTTACCTCCTTTTTCACCTGAAACAAGCACTTCAGTGGTAGCTGTTGCTTCAGGGAATGGATATTTCCCGTGCATTTCAGAAACAAAATACTTACGAAAAGGGATCAGGAACAGGATGCCCAAACAGCCCCCTAATAAGGAGGAAAGAAATACCTGGTAAAAGTATGCATCCAATTTTAAAATGTACAATGCCGGTAAGGTGAAAATAGCCCCGGCCACGATAACTCCTGAACTGGCGCCTATAGATTGGATAATGACATTCTCACCCAATGCGTTTTTACGTTTACTCGCTGTTGATAGTCCAACCGCAATGATTGCAATTGGAATAGCTGCCTCAAACACCTGTCCTATCTTAAGTCCCAGGTATGCTGCTGCAGCTGAAAATATTACAGCCATCAACAGACCGGTTAATACCGAACGAAGATTTACCTCGGGGTATGTTTTCTTAGGTGACATGATCGGGGTATACTCTTCACCCGGTTTAAGCTCTTTGTAAGCGTTTTCGGGAAGCCCTTTAAGGTCTTGATTCTTATCTTCCATAAGCCATTAGTTTTTGATTGTTCAGGGCAAATGTATAAAAAAAGAGTTATGAGTTGTAAATAGTTGTAAGTTCAACAAATAGTAAGAAGCGTAAAAAAATCTAATTATCTGACAAATAGACTGCTTTTAAGAGAATTCGTAATCTTTAAATCTTTAATTTTGTATGTTTGCTATTTGTTTCCTGATGGCTTTGAACATGTCAGACGTTAAGAGATACTGAATATCTACCTTCTTATTGACAGTAATGATGAAAAAACGATTACTCCTATTTGGATTCTTAATAATAACTACTTGCTGTTTCTCCCAAAAAGAAGCATATAATTGGTATTTTGGAGAAAGAGCGGCTGTGGATTTCAATACCGGCACACCAGTTTCAGTTAACGGTAATGCAATGAGTGCCAGACAGGGGTGTACTACATTATCCGATAAAAATGGTAATTTACTTTTTTATAGTAATGGTGAGCGGGTGTGGAACAGTCAAAACATGGTGATGGGAAATGGAGAGGGCTTATTTGGTTCCGCACTGTTAAGCCAGCCTGCTATTGCTTTTGAAGTACCCGGTAACCCTGGCTCATACTATCTGATTACAATAGGTAATTCACAACATCCGGGATGCTATTATTCAATTATTAATATGAGCCTTAATGGTGGAAAGGGAGATGTTTTATATAACAAAAAGAATGTATTTATTCCTGGTACTGAAGATGCCAGAAATGTAGTTATGGCATTTGAACATGCTAATCATAAAGCATATTGGTTGATTTTAAGATCAGTAGTAAGGGAGAATAAACTATTATCCTATTTATTTGATGGAAACGGGGTTAATAGTGATCCTGTTATCTCAACAACTCTCAAATCGAATCGGGAATCTTTTACAGATTGTATATCCAAGATTTCTCCTGATGGGAAATACTTTTGCTATACTGCGAATGATGGGAATACTGTAGACCCCAGAATGTATGAACTCTACACTTTTAATAATCTAAATGGCAAACTTTCCGGTCTCTTTAACTTTGCTGCTTATCAAGACCAGGATTACAAGTGTTACGGAATTGAATTTTCACCTGACTCCAAGCGCCTTTATACTTCCATTATTACAGGAGCTGCTCCTACATATACTCAGGGAATAGTGCAGTTTACCCTGGGCACAAACCCAAACCAGGATAGCTTTGAAAAATCAGGTATTGTGGTTTATCATGAAAATATAGCTAATGAGTATTGTAACCTGCAATTAGGACCTGATGGTAAAATTTATGTTGCTAATAACAACGCAAAGAATAGTAAGTTTTTATCACTTATAAAGTACCCAACTATAAGTGGATCAAATTGTGAATTCCAAAAAGATACTATTAAGCTTATGGGTGGGAGTAGTACATTTGGATTGCCAATATTTGCCCCTTCATATCTATCAAGGTTCTATTGGAAAGGAAACTGTTTTGGTGATACAACTTATTTCACTTCAAGGGTCCTGCCTTCAAGCGGTTCTATCCATTGGAACTTCGGTGATCCGGCAAGTGGAACAAATAATGAAAGTAGTGACAAGAACCCGAGTCACATATTTACAGCACCGGCTACATATATTGTGACTGCTACTCTGGGATTTGGTCATGGGGCGGTTGAAGAAATTACCAGAGAAGTGACTATAGCTGCCTATCCTTCAGTTGGCTTGGGTGAGGATTTCTCAGTATGCCCGGGTGAATCAGCAATATTATCTCCAGGGCTTGTTATTGGTATTGATTTATTATGGAATAACGGTGAAACATCAAATTCTATTACAGTGCAACCTCCGGGAGAATATTGGATCAGAGGTGAAAACAGGTATGGTTGCATTAGCCATGATACTATTCAGGTAACGAACTATGCACCGCCGACTGTGGATGATACGAACCTTCAGTATATTCTGACCTCTTGCGGAGGAAGCAACGGAGCTATAAGTGGTTTGGTTGTTAATGGTGCCGGTTCACCTATATATTCCTGGAAGGATGCGAGTGGTGCGACAATTGGCAACACATTGAATATAGCCGGATTGGCTCCCGGAAGTTATGATTTGTGGATACAGGACGGACATGGTTGTATAACTTTTTTAAAACAATACCAGGTGGCTGATGCAGGGAATGACCTTATTGAAGATGCCTACCCTACACCTGCCTATTGTGGTGCTTTGAATGGTGAAATTTTTATAACGCCCAAAAGCTTATTTTTAAATAAGGTCGAGTATTCTATTGATGGAGTCAATTGGTCTTTAAGTGGTCATTTCATCGGGCTGGCGCCCACTACTTATTATGCACAGGTACGGGTAAAGGATAATCCCGGTTGTGTTGCAGCATTTGCCGGGAATCCTCTTACAGTACAAGCATTTAATGCCCCGGTCATTGATTCAGTACCGACTCATCCTGAAATTGATAATAATTCAAATGGTTCTGTTGAGATATTCGCTCAGGGTACTGGATTTACATATACGCTTACCGGGCTTGCTCCACAATCCTCTCCTATATTCTCATCACTGGTAGCAGGGACCTATACATACACTGTGACGGATGAAAACGGTTGCTCTTTTCAGGGTTCAGTAACTGTTGGCCATATATCATCAGTTAATATCACTGCCCTCGCGGGTAATGATCAGGTATGCAGAGGGGAGATGGCAAATGTGCCTATTACGATGAATAACTTTACAGGAGTTAAGGCATTTAGAATTGTTTTGAACTATGACCCTGCCAATGTGGAATGTCAGAATTATTATACAAATGTTCATCCCTCTATTGAAGCAAACCTTAACTTTTCAGTGGATCCTTTAGCAGGAGAAATAGTGATTTCATGGAACAGCAATACCCCGGTAACATTAAATGGTACGATTACATTACTCGAGTTGGTGTTTTCAACTATACAGCCGGGAAGCATAGATATTGTCTGGGATTCCAATAGTTCAGAAAGCTGGTTTACCGGTGAAGGAGGGACGGTAATGAATCCAACCTATTCCCCCGGGCAGGTAATAGTGAATAGTGCACCCACCGTTTATTTTAATAATTCTTTCCAGCAGATCTGTATCGGATCACCCGTTACGATAACTGCGACCGTTAATCCTACGGGGAATTACAACTTCATGTGGGTGTTACCTAATGGTGGATCTTCTATAGGGCCTCAGGTGGTCATACCTTATGCCAATGCCGGTGATGCTGGTCAATACCAACTGATAGTGAATGACATTTCCAGTTGTTCAGCCACTGCTTTCATGAACCTGTCCGTCATTCCTTTGCCAAATGCCGGTTTCCCTCCACCACCTGACGATACCCTGTATTTTAATTCAGGCGAACAATACCTGATAGAGGCCAACCCAAACTATATGAATTATTTGTGGAGTACAGGTGAAACAGGCTCTTCTATATGGGTTACAGAACCGGGTACCTATTCAGTTTATATTACGGATGCTGCAGGTTGTGCTAATACATCGTATGTTACTCTGGATGATATACTAAACAAACCATTTTACTTCAGGATACCTAATTCGTTTACGCCTGAAAGGGATGGATTAAATGATTATTTTAAACCGGTAACTGATTTTGAACAAATTACTTTTTACAGTTTGAAAGTATTCAGCAGGTGGGGTCAACTTGTTTTCCATACCAATACGCTGAATGAAGGATGGGATGGGTTGAATAATGGAAGTCATGCCCCACGGGGTACATACATTTATGAACTGATTTACAGTAAACAGGGTAAACGACCCGTACGTCAAAGGGGGACCGTTTATTTAATGCAATAGTCGGCCATATTCTCATTACGGTTTCTGGTGTATGTTATTTCCTGCCGAAGTCGGCGTATGATTCACCCCAGGCTTTAGTATTCCATTTGATAACCGGGTTATCATAGGAGTTATGTTTTAACCAGTATTCAGCTCTTTCAATCAGGTTAAAAAGTTCACGGTTGATTTCATTTCTGACAAGTTTAGTATTGGTCTTCTTGTCTTTTACCCATTTTATAGCTGTGTTTGAGTCACTATAAACAGGAATGGACAACCCACGTAATTTCAGGTAACCTAAGCCATGAACAATAGCAAGGAATTCACCAATATTGACTGTTCCTTCAGGGTAAGGCCCATTATGGAATATGCGATTTCGTGTTGTGTTGTCCACTCCCTGATATTCCATAACGCCCGGGTTGCCTGAGCAAGCTGCATCTACACAAATACTGGGCAAGACAGGATCACCGGCAGGAGTATGCAATTGAGCACTTTTAGTACGTGAAAAAGGAGGAGCACCTGCAGCAAAGGCTTTGATTGCTTCACTTTCAGTATCAAACGATTTATACCGGGCTGCATCAAAACCTTTAACCTGTTCTTCACATTTAGCCCAGCTTTTAAAGATTCCGGTTTCCCTACCCTTCCATACCACGTAATACTTCTGCTTACCCATACCTGTTTTGAATTTTATCATGCAAAAATACGAACTGAATGAAGCAGTTTAGTATTTTTGTAAATAAACTTGATATACTATGCGCCGCTTTTTTCTTTATTCGCTGATGATATTTTCACTCACTTTGGTTTCCTGCCAAAAAAGGAACGTGTACCGTGAGTTTCATAAGTTTAATAATTACACCTGGGGGCGCTTTGATAAAGTGACTTTTAATATCCCCATTGACCAGGCAGACTTCAATGCCGACATAATTCTTTCAGTCCGCCATTTAGGCGAATATCCTTATAAGGAATTACCTGTAAATATAATAATGACAACCCCGTCGGGCGAAGAAAGAATTATGGAGAAGACCATTAAGATCAGGGATGAGAACAACGAATTCATTGGCAGTGTGGCGGGCAATTTGTATGATATTGATGAAATCCTTTGGAATGATTTCAATTTCAACCGACAAGGCACCTATACTATTGAATTTGAAAACCTGATACCCAAAATAGGGATTCCGGCAATAGATGATATAGGTTTGACGGTGCGCAAATCAAAACGCTAAAAAGGGAGTTTTACAGGCTGATTTCGCCATTCAAATACGATGAGCGCGATAAGCCTGAAGTATTCTATGGGTAGTTTCTTTGTCTTTCATCAATTGATCATGAAGCATATCGAGATTACCAAACTTCTGTTCTTCCCTGATTTGCTGAATAAGCTGTATAGACAGGTATTCATAATAAATATCCTGATTAAAATTGAAGATATTGGTTTCAATAGTCAACTGATGATCATTGATGGTAGGCCGTAATCCGATGTTGGTCATCCCATCATACAACTTATTATTAAAGCTAACGATTGTGGCGTATACCCCCATAGCCGGAATAAGCTTATGGGTATCTTCCAGTAACAGGTTAGCAGTGGGGAAACCTATCTTTTTACCTATCTGATTGCCCCTGATTACCTGCCCTGATATCATATATGGTTGCGTGAGTAATTCATTGGCCCGGCTAACATCACCTTGCATCAACAACGATCTTATGACTGTGGAACTTACTTTCTGGCTTCCTACATCTAATGCAGGAATATTGAGTACTTTAAATCCATACTTTTTACCTGAAGCTTCCAATTGTTGCACATCACCTGAACGGTTACGTCCAAAGCCGTGATCATAACCAATCACGACTACTGATGGGTTTAGGAAATTTACAATAAAGCTGATAAATTCATCAGCTTTCATATCAGCAAATTCAGTAGTAAAAGGCAATTCAACGAGATGAGTAATACCCAGACTCTTGATAATTTCCCTTTTTTCATTGCGTGTATTGAGCAAGGAAACTTCCTGGCCTAAGACAATACGCGGATGCGGATGGAAAGTTACCACTACACTATCCGAACCATTAGCCAGCGCTGTTGATACGACTTGTTTAAGTATAACACGATGCCCTGCATGAACACCATCGAACGTACCGACAGTAATTACAGGGCTTTTCAGATTAGCAGGTTTAAAATTATCGGTTATTATTTCCACGAAGGGTTCAAGCTTTAATGAATTCTTTTTCAACCATCAATGCGGCAATCTGTACGGCATTAGTTGCAGCTCCTTTACGTAAATTATCAGCTACAATCCACATATTCAATCCATTCTCAATAGACTCATCCCTGCGTATTCTGCCAACAAACACTTCATCACATCCCTCAGCATATTTGGGCATCGGATAAACCGCCCTGTCAATATCATCCTGTAAAATGACACCCGGGCTTGATGAAAGTATATCAAAAATATCTTCAATATCATAAGGTTTGATGAACTCAAGGTTAACAGATTCTGAGTGTCCGCCTGTTACCGGTACACGAGCAACAGTGGCTGTAATAGCCAGTGAATTGGTATCAAGTATTTTATGGGATTCCTCTACTAATTTAATTTCTTCAGTACTGTAACCGCTGGCTGTAAATGTTCCGCCATGAGGGAAAACGTTCAAATCAATCGGATGAGGATATACTTTAATGCCACTTATCCCCTGGCGTTCATCCATCAGTTGCCTGACTCCTTTGGCACCGGTACCTGTAACACTTTGATATGTGGAAATGACCATTCGTTTTATCTGGTATTTTTGATGCAAAGGGGCAATGGTAATCACTAATTGAATAGTACTGCAATTGGGATTAGCAATCAATTTATGTGAAGACCGGATAACATGTCCATTTACTTCAGGAACAATGAGCGGAATGTCTTCATTCATTCGCCAGGCTGATGAATTATCAATAACTATGCAGCCTTTTTTTACAAATTGAGGAGCATATTCAAGTGATATGTCTGAACCTGCAGAGAATAGTGCGATATCAGGTTTCTGGTTTAGACCATCCTGCATACTGCAAACTTTGAAATTGTTATTATTGAAACTAATATCTCTGCCTATGGACTTTTCAGAAGCAATTGGTATAATCTCATCAATCAGAGATATAGGGATATATTTTCCTTCATTTAAAACCTTTACCATCATGCTACCAACAAGCCCGGTAGCTCCAACAACTGCAATTTTCATTGATGAGATATTTTTAGAGTATTGACTATCAGTATGCTTTGCTTAATTTGTCGCTATTTAACAGTCGCTTTTTTTAGTGCTGTAAAAGTAAATATAAACACGTTCTGTTCGCAACATGATTTTAGTGCATTATGACCGTATTAAAATTTAGTACCTTTAACAATTAATACTTCCAGGTAAATGCGAAAGTTCCTTCTGATTATTCTTTTAATGCCTGCTATTACTTCAGCTCAGATTATGGATGATTTTACAGATGGTAACTTCAATCAGGCACCTGTTTGGCAGGGCCATGAAAGTGACTTTATCATAAATAAACAAAAGCAACTTCAGTTATATGCAACAGAGCAAGGCCTGTCATGTTTGATGACTCCCCTGAATTTTAATGAACTTTATGAATGGAATTTTTGGGTGAAGCTTGCCTTTAGCCCGTCGGACAATAACCAGGCATCTATTTTCCTGGTTTCGGATAGTGAAGATTTATCTGCTTCATGCAATGGTTATTTTATCAAATTGGGTGAAACGGGTTCGGAGGATGCCATTGAGTTATACCGGCAGTACGGAAACTCCACTGTATTAGTGGCCCGTGGAATAAATGGATTATTAAAAGATGCATTTTCAGTAAGAATAAAAGTTACCCGCGATGATGGCCATTGGGAGATTTGGGCTGATTCAACAGGCGGTAAAGACTTCAGGCTTCAGGCAGCAGGTGATGAGGAGTACTGGCAAACATACTCCTGGTTTGGCATTCAATGTAAATACACTTCCAGTAATGCTACTAAATTTTATTTCGATGATATTTATGCCGGGGTACTGCAAGTGGATCATACTGCACCCATTTTACTGGATGCCATGGCTACAAGTGCCTCTAATTTAACCCTTTCATTTAGTGAGCCTATGCAGGATATTGCAGCTTCACAGGCATCTAATTACCAGGTTGACAATGACTTTGGCTCTCCATTGGCAGCGGGTTGTGACCCTTTTGACAAATCACGGGTGCACCTGCTCTTTACCGATGAGTTTATAGAAGGGAAAAACTATCAACTCACGGCTACCAACCTGAAGGATATGGCCGGGAACCCAATGCCCCCTTCTACTGTTGCTTTTTCATACCATTTAGCAGGAGCTTTTAGTGTGGTGATTAATGAAATAATGGTTGATCCTGATCCCACGGTTGCCCTGCCAGGCAGTGAGTATGTGGAATTATTGAACTGTAATGATGAACCTGTAGATTTGACTGAATGGCAATTAACTATTGGAGGGACCGGTAAAACACTTCCGCAAATAATTATCCCGCCACATGGATATCATATTCTAACAGGTACTGGCAATGATTCAGCATTAAGTGTTTATGGCCCTGCAACTGCAATTACAGGACTTTCCCTGCTTAATGAGGGGAATACTATAACCATCAGAAACCGGGATGGTGCAGTAATACATTCTGTAACTTATAGTGATGCCTGGTATAATAATGCATTTAAGGAGGCAGGAGGCTGGTCGCTTGAGCAAATAGATCCTGCTAATCCATGTGGACAATCGGACAACTGGAAGGTTTCATCAGACCCATCGGGAGGGACCCCCGGCAGTATAAATTCAGTTTATTCTTCAAACCCCGATAGTTTAAGCCCATTTATTGAATACCTGGCAGTTGAGGGTGACTCCATAGTACGGATACATTTTAGTGAAGTGATGGATAGTACCGGTTTGTCAGATCCTGCCACTTACTTTGCTGACCAGGGAATGGGCAATCCTGTTAAGGTTGCTTTGTCAGCTCCCGGGTATCATTCTGTTTCCCTTTATTTTGACAAACACTTTTTAGCGGATGTTATTTATCGGCTCACTTTGAAAGGAATCATTAGAGATTGCTGTGGCAATACCATACAAAAAGATATTTATTCCAATTTTGCTCTTCCTTATCCTGTTAATCCGCAGGATCTGGTTATCAATGAACTGCTTAATAATCCACGAGCTACAGGAACAGAGTTTGTTGAATTATTCAACAGATCAAATCATGTTGTTTCATTTAGTAACCTGCGTTTGGCATGTCGGGATGCAACCACCGGCGACATTAAAACACCCTGTATTATTAATGCCGATGGCAGATTGATGTTCCCGGGTGACTATATGGTACTGACAAAAGATCCTTTGTTGGTAAAAGCTGACTACTTTACAGAGAACCCGGGAGCCTTTAACGTTATGCCATCTTTCCCAAGTTTTGCCAACGCTATGGGTACTGTAGTCTTATGTACAGTGGAAGGAACGATCATTGATGAATTTCCTTACAATGAAGACCTCCATTTTGCATTATTGAATTCAACTAAGGGGGTATCGCTTGAAAGGGTTGACTATAACAGGCCGGCCACCGAAGCAGGTAATTGGCATTCGGCAGCTCAGAATGTCGGGTTTGCCACTCCGGGCTATCGTAACTCACAGTTTATGCATGTTGGCGACAGTGATGATGAGGTTGCTATTGAGCCCCAAACTTTTTCACCCGATAATGACGGGTTTAATGACCAGTTGTTTATTATCTGCAAATTTACTGAACCCGGTTATGTAGTAACTATCAGGATATATGATAGTGAAGGCAGGCTTGTAAAACTTATTTCAGGAAATCAGTTGGCAGGAGCTGAAAATATATTCACCTGGGATGGAACCACTGAAACAGATGATAAAGCCCCTGTTGGTATTTATATAGTTTACACGGAAGCATTTAGTTTGTCAGTTAAAATGAAACAGTTTAAACATATAGCTGTACTTGCCGGGAAATAGGAATCAATTATTCATTCCATTGGTCAGTCATTTCAAATTGATTCAACCTACTTGCAGAGAAAAAGGAATAGGGTTATTCGTTTTTTGATGTG
>Ga0172378_10004412_pt1 | contig 13169 bp, 14 predicted proteins | sample GrowelOW332metaG_FD_119755 | JGI IMG/M metagenome (GOLD analysis project Ga0172378, IMG submission 119755) | Groundwater microbial communities from an aquifer near a municipal landfill in Southern Ontario, Canada - Pumphouse #3_1 metaG | ecosystem: Environmental > Aquatic > Deep subsurface >...
CACCTTGCGGTGCCTCGTTACATTGTCGAAGGCGCTCTTTATTCAGCCTTCTAGATTCACCCGGTGACACGGGTGGTTCCCGCAGGGGGAACAACTTCATTAAGCGACTTCGTGTCGCACTTCGATCCAGTTGTTGTCTATAGGTAAATTACCATCATCCAGATAGCGGCAGAGTGCCTGCCAGCGTTTTAGGCTGTAGTTGATCGCCCGGGCGGGTTGGAGAACTCGATGGCACCGTCAGCTGATGTTGGTTGAGCCATTCATATAGTTGTTGCATGACCGGTTGACTATGCTGTTGTCGGTATTCGCAGCGGTCTTCCGCTGTACCATCCGTCTTTTTTCTTAATTCTGCTTCTATCGCATATAATTTCTGAATCAGTACTAATGCCTGTTCAGCGATCTGACTTTTCCCGGTCACATGCAGTTCATGAAATTTACGACGTGCATGTGCCATGCAGCCCACTTCAATGATCTGACCAGATTTAAAGCGTGCTTTATAACCACTGTAATCATCACAGACCAGATAACCCTGCCAGCCTTTCAGGAAGGCTTCAGCATGCTGGCCAGAACGGCTATCCTGAAAGTCATAGATCACCGCCTGAACTGGATTATTCTGTGTGGTGGCATAGGCCCAGACATAACCCTTTTTCGGCTTTTTCTCACCGATCTGCATCACCGTTACTGGCGTTTCATCCGCATGCATCACCTGTTGTTGCAACACTACATGTTTTAAGGCATCTGCCAGGGGTTCAAGTTCAACCCCACAGCGACCAACCCAATCTGACAGAGTGGATCTGGATAAATCAATTCCCGCACGTAGAAAAATCTGGCGTTGACGGTACAAGGGTAAATGATCAGCATATTTCGACACCAGCACATGACTCAGCAATTCTGCACTGGCAATGCCTTTATCAATGACATGGGCAGGCATCGCTTGTTGAGTCAGGATGTCACACTGATCACAGACCCATTTACCACGGATATGTTGTTCCTTATAGAACTGTGCCGGCCTGAAATTCAGTTTTTCACTGATATCTTCGCCGATACGACGCAATGTACAGCCACAGCTGCATTGCGTTGAGGCAGGTTCGTGCTCAATACGGAGGGTTGGCAGGTGATCTGGCAGTGGTCGACGTTTAGGTTTGTTTGCTGTGGCTTTCTGCGCGGATGCATCAGTTTTACCTGCATTTAATCGTTCTAATTCCAGATCAACAGCGGCAATATCTTCTTCGACCGCTTCATCCCACAGATGGATTTGTTTGGCTGTTAAGTGTTCATTCTTCTTGGCGAACTTATGCCGTTTAAACTGCGCAAGTTCATGCTCGTATTTTTGATTGAGAATAGAGAGAGATTTAACTTTAGAATCTAATTGCTGATTGGATACTTCAAGTTGCTGAACTTTGGCATCTAATTGCTGATTGGATACTTCAAGATGCTGAACTTTGGCATCTAATTGTTGTTTATCTTCTGCGAGTTGTTGATGCTGCAGCGCCAACTGTCTGGTGAATTCCAGCAGCTGTTCATGGGTCAGTTGGCTTAAGTCAGGCAGTGTATTCATGACCGCAGTATGCCTGAGGTCATGAATAGAATGAAATAGAACGTTTGGAGGATGGCAGAATGGCCGAGCTTGGTTTAGAGCATAGTCACCACTTGCTGCAATCCAATTCTCTGCCAGGGCAAACCCTGGATTAATGCCTGTAACTGTTCCGGGCTGAGGGCCACGGTTTCACCTTGGTGAACTTGAGCCCAGTGAAATTTTCCCTGTTCCAAACGCCGGGCACACAGCCAGATGCCCAGTCCATCATGCACCATTACTTTCATGCGATGGCCACGTTTATTACAGAACAGGTAAGCGCAATGCGGTTTGATGTAGCCAAAGGCTCTCACCACCTGAGCCATGACAGTATCCATCCCTGCACGCATGTCCATGGGTTGGGTAGCAAGCCAAATTTCTTCGATGCGGATCATTGAGTCAAACCCTGGATCAGCAACAGTAATTCAGTTGCAGACTCCACCGGCCATTCGATTTCGATCATCTGATCCCTTACGGAGCCTTGTTCCTCATGCAGTGGAATCCTGATATGGGCGGTAGCTTTCTTCTCCGGCACAGGTGGTGGAGGTGTTTCTTGTTTAGTTGCGTCAGGTGGCAGAGGTGCTTCTTGTCTGACTGGAGTCGGGTGAAGAATGACGGGAAGAAAGTCGGTCTGTGGACTGGGTGGGCTTTTTAGTGCCGGGACCATTGATCTGGACTGGCGAATCCATTTATGTAGCAGATTGGCATTGACCTGATGTTGCATTGCCACCTTGGCCACCGATGTGTCTGGCTGCAGGCAAAGCTCGACCAGGTGCTGTTTAAAATCAGTTGCGAAGATTCTGCGGGTTCTTTCTGTCGTTTGTTCAGTGTCTATAAAAGTGTCTAAGGCCATAAACATAATGTCCATTTAATAAATAATGGACACTATCGGGATATTGAGAAAATAAGAAAAGTGGGGTTCAGCGGACGCTTACCATATAGCTAATGTTTTATATGACCTTCTCAATCCATGGGGTGTAAGTTCAATATTTAGTTTTTTACATATTTTCTCTAAGCTATCGTAAGGATTGACAATATGACCACATTCAGCACCCTTACTGCTAAATATGAATTTAGAATCAGAATTTTTCCTTAGTTCTAAAAATAGGCTTTCAACATATGCCGTCAGAGGAATTAGGCGACCTTCATCTTCAATTTTATCTCTAATTTTTGCTGTTTTCCATCGAAAATCGACATCTGTCCATTTTAATGAAAGTAGCTCATTCTTTCGGCAACCAGTGATTAAACTACATATTAAAAAAATCGCAATTTTTCTACTGGTTAACTTATTTACCTCTTCAAACTGAAGATCCAACCGTTTTAGCTAAAGCTACAAAAGAATACGCGAGTATGAGTGATATTGAATATCGAATGATCAAAGGGACAGATGCCGATGCTCATCTTTATCAGCATTTGATTGCTGGAGGGAATGTGGCGGAAAAAGCCGGGAATCTTCTTAGTTAAATAAAAGAGGCCGTGGCAAATGCCACGGTCTCTTTTATTGTATATGGGTAAATCAGGGTAAATAAAATTTTAAATAATACTGATAATTTAAAGGGTTAATCGCTGAGTTAAATTGCCACCACCTCAAAAATGATAAGAAACTTTATTCAACTATCTTCGAGATAACACTGTAATCTTTAATCCTGTAGGTAAATTCGGTTCAAATTGGACGGCGTAAGCATATTGTTGCAGCATCATCTTGACCAAAGACAACCCTAAACCATGACCTTTTTGTTGTGCTGACTTGCGCCAGAAACGTTGCCCCAAATACAGAATATCTTCAGCATTTAAATGTGTACCATTATCTTGAATGCAAAACGTATTTTCCTGCATGCTCACCTCAATCACATCAGCGTTTGCATGTAATAAGGCATTTTCAAGTAGGTTTTTAACAACGGCATATAAGACAAATTCAGGTAATGCTAAATCACCAAGACTGTGCCAATCGACTTGAATTTTAGAGGTTGCTTCAGGATAAATGAGCGCTAAATCATGAATTACCTGAGCAACAACAGGTTTAATTTGAATGCTTGCTGTGATTTGTTCAAAAGATTGATCGGTATTCGACAGCATTAGTAATTGTTCAAGTAATTCAGAATAACGATGAATACTTTGATTGGCTTGATCTAAACGCTGTTGCAATTTGGCATTGCCGTCATTTTGTGCCATCAGTTGTGCCAATTGCACATTGGTTTTAATTGCAGTTAAAGGACTGCGTAATTCATGTGCCGCATATGCACTAAAGACTTTTTCATTTTCAAGGCTTTGATGCAGTTTATGGACTAAGCGATTCGCATTTTGCACAAAAGGGTAGATCTCTGAGGGCATGGTATTGGCATCTAAGCTTGTGAGATATTGGCTTGCTTCATTGAGCGATAAATTTGACTGACTTAAATGACTAGCAACCTGATCCAAGGCTCTAAATTCCCGACGAATAATCAAAACAATTAAGCCGATGCACAACAATAATGACAAGGTCAGCGGAATTAAGACCGATTGCAAAATTTGTTTCAGTAAAGATTCTCGCAGAAACATACGCTCTGCAGCTACCACTTGAATCTCACCGCGACGCAATACATAACTGCGCCATTGTGTCTCACCTTGTTGCCAAGTACTAAAACCAACCGCTTGCTGACTTAAATCTTTCGGTGCACCGCGTGTTTTGGCAATCACATGCTGTCCTACACTAATGTCAGAGCTAAATAAAGATACTTCGCAAGCGATCAATTGTTCTTGATCGGTGGAAAGAAGTTGTTGAGCTAAGGTAGACTCATCCAAACTTTGTAGTGGTAATTGTTGAATCAGCCGTGCCACCATTTGTGCGGAGGCATGCAGACGTTGATCTAAGGTGTCCTGTAGACGTTTTTGTAAGTCGATATACAGCCAAACGAACACCACACTCCATAAGCCGATCATCACAGCCAAAAGACTACTGACCAAGCGCCATTTTAAGCTGTGTGATTTTTGCATGGAATTGACTCAGCAATTTTAAACATATAACCGACACCCCGAATGGTCTGAATATAGTCCGCATTCAATTTTTGCCTTAAGTGATAAATATGGACATTCAGGGCATTACTTTCAATGCTATCTTGAAAGCCGTATAACTTATCTAACAGCACTTCATTTTTGAGCACTTGATTTGGATGGCTCATCAAGGTTTCAAGCAAACTGTATTCACGTCGTGAAAGCTGAATCATTTGATCTTGATAATGGACTTCTTGAGTGTCTTTATTGAGCTTTAAGTAGTCAAATTGAATGACATTCGATGAAAAACCGCGGTGACGTCGGGTGAGTGCATGAACCCGTGCAATTAGTTCATCCAGTTCAAAGGGCTTGGTTAAATAGTCATCGGCACCGACATTTAAGGCCTCAACACATTGCTGGGTCTGTAATCGTGCGGTTAAAACCAAAACAGGAACATGAATGTGATCTCTGCGCCATGATCGCAGTAAGTCTAAACCATCTTGATCCGGTAGGCCTAAATCCAGCAAACATAAATCGACTGCACTGTGACGGATAAAATAATCTGCATCACGCGCATGACTCACATGTTCTACTGAAATATTTAAAAAATCCAAAGTGGCACAAATACTCGAGGCAATATATGGATCATCTTCAACCAAAACAACAAACATAGCGTTTTCCTGACTTCCTGCCTGTATTTTATAAATGATTTATCTTGTTAATGCTCCCTTAATTTATGCTTTTGCATAATCAACCAAAATAGATTTAAGTCGGGTATTAAGGTCATCTATGCGTATAGGGTTAGCAGGGCTGTGTGGAATGTTCAGCATTTTGAGTATGCAAAGTGCATCCGCTGATTTTTTACCCCCTGATCAAGCATTTTCTTTTCAGGCTGTATCCACAGCTCAAGACCAAGCCAGTTTCACGTGGCGTATTGCTGATGGATATTATCTATATCATGATCAGCTTAAAGTCATTGAAAATGGCAAAGCATTATCACTGCAACTGCCTCGTCCACAGCAAAAAGATGACCCCAATTTCGGCATGACTGAAGTACATTATGGGCAAGTGCAAGCGACTGTCGCTATGCAACCAAATCAAAGCTATAAAATCGAATGGCAAGGCTGTGCCGAAAGTGGCTTATGTTATCCAGTACAGCGTACTGCCATTCACACCGATGCAGATGTCTTACTGCCGGCAAGCAAGCTGAGTCAGCAAAGCACAACCCAAAAGAAATTATTAGATGCCGTTACATCGTCGTCGTTACCCAATACTACAATACCAGTAGAACTACAGGCAAAAAACACTGAAACTGCAACAGCTGTAACGCCAGCCAATACAGCAGAAGTTAAAGAGGATGAAAATGGCTTAAGTCCCTCTTCTGAAGTGACTGCTTTCATAGAACTTAGCGAAGCCAGTGCACCAGAGCTAGAGGATGCCTTGATGATGCAAGCAAGTTCTGAATCTGTGACTATAACGAATGCTGAACAGCGTACGAAGCAGGCCGATTGGAACAACGACCAGTACTTCTTTTATTTACTTTCAACAGACAATATTGCAGTGAATCTGATCATCTTTTTAGGTTTAGGGGTATTGCTCGCATTCTTACCTTGTTCCTTACCATTGATTCCGATCTTATCCAGTATTTTAGTGCAACGTCATCGTGGCTATCGTGCCGGCATGATTGCTGGTGTCTTTGTGGTCGGAATGGCATTGATTTATGCCTTGATGGGTTTAGCTGTGGCAGGACTCGGCTATAACTTCCAACGTTGGTTACAAAGTCCCATCTTTATTGGGGTGTTTGCCGTGATGTTCGTGCTGTTTGCATTGAATTTATTTGGCGTATTCCAGTTGTCTTTACCACAAGGTGTATTACAGCGTTTAGATCAATGGCAACAACGACAAAAAGGTGGAACCTTATGGGGTTCATTCATTATGGGCATGATCTCTGCGCTAATCGTCGGACCCTGTATGAGTGCGCCATTGGCAGGGGCTTTGCTGTTTGTTGCGCAATTGCCTGAACCGTGGATGGGGGCTAGTTACCTGTTTATTCTAGGTCTAGGTGTGGGCTTACCATTGTTGATTGCCTGTGTGTTTGGTGCACAGTACTTACCCAAACCGGGCGTGTGGATGGATCGTCTGAAATTCACTTTCGGTTTTGTCATGCTGTTGTTGGCGGTGTATTTTCTGCGTCCTTTACTGCCGAGTGTGGTTTATTTGATGTTGATGGGACTCTTATGCATTAGTATCACGGTTTACATTTTATGGAAGATACGTCCGCATATTTTGCAAATGCCGATGCAACTGCTGTTGATTGCTATGAGCTTAGCGACCGCAATATCGGGTGGATGGTATGTCACGCAAGCATGGTCACAACTGAATACGACACAAGCCACAACATTAGTCGCATGGCAAAAAGTACGTACCCAAGCTGAGCTTGAACAGGCACTCAATAAAGTCAAAGGACAAGCAGTGCTCATAGATGTGTATGCCGATTGGTGTGTGGCTTGTCAGCCGATTGAAAAAGAGGTGTTACCTCGTGCCGATGTACAAACAGCTTTAGATGCTGTTGCTCGAATCAAACTCGATTTAACCGAATATGAAGCAAGTCAAGATATTGTGCTGAAAGACTGGCAGATTTTAGGACCTCCAACCATGATTTTCTTAGATGTACAGCATCAAGAACAGCGTAATCTACGTTTGACGGGTACCTTTAGTGCAGCGCAACTCTTGAGCCGATTAAACCGAGGTACACCGCCATGATTTCGAATGAAGCACTGCATCTTGGACCCTTGATGTTGCCATGGGCATTGTTATGTTTGGTGTTGGCTTTGCTGATCACTGCCATGGTTGGACGAAAAATCGGGCAACAAGCACAGTGGTCAACCGAAATCCAACAGCGTTTCCAAGATTCGATTTGGAGCAGTGTTTGGATCGGATTACTCGGTGCACGCTTGATCTTTATTGGATTGAATATGGAGTCTTATCTCGCATCGCCCATTGATATGCTGAAAATTCAAGACAAAGGTTTTCATCTAATAGGCGGTGTGCTGACAGGAAGTGCGTGGTTTTGGTGGAAAAACTCAGCCATGACAAAAAAAGCCAAGGCCATTTTATTACTGATCTTTGTCATGCTTATGGGGGTAGGATGGACAGTACAAAAAATCATGTATCAAGATAGCCATTATCCAAGTTTGAGTTTTCCAAGTCTGAAGCTTGCCCATCAAGATCCGTCAGAAATCATTGCGCTAAAACAATTTCAAGGTCAGCCCACGGTTGTGAATTTATGGGCGAGTTGGTGTCCGCCGTGTCATCGTGAAATGCCTGTATTACAGCGTGCGCAGGATCAATATCCTGAGGTGCATTTTGTCATGCTCAATCAAGGGGAAGAGGTCGATACCGTCCGTGCTTATCTCACAAAACATCACTTCAGTTTTAAACACGTTCTGCTAGATGTGCAGGGTGAAATGCCACAAGCAGTGAACAGTTTAGGTTTACCCACTACCTTATTTTTCAATGCACAAGGTCAGTTGATTGCGCGTCATCAAGGCGAACTCAGTCAAGCGATGTTGCAACAATACTTAAAGAAAATGAATCCATAAATTGATCATAGGATATGCATCATGAATACTTTACTTAAAACCAGTTTACTTATCGGAACACTGTTGACGGTGGCATGTGGTGTCAGTGCCAATCCGAATGCCATTAAAAAACAACTCGAAAAAGAAGGCTTTCAATTTGTCAAACCAATTCCTGCACCTGAAGGTTTAACGGGTTGGGTGGGGCATGAAGACCAATATTCCAATACCGTTTTTATTTCCAATGATGGCAAGTATTACATCAAAGGCGAGTTGTTTGATGCCCAAGGAAATAGTCTTTCCAACAGCCAAATTGAAACGCATATGAAAAAAGCCATTTTAGATAATGTATGGAAAACATTAGAAGATTCAACCTGGATTCAAGATGGCAAAACCGATGCGCCACGTATTGTCTATGTATTCTCAGATCCCAATTGCCCGTATTGCCATAAATTTTGGCAAGAAGCACGTCCTTGGGTAGAGTCAGGCAAGGTTCAATTGCGTCATGTTCAAGTGGGTGTGATTCGTGAAGAAAGCCGTGCTCAGGTGGCAACTTTACTGATGTCAAAAAATCCAACAGCGGTATTTCATGATATCAATGTCAATCGTGGCAAAAAGCGCCTTAAACCAGCAGAAAATATTCCTGTAGAGATAGCAGAAAAAATTGATTTTAACCAAAATTTAATGGGCAAATATGGTTTCTTCTCAACACCATCCATTGCTTGGCGTGATAGCAAGGGTAACTTCCAGTCTGCACAAGGGATGCCGAGTGATCTCAAAGAAATCTTTGAAAAATAAGTAAAATAGATGCTCACCAAGCCAACACAATAGCCCGTCTAAGATCATGCTAAGCTCAACATCAACCACTTAAACATCAGGGGGCACAATGTCAAATTTACAAGATGCACGGGTATTGTTTGCTTTGGAACGTACGGCATTGGCATGGAATCGCAGTGGTTTAGCGCTGATAGCCTTTGGTTTTTTGATTGAAAAATCAAATGTATTGCTACAACTACTGCACTCTGAGCAATATCAGCACAAAATTATCTATGGACAGTGGCTGGGCATTGCCGTGATTGTGTTTGGTTTATTGGTGAACTTTGCCTCAATTTTGCAATATCGTCGAGGGTTGCGCTCATTAACCGAACAAGAATTAATTGAGGATTATCAGACCCAACATCCCGTATGGCTGAATTTATTTACCATGCTGACCGGGTTTTTACTGATCATCTCATTTTGGATTTACTAAACTTGGCTGAGCTTCCAGACAAGAGGGCATGCACAAAAATGTTTATTCCTGGCAGTACAATTGATACAGCGTTTGCATAATGCCCAGCACTTTAGGGTCTGCTAATTGATAATAAATTTGTTTGCCTTCGCGACGTGTCGAGACAATTTTATTGTTCCGTAAAACGGTCAATTGTTGTGACAGAGTCGGCTGATGAATATCGGTACATTCCTCAATTTGCTGAACATTCAATTCGCCATGGATCAATACACATAAAATTTTTAATCGGTCAGGATTCGATAACACTTTCAAGCAATTGGAAACGGTATCGACCTGCGTAAATTCAATTTTTAAGTTATCGATTGTGATGTTCATAACGTCTAACCTGAATGAGAAAAAGCAAAGGGAGAAAAGTATGTCGAGATAATAACATAAAATGACTTGATTAATATACAAACTTATATAATATAAGTTTAAATATTATTTATGGCGCGTTAACTATGCATGATTTTGTAACAGCGTTTCTTGGCGGTACCCTGTTAGGCATTGCAGTAGTAGGGTATCTGTATGTGAATGGTCGTATTGCAGGCATCAGTGGTTTGATTGCGCAGGTACTGAATCCACAGACGATTTTTAAAACGCCTGCAGTGTGGTTTCTTTCAGGCTTGATCATCACGCCATTTATTTATGGTCTTTTTGTACAACCAGAGATTATCGTGTCTGCTAGCCCAATAATGATGATTATTGCTGGTTTACTGGTGGGTTTTGGTACCCGCTTAGGTTCAGGTTGTACCAGTGGTCACGGTATTTGTGGGATCAGCCGATTATCTAAACGTTCCATCATTGCCACCATGACTTTTATGTTCGCAGGCTTTGTGACTGTATATATCGTTCGTCACTTGATTGGAGCATTCTAAAATGAAAAACGTTTTGGCTTTTGTATTTGGTTCGCTCTTTTCAGTGGGCTTGATGTTCTCAGGGATGTCTAATCCGCAAAAAGTCATTGACTTTTTAGATCTATTCGGCAACTGGGACGCGAGTCTTGCTTTTGTCATGATAGGCGCAATTACAGTGGCATTTATACCATTCCAAAAAGCGGTGCGTAGTAGTACGCCAACCACAGTATTTAATGAACCGATTGATTTACCACGTAACAATAAAATTGATGTAAAACTGATTACAGGTGCGTTAATGTTTGGTGCAGGCTGGGGTATTGCTGGTGTTTGCCCAGCACCAAGTTTCACTTTAATTGGTTTAGGGTATTATCAAGTGCTGTATTTTATTGTTGCCATGCTTGCAGGTGTATTGATTCACCGTAAATGGTCAGGAGCTTAACCATGCAACGCCCGATTGTTCAGGATTTTTTTGACCAAGCGACTAATACCTTTAGTTATGTGGTGAGTGATCCAGCGACCAAGCACTGTGCCATCATTGACAGTGTCTTGGACTATGATGCGTCTTCTGTAACCACCTCAACGATCCATGCTGATCAAATCATTGCGTATGTTAAAACACAAGATTTGCAAGTGGAATGGATTTTAGAAACCCATGTACATGCCGATCATTTGACTGCCGCGCAGTATTTAAAGTCGGTATTGGGTGGCAAAATTGCCATGAGTCATCATATTGCGTTGGTACAAGAGACCTTTAGTGCCATTTATAACCTAGACATCAAGCAGTTTAATGCTCAGCAACAATTTGATTATATATTTGATGATCATGAATATTTTCATATTGGTGAGCTCGAGGCATATAACATCCCAACACCGGGGCATACGCCGGCATGTTTAAGTTATGTCGTGGGTGACGCCGTGTTTGTCGGTGATACTTTGTTTATGCCGGACTATGGTACCGCACGTTGTGATTTCCCACGGGGTAGTGCAGACACCTTGTTTGATTCGGTGCAAACCCTGTATCAATTGCCAGAAACGACTCGCGTATTTTTGTGTCATGATTATTTGCCAAAGACGCGTGATGAATATCACTGCCAAACCGATATCCAAACCCAAAAACAGCACAATATTCATATTCATGAAGGCACCACTAAGGCTGAATTTGTTCAGATGCGTAATCAGCGCGATGCTACCTTGAGTATGCCTAAACTGATTTTGCCTTCGATTCAAATCAATATGCTTGCAGGGCATTTTCCTGAGCCTGAAGCAAATGGCGTTTCTTATCTGAAGTTGCCATTGAATTTCTTTAAAGCATAAATAATTGTAACTACAATTATTTATGCGCAGATTACATCTTTATCTTAAATATTCATATTTATATCTTTAAAGTGAATATTCACTTTTAAGATCGTATTTTTTTAGCTATATTAGTTCTATAAAGCTGACTTGAGTCCTCGGATTTCAAGCCACCATTGCTTTTCTAAGCATATTGCTTGTGTTGGTATACGTTGAGAGAATATGTTGCTCAGACAGAGTGGACTGTGTCTTGCAATTGCGACCTTACTTTTGCAAATCGCAGTATATTTACAACCACTATTACCCGAAGAATTTCAAATTGCTCCGGTGTGTCTGTCTATTACACATAATTTATTGTCCCCAGAAAAACACCAACACATTCACCAAACCTATCATGAACTGGTGCATCATCTGACTCACGATCATCATCATGAGCACGATGATCATAATGGGCAAAACCACCAATGCCAGTACTGTAAAGTCTATGGTGATGTGGTCCTTCCTTTTGATTTTAATCTGCACGAAATTATCGATAGAATTCAGGTTCGATTGACGTCTTATCAAGACGCTTTTCGGCATGTCTATTTTTCGCTGCAAAGGCTTTATCTACTGCCCCAAGGGCGAGCCCCACCTTTAACACTTTAGAACTGGTTTTGTATGGAAGTTTTTAATCGAACTTCATAGATTAACGTTATAGAGTGTAATCACATGAATTTAATTTTTTTGTTGTCTGTTGACCGCAGACAGAATACGTTCGTCTGTCGAAAAAGCGTAGAGATACAGTTTACTGACAGAGCTCAACAGGCTTGCAATAGTGTAAACAAGTCTTCGGTTCTAGACTTAAGTTTGAACCGCAATCACCACACAATTTCACAATAAGGTGACGACATGGATTTAGGTTTAACAGCGCTCGAATTGGCGCGGATTCAATTCGCTTTTACAGTTTCGTTTCATATTATTTTTCCTGCCATTTCAATTGGACTTGCAAGCTTTCTTGCTGTTCTAGAGTGGCGATGGCTAAGAACCAATGACCCTCTGTACCGCGATTTATTCCAATTTTGGATCAAGATTTTTGCATTATCGTTCGGGATGGGCGTGGTCTCTGGCGTAGTAATGAGTTACCAATTTGGCACCAACTGGAGTGAATTTTCCCGTATTGCCGGGAGTGTTACAGGGCCTTTACTTAGTTATGAAGTGCTCAGTGCATTCTTCTTAGAAGCTGGCTTTTTGGGCATCATGTTGTTTGGTTGGGGGCGGGTCGGACCCAAAACCCATTTCTTTGCTACCCTTATGGTGGCGATCGGCACCTGTATTTCCATGTTTTGGATTTTATCGTCCAACAGTTGGATGCAAACCCCACAAGGCTTCACCTTTGAAAATGGCATTATCGTGCCGCAAGATTGGTTTGCAATTGTCTTTAACCCGTCCTTTCCATACCGTTTAGCGCATATGGCATTGGCAGCTTTCTTGGTTTCAGGTCTATTGGTTGCTGCCACTGCAGCTTGGCATTTACTCAAAGGTCGTCGTGATGCCTTGGTAAAAAAATCATTTTCCATGGCCATGTGGATGATCTTAGCGCTTGCGCCACTGCAAATGTTTGTCGGTGATTTACATGGTCTAAATACCTTAGA
>Ga0172378_10004413_pt1 | contig 13167 bp, 12 predicted proteins | sample GrowelOW332metaG_FD_119755 | JGI IMG/M metagenome (GOLD analysis project Ga0172378, IMG submission 119755) | Groundwater microbial communities from an aquifer near a municipal landfill in Southern Ontario, Canada - Pumphouse #3_1 metaG | ecosystem: Environmental > Aquatic > Deep subsurface >...
GAATTAGTTGAAACTGCAAGAATTGATACAATTGCGAAAAATATTGCAAAAATCGTTTCTGCATGCAAATTAGAAAATCCGCAAATTTACATGGAAGGCTGTGCATTGCGGGCATTGGGAAAAGTTGAGAGTTTATTTGCTTTGAATTTTTTGATAAGAATTAGAATTCAAGAAACTTTTGAGAAAAATGAAAATTACCGGCTTTTTATAAAATCTCCATCTGAGAACAAAAAACATTTCTCCGGGAAAGGGAATGCCTCAAAAGAATTAATGGTTTCTACGTTCTTAAAACAACGCCCGGAGTTCTCTGGTGTAAAAGCTAAGTGGTTGGATGATATAGCGGATGCGTATTCTTTTTGCCAGTATTGAAAATAATTTATATTTTTTGTTCTAATTCGGGAAAGAACAATATATATACATGTAAGAAATAACGACAGTAGTCTAATGGGAACAAGCGTTTGATACTGTTTGAAATTGAAAGAGAGTAATCGTGAGTAGAATTCAAATATATCAAGTCAACGCAAAAACACGCTGGAAGGTAGCAAGTTCGTGATAATTTCGCGACGGGCTTGAAAATGCGCCAGATATATTTACAGGTTCGAATCCTGCCTGCCGTTTGGATAGTTCATCTGAGTATATGATATTAATAAACTGCTCTAAAATTTGTCGTCCAACTAAATTTCAGGTCGCTCCGGAATAGGACGTTACACAAAGAGAGTCCGTCTGCGTGTAAAGATTTCTCAACAGAGAACAAATTTTATTTTTTTAAATAGTTGCCGGTTGGCGTAGTAGCATAAGGGTATATGCCTCGTAATTGTACGGGAGATTGATAGTTCGAGTCTATCCTACGTTTAATCAAAACCGTCAGCTTTTTGCAAAAATGTTAATTTGACATAGTAGCATAAGGGTATATGCCTCGTAATTGTACGGGAGATTGATAGTTCGAGTCTATCCTATGTTTAATCAAAAATTGACAGTTTTTGCGGCAAGGGTTAAGGAGCGTTTCCTTGTAAAAAAGAAGTTCCGATATGCTTTATTAGCTCAGTTGGTTAGAGCATCTGACTGTTAATCAGAGGGTCGCAGGTCCGATTCCTGCATAAAGCGCGCCATTTATTGTTCGCTATGAGGAGAACAATTAATAGTCCTAATGACGTGCATTACTTTCGGTGTTATTGCACAGGACCCACGCGGAAATCATCGAATCAAGGGTTAAGGAGCGTTTCCTTGTAAAAAAGAAGTTCCGATACAGGGTGTAATTTAAGGAAAATATTCTTTTTATTATAGAAAGAAAAATGATGGTATCGTAGTCCCTTCACCCTACAAATTTTAAATAAAAACAATATGATACGATTGGTTGGTGATTTTACAAGAATTTTGACTGACAGCGGGTGCTTTAAAAATAAAATTTTAGAGTCAACCTTTACGAACTCAGATGATTTCGGTCGGTTTAAACTGATTGAGAATATTTTGAAAAATACTGATCAGAAAAATCCGGTTTTTACAAAAGAATTGCTAGAAAGCTTGCAGGACTGTATCCGAAAAAATCCAAAGTCTTTTAAATTGGCCAGTTACATGGTTAAATTCAACGATTTAAAAAAAGATTTTGTGCAGCAAAAAGATTTTGAAGAACTCTGTGACGCGTTGCCATTGAGCGAAGAGAATTTGTGTCAGGCTATTGATGCCGGGGTGTTTCAAGATTATAAACAGGAAATGCCGGAATTGCAGGCTACTCAGGTATGTGATAATGTGGCGGTGCAAGTAGAAAAAAACAAACCTATTTATGTGCTGGCAATTAAAGATTATGCGCAAGAAGAGCACCCTATAATAATTTACAACGAAAATCCGTTTGTAATGATAAATGGAGGCTTAGAAATCTTAGACGTCTCTATATCTGATGACGAATTGCAGTTATCGAAAATTATTCAGACTTGTGAGAATTGCCCGGAAAATGTGAATCAAAGCGTATTTACTATTCCCGGTGGCGAGAAAATAACTGTTGATTTCAGAAACGATTATGTGATTTACAAATCGCAGTGCTGGACAAAAAAGGAATTGGATGAGTTGATTTCATTAAAAAGTCCGGTATTGGATATTTGCAGAAATTTACTGAGCAACAAAGATAATATTATGGAAATTACGGATTTTGTCTGTAAATTTGTTGTTGACTTTGAAGGAAATTTACTGCATGGAGAATGCGCGCGTCTAAATAATTCCAGAGTCTATGGTACTATCCGTTTTAATAAATCATTATATCATATAACAATGAGCTTAAATGAGTTTGTTGATTATTGCAAAGATTATTTTGATTTCGATGTATGTGACGTTCTTCGTAACGGATTTATGAATTTAATTAATGCGGACGATGCGTTTTTAGATGCGAATTATAAGCAACCAGAAGCTACGAAACATAATGAGTTCACTCCGCAAGAAAAATTCATTATTGATAACTATGGTATGGGAGCATATCACAAAGTCAAACAAGTTCTGGACGAATATAAGAAAAATAACAATATTTAATTTTACATAAAAAAATGAAAAAGATTTGTTTGTTGATGGGAATTTGTGGTGCTTTATTTTTAGCATCTTGTAATGGTTCTGAGAAATCTGTTGCTGCCGGTAATGATACTATCGGTGCTGATACAGATTCTGTTGCTGTGGATTCTTTAGTTCCAGATTCTGCCGTTGTTGATACTTTAAATAAATAACAATGATAACACAGAACAGATTCGGATATAGTGATGAACGGACAACCGCTATTCCGTCAACACCGAGCTTCCGCATTCCAAGAAATTCAATGAATTCAGAAGAGTCACAAAATGATAAAATTCTTGCATTTATCGGATTTTTAGAGGGCTGTAAAGCGAAATGTAAAAACTTGCATTGGGCCGCCTGTAAAATGAATATTCACAAGGAATTGGATTCTTTGCTGGACGAAATAGGAGAGTACCAGGACACTATCGCTGAGGATTCTATGGGAATATATGGCAAAATGGCACCGAATGCAATATGCCCCGAAGATATTGATGCTAATGAGCCTTGTTTGTTCTTAGAAATGTTACTCAGCGAAACAACGGAGTTCTATAAAGAATTGGAAGGTGACGTATTACTTTCGGGTATAAAATCGGAAACAGAAACGTTTATTCACACTTTAAACAAAGAAAAATATTTATTCAGCCTTTGTGACTGCTGCAAATAATTTAAAATAAAAAATCCCGCAAAGAAATCAAAAATCTTTGCTGGATTTTTGTTCTAAAAATAAATTATATACTATATATAAGTACAGGAAATGGGTCCTGATATTAAAAAAATAGTAAAATGGAAAAAAATTATTCGTTCAAGATTGCAGTTAAAGATAGAATTTTATCATTGGATGTAATTTATCCGGGGTGTGGAGATACATCAATATTTTATAAGAAACTCGCAAAGGGAGAAGTTGCCCCGGTTCAAATGGTCCTTCATAAAAAGGACTTCACCGATTCAGAAATGGACTCGTTTATTTCGGACGTAGAGTTCGATAACGAATGTATTTATTTAGTCGTGGGAATTGAATATGAAATGCGTGATGATAGCTTTGTCACAAAATTACAGAATTATAAAAACTATCTGTTTCAGGTAGTAAAAAGAGAGAACGGAATCGCCATTGTAACTGTAGGGCAAGGTATGGGGAAAAACTTCATTCCTTACGAAGAGGACGTATTATTTGTACAAGATCAGGACGTGGAAGAGTTTCAGTATGACAGAAATTTTGCCGGAAAGTTACATACTGTTGCCACCGCGGCGCATAATTGCTTTCAGGTAGAGAAAGGAAATGATTGCGCTACGGATTTACAGTTTTGTGAGCATTTGCTGGCATTACATCATTATTCCCCATTTGAATTCGCGGCAATTAATATTCCGAGCTCTGTATTTAGCACACAGATAAAAAAGGGACCCGGAAAATTCTGGGAATCTGAAAAATTCACATTAGTGACTTACAGATATTTGATTGAATCTTGCAATTATTCATTGGAAGCTATTGCAAAAATGGAAGAGCAATTTTCTAAAGAACAACAGGCAGCAAGAAACTTGCGAATTTTCAGAATTATAACGGACCGGGCAACAATGACCCAGATAGTTCGCCAGCGTTCATTATCTTTCTGCGTGGAATCTCAAATATACTGTTCCTATAAAACGAATATTGTGTATATCAATCAAGAAGGAATGGAGAATCCGATTTTATACAAAGCCATTTTAAATTCAGAAAAAGCGTATCACGAACTAATCGCTGAGGGAAATCCGGGAATGGTTGCAAGATTGGTTCTGCCAAATTGTGCAAGGTCAATTATGTATGTTGCCGGAACGGATAAAGATATTGAGAAATTTATTCAAGACCGCTTAAATTTATATACAAAGAATGTTATTCACCCGATTTCCGTTATTGCTGAGAAAATGATGGACAAAGAATGTTGATGACTTTTCGTATTATATAAGTAATCAAAAAAAAAATGAAAAATCAAAGACTTATAGAAGCGTTGTCTGATATTGATGATAATTGCAGCACAATAGAGCAAAGAAGAGCTTTCAGACAACTTTGCGAAAGCTTAGATGCTAATAAAACTACTGTTCAACCAAAAGACAAAAAAAGACTTGCTAAGATTATAAATAGTACAATAAAGAAACAAGGAAATAATTGTGACTTGAATTTTATTGATACTAGTAAGATTAACGATATGAGCGAATTATTCAAGAAGTCTGACTTTAATGGCGATATATCGAAATGGGACGTTAGTAATGTAACAAACATGAACAGCATATTCTGTGATTCCAAATTTGAAGGAGATATATCGAAATGGGACGTAAGTAATGTAACAGACATGCAATATATGTTTGGTTTTACAACATTTAATGGAGATATATCCGATTGGGACGTGTCTAACGTAACAGACATGAGTCGCATGTTTGTGAGCGACCGCATGTTTAATGGAGATATATCTAAGTGGAATATGAGTAATGTTATATATGTAACGAATATGTTTAAGGGTTCTGGATTTAAAGGGGATATATCCGATTGGGACTTGAGTAACATATTGGCTTCTGGCCCATTAAAGGTCCCATATCGCTTGCTTTCCAACAGAGCGATTAAAGAAGAACTTGGATTAAAATAATCGATGTAATCCGCATGCTTGAGCACGTAAAATTGGAAAAACAGAAAATAATAATCATTAAAAAATCTCAAAGAACTAAAAATTCTTTGAGATTTTTTTTTCTGCAGTTCTAATTATTGATTTTATTCTATATATAAATGTAAGAAAAAATAGAAAATAGTATGGTTACATTCAAAATAGACGGATTGAAGCTGACAGTTGATTGCGCAGGTGACTTTAAAGCATACAATATATTAGATAGTATGCTAAATTTGGAAGCCCGCCCGGTCGGAAAGCAGTTTTTTAAGAAATATGATCGGGAAATATTTTTTAAAGGGACCACCGGATATACATTCATCGGTCACCTCCCGAGAATTATAGACTGGCTGCAGAACAACAAAATTCCTTTTCAGATTGCAGGGCTCGACGAAACAATTCCGTATGATGCGGTACAAACGTCAATGAAAGTTTTCCCGCAAGTTCAAGGAACTTCTGAGATTTCACTGAAAAAAATCATTGGCAGCTGGAATCTTTCTATCACACCAAGGGACTATCAAATAGATGCTGCTAAGAAAATTATTAATTGTGGACGTTGCGTTTCTCAGATTGCAACAAGAGCTGGAAAGACACTTATTGCCTATATTGTATTTAGATACCTTTTGGAGCACACAGTTGCAAAGAAAATTTTAATGGTTGTCCCTTCAGTATTATTAATGAAACAAGCGAAATCCGACTTCGCAGCGTACGGTGATTCATTCCGGGTCACTGTGTTGGGGGCCGGTAGCAAAGATATTCCAGATGATGCGCAAGTTGTTGTTGCAACTTACCAAACTATGACGAAAATAGTAGGAACTGTAGGATGTCCGGTATTTAATGCGGTTCTGATAGATGAATGCCACAATGCGAGTAACGCATCAATTCAACGAATCCTGGAAAGCGATGCCGCGAAATTCGCAAGAAACACTTTTGGATTTACCGGAACGTTCCCAGAGGAAATGACCATTGCAAGGAATCAATGCTGCAAATATTTGGGGACGATTGTTAATACAATACAATCCGATGAGTTGATAGATGATGGATACCTGCGTCCTTACGAATATACGCAAATAACCGTTCCGAACAAGGTGTCTGATACAGACAGGCTGAATATTTACAATAAGGTACTATTTGGAGCAAAAGAACAATTGTATAGCACAAACATTATAGAACTGCAGGACAGAGTTTCTGCGGATACGACAAAAGTTTTTAATGTTGAAAAATTATTATCGCAGGTCAATCCAACTCACTATGATGCAATTGTTGAACAGATAAGTAATAGATCAGGAAACGGAATTGTATTCGCAAATACGATTTCATATTTGAAAAAATTACATGTTGAATTGTCAAAACAATTTCCCGGATCAACCGTCCTGTTACTATATGGAAGCACACCGGCAAAAGAGCGGGAGGAAATACTTGCAACGATAAACAGAGCAGATAGCACAAACGTAATTCTTGTTGCATCATATAAATGTGTCGGGACAGGACTTACATTTAAGAATATCGATTATGCAATATCTGCGGAAAGTTTCAAATCTGCAGTTGTTAATGGGCAGGCACTTGGCAGAGGCCTTGGAAAATATGATAAGAAAATACCGTTTGTTTATTATGATATTATTGATAATTTTCGGACAAAAATGATTATTCGCCAAGGTTATGCAAAAAAGAAAAAGTACGTCAAGTAAAATTTTTGTATTATATAAGTAATCAAAAAAAAAATGAAAAATCAAAGACTTATAGAAGCGTTGTCTGATATTGATGACAATTGCAGTACAATAGAGCAAAGAAGAGCTTTCAGACAACTTTGCGAAAGCTTAGATAATAATGAAACAACAGTTCAACCAAAAGACTATTATGAGCTTATTGGTATTATTGATGAACAGATACAGAAAAATGGCTGGGAGTGTGACTTAAACTTTATTGATGTTAGTAAAATTGATACCATGAGCTATCTATTTAGCGATGGTGACTTCCGTTCTAATTTTAAAAAATTTAATGGAGATATATCTAAATGGGATACAAGTAACGTTAAGGATATGTCGGGAATGTTCTATCAATCCAAATTTACTGGAGATATATCACAGTTTGATGTTTCCAACGTGATAAATATGCAGTCTATGTTTGAAAGATCTAAGTTTAATGGTGATATATCTAAGTGGGACGTGTCTAACGTTACAGATATGAGTTATATATTTGGATATTCACAATTTAATGGAGATATATCGGATTGGGACGTGTCTAATGTTACAGATATGACCGGAACATTTATGTCCTCCAAATTTAATGGAGATATATCTAGTTGGAACGTTAGCAATTTAACTACTACTGACTCAATGTTTGAGCAATCTAAATTTAAAGGAGATATATCCGATTGGGACGTGTCTGGCATAACCCATGCAGAGAACATGTTTTTTGGATCTAGATTTATTGGCGATTTATCTAACTGGAGCATTACAATAGCATATAATCAAATGCGAGATATGTTTGGAGACTCGGCACTAGAAAAGAAAGGAATGCTTCCCGATTGGTATAGAAAGAATTAATTAAAATAGTATAGTAAATGAAGGTCTCAAAGAGCAATCTTTGAGACCTTCTATTTTTATTATATTATATTATAAAACAACGAATATGAATCTAATTAAGCTACTTTCGGGACAGACACCCACCCAGGTAACAAGTCTTGAAAATAATATCATAGAGTATTTTTACAATAAAATTGTTCTTACTCCGGATTATATACACGTATTTCGCATAGAGGACGTCCCGTTTGCAACTTATAAGCAAATGGTCACCGGCGGGTTCACGGTTTCCGGCGAGACTTCAACGGTTTTTGAGTACAATGAAGGCACGCAAGAATTTACAAAGCAAACGGATTCTGAAGGATTGTATGAGTACGTTACAACGTCAACAACAGTCTCAACGGTTACTATTGGAGATATAGTTCTGGAAATACCTTGCATATTATATACAGATTTGGAATCCGCGGGTTATATCAATACAACAGAAACAGAAAGCCTGAATGCCGTTACAGATTATATTGCATCAAATAAAATCCAACGTTACTCAGAAGTCACTTTGGAACTCGCCCAACAATTCCGCACATTACTCGCCACATGGGTTCTTGATGCCTATGAAGGACAGACAATGCCTACCGGGCTAAAAGAAACTATGACGTTCTATGCTGCCGGCAAATCTGATGATACATACAAAACTTTGCAAGGGGTTATGCAATACTCCGGGAAACGTGTAGAAACTTCTAAGGGGTGCGGATGTACGGATAGTACAAGTTCCGTTACTGTTTCCACCGGCTGCGATTTCGATACCGCATACGTGGAAGGAATGCACAATATCATGGTCACTTACTTCCGTTCTGCTTCTTTCTGGCGTGCCCTTCCAAAATCATCAATCCAAAACATTCTGATTTATATTGACGCAATCATCAAATACGACCTCCCGATTTTTTACGATATTGATGAATGGGGGGACTGTACTGTTTGTGATGTGCAATATAATAAAATGAAGGGAATTACAGATCTCAAAAATATACAGGCAACATTCAATCTTATCTATACGGATGACACAAGTCGCGCAAGATATTTAAATGACAGCTTGTATCTCTTTGCCGAAACTTATTATGAGCTGATGGAATGGTAAATTACTCTGGTAAGGACGTTCTGTCAACTGCCGGTAAGTTGTTTATGAATAAACGAGTGCACGTAGTTTCTAAATGCCTTGTTTCTTTCGATGTTGCCGGGGTCGTCAATGGATGGAAAATAAAAAACGATAACCTTATTCTGACTTTACTTGTTGACGGAAAGAAATTGGAAATTTCTTCTGCACAACCAAATATTTATATAGACTTCTTATGACGCTGTTGGGAATAGACAATACAACCGGTAACACATTCGATGTGACGGTTGATGATGAAATATTTTACTTTGAGAATCTTATAAGCTCCGGTAAAGGAAATTATAAGGTAGAAAGACTTATGTTTCTTTCAGATCAAGAATATCTCACATTTTCTTGTGATTCTGACAGTCTATTCAGATGTATATCACTTTCAGGCATCAAAAAATCGGCAGAAACCGTTAATGCAACAGAATATTTCAGTCAATGGACCCTGGAAAATAAAGCTGTCACGTCCCGTGGCACAAAAGCAACCGTTTATGTTGACGGAACTTACTATATTCATGTTGTCTATCTCTATGTTATTTCATGGGAGGATGCGTTGAATTTTGAAAATACGGATATTTATAATGCGTACCTTATTTGTAAAGGAAACCTGTCCGGTACGATAATTGACGTATTGCACGTTACCACGAGGAGCTCGGAAACATTGGCAGATATTCATTATTCTTATCAAATTATCCCGGAGGACAAAAAACTTGAAATATTACTATAATGCCGGCATTCCGATTCATTCCGATTATATGCAGGCAGTCTATCCCGGAAAAGTGCAAACAGATATTACAGATTATACGCTCCTAAATCGAAAACGAAAAGAATATCTCAGCGAAATTGCTGTCCTCAGGGCAAAAAAAGGAAATTATGATTCATTAAATGCAAATCTTGAGTGGTTTGAATGGGACGGAAAGCTCGCATTATATGATTTTTATTCATTAAAAGACACGTTTTTGACCGAAAGGCAGTCTATGTTTCCTCTTCTGACAGCCAGCAAGACAATTTCGGACTTGCTATACCGGGATAATAACCATATATCTGTTATTTGTGACTTGTGGACACCAAGAACTGAGAGCGGAGAACTGATTTATGAAAATGATGATGATGATATTTTTAATACGTTTCCCGGATCTGAGTACTCGGATGTAACATGGCTACCGGCAAAATCAGACGGGAATTTTTCCGATGCAGACAGAACACTGGATTATACAGATAGCCCATATAAATTCGGAACAGAAGAGAGAACGTTAGAAAATTATCCCGGGGCAAACTTAACAAAAATTGTTCGGAATGAGGACGAAAACTATTTCACTGCAGACCCCAACCGCCTGATACTAAGCGCTGTTGATTTCGATTTTGATATAAATGAGATTGAATTAAAGCTCTCAAAGTTGGAGTCTGTTTTTCCAAAATTCATTGCGATATACAATAAGCTGCGCCATTGTTCCGTAAGGGCAACAGTAATTCCGAATTCAATTAAGACCCATAGTTTCTTAAAAGGTGGAAACGTTACTGACACAGTTAACCCGGTTATTAATACAGAAATAACAATTATGCCGACGAATGATATTTTTTGCCTGGATTCTGAGGTTGTTGTTGACCGTGACAGTACGGCAGTAGGACTTTGCTATCAAATGTATTTCAGAGGTATAGGGGCCCTCGGTACAATAAGCATTCCGAAATTACCGGCAAATACTGAAGAGATAATTCTGTCTTGTGAGGACTGGGAAGAGCCCCAATGCCTGTTTTTCAAAAATACAAACACGAGCTTCTCTGATAATATCATTTTTTTCAAGGAAGGAGTAGGCAAAAAAGTTCTTATTGACTTTATCGTCAACGGAATGCACTATTATCAAACAGTTACTGTTGATGTTTATGACACAAAAATAAAAGATATCTATTTCCGGAAATTCACCCGCCACACGCAGCAGGTTCCCGATATAATGCTTGCAGAGTTCTGGAATAAATACGGAAGTCAGGTAGACCATACTTTCTATGCAGATAATTCTGCACCAAATGTATTTATTGATGATACGAAAATACCGGATTCTGCCGGTAAAAACACTATTGTTCGCCTATATACTGAAAAAATATCGCTCACATCAACAGAAACAGAAATTACAGCTGCAGAAAATACAGAGCTCGCAAAAATAGTGAATCAAGATAACTGGCGGCAGTTCCGATGGTTTGCAAGTCACAAAACGGCATCCGATGCAATTTATATCTGCATTAACGGACTGAGCAGATGGTACTCAGATCAATTCACAATGCCTGACTGGATAAATGACAAAACCGTATCGTTCTCAAAAACAGTAACTATAAAATATATTCCGGAATTGCATATCATGCAGGACGCGGAGGAATATGGTCTGGAAAGCACGGATATTTTTGCTATTGTTCCGGAGGACGAAAATGAAAAACCATACTACAAATCAATTACCGGCATATTGACCCCATCGTACAAATATAAGAATCTTGTAGCTCCGTTCAATTCCGGTACAGTAGAAAAATCATATCACAACCATATCATCATCGGACTACCTTCCGGGATTTACAAATTCGTTTTTTACTGGCGTTTCGGAAAGACAGTAAAGTCTCTTGAGAAAAAAATAACTATTAAATAACATGTATACTTTCAACCCGGTCAAAGAATTTTCAGACGGCAAAGAAGCTGAAAAGGAAATCTGGTCCACGAAGTCTATTGAGCTCGCGATTGAAGGACTGAACTGCGGTAAGCGACTAAAAGTCAACCCGTTCTACGAAAAGGAAACAAAGCTGCTGAAACGTGATTTACTATATGACCGAACACCAGACGAAATCAAAGAGTTCAAAAAATGTGCCAAAGATGTTATTTATTTCGCTAAATTTTGCAAACTACTAACCCCGGAAGGTATTCAAAATATAAAATTACGTGATTACCAACGGGATTACCTGAAGCACTTACAAAAAAACAGACTGTCAATTTTCCTGTCCTGCAGACAATCCGGTAAGACAACTACCTCTGCAATTTTTATGTTGTGGTATATTTTGTTTAATGTTGATAAAAACTCACTGGTTTTAGGTAATAAGCGAAAAACAGCGGTTGAAATTCTGGATAAGATAAAAAAGATTTTCTATGAGCTCCCATATTTCTTAAAACCCGGGATAATCAAATGGAACGAGTCCGAAATAGTACTGGATAACGGTTGCCGGTGTATGAGCGAATCCACGACTATAAATTCCGGCATTTCTTTCACGTTCCACTGCATACTCGCAGATGAATTTGCACATATTCCGCCGAATATTATGGATAAGTTTTATAACAACATATTTCCGACCATCACGGCAGCAAATGCGCGGTTCATGATAACTTCAACTCAAAATGGAGACAACCTGTTCAGAAACTTATGGAACGGTGCAATAAATCATCTAAATGAATATGCACCGTTTAAAGTTGACTGGTGGCAGGTCGTTGACTGGGACCCCAAACATCATAAATGGATAAAAAGGGACGAAAAATGGAAACAACTGCAGACAAACAACCTCGGCGGTGAAGTTGCATTTAATTCCCAGTTCGGTACAGAATTTGTCCTTGGAACGGAAAGACTGATACCGCCGGATATAGTTAAAGATATAAAACCGGAAACATGGGAAGCGCAGGACTTACAGAAAATCTTACCATATACCTACAGCTACTGGGTGTGGAAGCCGGGTTACAACCTGCTGACAGATAAGCAAGCGGATTGCATCTATACGTTGACGTTAGACCCGGCAGAAGGTGTCGGAAGAGACTATTCTGTTATCTGTCTGTCTAAGGTCAACAGAGATAAGTTTATAACGACGGTAGGCATAATGCACTGTAATAATGTTCAGATTGTTAACATGATACAGGATTTACAGTCTACTTTGCACTTTTTGCCAACAGAAAGAACGTTATTTTGCTATGAGGGCAACCAGTACGGGCTTTATATCCGGAATTTACTGATGAATGACTATGAAATCCTTTACAATACATATTGCGATAATATAACGGATCACGGACTTTTGGAGACAAATGACCGAAAAATGACTTTATGTTTTTTGTTGAGGGACTCCCTGACTACAAAGTCTGTTGATTTCTCCTGTAACTTATTTTTGCAAGAATTAGAATATTTCGTCAAAGTAAAAAACACGTTTCAGGCAAAGCCCGGATTTCATGATGATATAATTATGTCGTTTATTCAGGTATTTCACATTTTAGAAACTCCGAAATTCAAAATTCGTCTGAATGGAATTGAAGACGTGAATGCTGTCCGGCAAAAAACCGCATTCGATTTCTGATTATAAATATTTGAGTCCCCTTAGA